>Ga0209717_1004286_pt1 | contig 11819 bp, 10 predicted proteins | sample AD_UKC048_MetaG_FD_184418 | JGI IMG/M metagenome (GOLD analysis project Ga0209717, IMG submission 184418) | Active sludge microbial communities of municipal wastewater-treating anaerobic digesters from USA - AD_UKC048_MetaG (SPAdes) (version 2) | ecosystem: Engineered > Bioreactor > Anaerobic >... | reverse complement strand
GAACCCTCGAACTCTCCTCCACATGACCCTCTACCTCGTTCCAACCCCCATCGGTAACCTTGAAGACATCACCCTCCGTGCCATCCGGGTACTCAAAGAGGTAGACCTCATTCTTGCCGAAGACACCCGAACCTCGCGCAAGTTGTTGGATCACTATGGGATAGGAACTCCCCTCTGGGCCCATCACGCGCACAATGAGCATACGGCCATCAGCAGTATCCTGCGCGAAATGCAAGGGGGTAAAAATATTGCCCTGATTTCGGATGCAGGAACCCCTGGTATATCTGACCCCGGGTTTTTATTGGTACGGGAATGTGTGCGCAACGGAATTAAAGTGGAGTGTTTGCCCGGGGCGTCGGCGCTGGTTCCCGCCCTGGTTGTATCGGGTTTACCTTGTGATCGGTTCCATTTCGAGGGGTTTTTACCCCACAAGAAAGGCAGACAAACCCGCGTTCAATACCTGTCGGTTTTACCCAATACTTTTGCCCTGTACGAGTCACCACACCGGCTGGTCAAATGTTTGGAGCAACTGATCCCTTTTTGTGGTGTCGAACGCAGCGCTTGTGTGGTACGCGAACTCAGTAAATTACATGAAGAGGCTCATCGTGGTACTTTGGAATCGCTGGCAGCGTTTTTTAAACAACATCCCGAAAAAGTCAAAGGGGAAATTGTCATTGTTGTAGCTGGAAGTACTGAAACATAGATAAATGTAGGAATTCAACGCAGAGATTTTGGCTGATAACGACTTATTTTTGAGGCGCAATGCAGCGCATTGTAACGAAAAAATAAGGAAGTGATCAGCCAAAAGATCAAGTTGAAAACTACAGCTATCTATGTTTCAGTGCTTAGAAGATGAAAAAAATGAAAAAGATGAAAAATAAATTGGCCCTTTTAGGTGGACTTTTGTGCACACTGGCTCTGGTATTCACTTTTTGCAAAAACCCGGCAAAAGAGCCTGTTATTGATGAAAAACCAGCCCAGACCGTAAAAGTTCCTGCCTTCAACCGTGATTCCGCATTCCAATACGTGGTTAAACAAACTGAGTTTGGTCCGCGTGTACCCAATACCGCCGCCCACCAGGCTTGTAAAGCCTGGATCTCCAGCCAACTCAAAACCTTCGGCATGGAGGTGATTGAACAAAATTTTCAAGCTAAAGCCTATACCGGCACCACACTCAACGGTACCAACATCATTGGGCAGTACAAGCCCGAACTCAGCCGCCGCATTTTGTTGGCCGCACACTGGGATTCACGTCCTTTTGCCGACTCTCCCCTGTTTAAAGGAGATAAAACCCAACCGGTTATGGGGGCTGACGATGGTGGCAGTGGTGTAGGTGTACTCCTGGAAATTGCCCGTCAGTTGCAAGCCAATCCAGTGGAGATTGGCGTGGACATCGTCTTTTTTGATGCTGAAGATTACGGCGACGGCAGCGACAACCCCAAAGCACATAGCTGGTGTCTGGGTGCGCAGCACTGGTCCAAAAACTTACACTACAAAAATAAGATTAGACCCGAGTACGGCATCTTGCTCGATATGGTTGGAGCATCCTCCGCTCGTTTTGGCTTTGATGCTATCTCCTACAAACAGGCTAGCGATGTATTACAAAAAGTATGGGGTTTGGCCAAGGAAATGGGGTATGGACAATATTTTGTGGAGGAGATAACTGGCGAAATTACCGATGATCACGTGTATGTCAATTACATCGCAGGCATAAAAATGATCGACATCATCAATAAGCCAAAAGGCAGTGAAACTGGGTTTGTGCCACACTGGCATACCGATGAAGATACCATCGATAAAATTGACCCTTATACCCTGCGTGCCGTCGGTCAGGTGTTATTAGCGGTGATCTATCGAGAATTCAATGGGGAACTGTAATTGTTAGTTTAAAAAAGCACCAAACCCTGGAACGGAAGAACTTTGTGCAAACACATCAACGTGATGTAGCAATATTGCTGCTTGTGCTAAAACCTCTTCCTTTATGAAAACACCTTTAGCAGGTCTTTGGAGTCTGGCACAGACGCTATTGACCCAAAAACCGATGTTGAAAAACCTACCTGTATTTTCTGCCTACCTTGCGATGCTTGTTCTTGTTTGCAACAGCTTACAACTTACCGCTCAGGAAACGTATGCCCCCAACCTTCAGGCAATCCAGCGCCAATTGTCGATCAAATTACCTTTTGCCAGAGTAGCCCAAAACCTGAACGTTGAGGTCATCAACAACCTCGTTATCGTTGAAGGGGACATCATCCTGGGGCCACTCGTGAGTTTTGAAGGCGATAATGCCGTAGCCATTGATGGCGCACAATACCGCTGGCCAGGTTCGGTGATTCCGTACACCATTGCTCCTGGCCATCCACAAATGGCTGCCATTCAGTGGGCCATCAACCACGTGAACAGCAATACCAACATCTGCTTAGTGCCCCGCACCAACCAGGGGGATTTTGTTCGATTCGTTTCCGGTTCGGGCTGCGCCTCTTACGTAGGTAGGCAAGGTGGAATGCAGGACATCGTGATTGGCAACTGCTCTCAGGGCAGCATTGCCCACGAAATTTGTCATGCCGCCGGACTTTGGCATGAGCATTCGCGCGCCGATCGCGACAACTTCATTACCGTCAATTGGGCCAACATTACCGCTGGGAAAGAGCACAATTTCAACAAACACGTAGCCGACGGTACAGACATTGGTACTTATGACTATGGCTCGATCATGCATTATGGAACGCATGGTTTTTCCAAAAACGGACAGCCTACCATTTCGATTCGCAAACCTCCGGGCACCAATGCGACTACAATTGGCCAACGCAATGCCATGAGTCCGAAGGATAAAGCCGCAATCAATAATCTGTACGCACCTGGTCCTTGTAAGTCGACCGATTGTGGCACAGAAGATTGTTTAACTTTTAATCCAGGAGGCCTTATGGTCAAACAAAACGGCAATATTTGGCAAGTGATCAGCGGCAATAGTGCCATGTTTGCAGCCCCAAACAAAACCGAAGCTGACCGTATTGTACAATTGCTTAAGCACCTGGGTTTCACCCGCAACTGTTATGTGGGACGCCCCGCACCTTCATTCCAGTACAGTTTGGTCAATGCGGCTGCGTCCAATGCGCCTATGCTGGCTGGCGAAGATTGTATCAGTTTTAATCCGGCCAACCTGAAAATTCAAACCATTAGCGGGCGCATTAAAATCACCGATGGCAATAGCCTGCTCTTCGATTTTGGCACCTCGATGGCTGAAGCACAATTGGCACTCTGTTTGATTAAGAAGTACAAATTCACCAAAACCTGCTACGTAGGCCGCCCCGATCCTTCATTCCAATACATGCGCAAATGATCAAAATGGCTCATTGTTTAGTGTTGGCGTTGATGGCCGGTACAGCTCTCAGTTGTACGAGCCCAGCCAAAACCGAAACACTCGTCGTGCAGCACTACAAAGTACCCTGCCAAGGCGAATCTACCATGATGTGTTATTTGGTGAAAAAACAAGGCCAAGAAGACTGGGAGTATTTTTATGACGAAATCCAGGGCCTGGATTACGAATGGGGACACATTTACACGCTTGAAGTATCTACCGAAACCATCGCCAATCCGCCCCAGGATGGATCTTCCATTGTGACCAAGGTTGAAAAAATACTGAAAAAAGAGAAGGTTGCCGAAGGGACGACTTTTGAACTGCCTTTAACTGTAGAAGGTGCGCCAATGCTGACGCAAAAGGGACAAAGCTGGACTTACTTCAACACCATTGAGGTGGTTTCATCACCGTCCCTCGATTCTTTGATCCAAAAATCCAGCACGGGCGTATTTGCGCAACAAACGGGAAAATCGAACATTTTGCGTTTGGTAAGTGTGAAATGACCACTACTGACAAATAGAATCAACAGCCCTCAAAGTGCATCTGGCCTTTGGGGGCTGTTCTTTTGACAAGAATCGAAAAAAGTATGCTATTTTTCGGAAATGCAAAAAAACATACTTCAGCTTTCTGGCGGGGAAATGCAATACCATCAGTTTGGAACCGGCTCCCGCTTGTGGATTGCCTTTCACGGCTTTGCACGGGAAGGCAGTAGTTTTGCCTCTTTAGCTCAATTTTTACCGAAAAACACTTGTTTGATTGCCCTGGATTTGCCCTGGCACGGAGGAACGGAGTGGCGTGAAACCAACTTTACGGTTGCAGATATCGTTCAAGCGATCGATCAATTGTTGCGCCTCAGGCAACAGACTCATTACACGGCCCTGGGTTTTAGTTTTGGTGCCCGGCTTTGTTTAGCCTTGGCCAGTGTTGAAGCACGGCGTTGGGAGCGCCTGATTTTACTAGCACCAGATGGATTGCCCCGAGGTGGGTGGTATCAATTCGTAGATCAAGCTCCGTTGGGATTCAAAAAACAGGTAGTCAAGCTATTCGCTCAGGCTCAAGTATTGTTGAGATTGGCCAGCACCTTGTACAATTGGAAATTATTGGATGGACTCAGCTATCGCTTTTTACGTTTGCATTTGCAGTCTGAATCCAGTTGCAAACGCTTGGCCGGAATCTGGATTTCGGCAGCGGCCTTTCCTTCTTTGCGAAAATCCTTTAAACAGATAGCTGCTACGCCACACTTGCCGGTGCAATTGGTCACAGGAAATGAAGATTCAGTTATTCCTCAAACTGCTTTTGCCCATTTGGCTCAACACATTCCCCAGCTACAGTGGACAAAACTTGCCCATGCTGATCATGACCTGCTCAGTGCTGCAGTATTGCCCCGATGGGGAAACATTATTCAAGAATCCTGACTCGGATACCCGTCCAGAGGGACATCGTGCTGATGCGGTCGCGGCTAGGACCAAAACCATCCGAAAAATGCCCCATCGAATGTTGATAGGTGGGCTGCACAAAAAGGCTCCAACGATCGGACATAAAATGCTCTAGGCCAAGGCCAAGGTTGCCCGTGATGTAACCATTTTCTTTGATCGACCCCCCTTCTAAAACACCTCCAGTGGTATTGTCGAAAGGTACATTTCTCATCTCTGGTTTCAGCGGCCCCGTGGCGGAAGACGCAGTGGTAATGAAATACGAAGTGGAAGCCGCAACCTGTAGTGATGCACCCATCACTGCATACAAGCGGGTACGTTTGTGGAGGTAAAAATTGTACCGCGCGTGGAAAGGAATGTTGATGATGTCGAGCGCCACCTGATTGAAGTAAGCCGCCGTATAACCTTGAGCTGAGTTGCCCTGATATTTCACAATTTGACGTGGATTGTAGGGTTTTGCAGCATAAATTAAACCGGTACCCAATTCCCAACGACCACGTTCGGCCGAAAAGAGGATGCCACCCCCGTAACCCATGGCGTAACGCTCAAAAGCGTCGGTCCGGGTTTCTTGATTGGGAGGCGTAATGATGCGATTGTAATCCGGACCCCCAAACATCGCGGCACTCAGGATGGTTTTTTTGCGGAAGGGTTTGAGCGTATTGGCTTCAAAAATGCTCAAGCGGCGTTCCAGTACTGCGTTAGAACGTTGTTGGGCCAAAGGGGTCAATTGGTTACCAAAAACATAATAATTGGACATTGCCTCGGCGTGCTTTTCGTCTTCCACCATCGGGTTTTGGGCCTCCAATTCGGGCGTTTTGCCCTGGATTTGCCGATTTGCCGACTCAAGGGTAGCCAGGGACATATTGGGGTGAGATACAATTTCTATTTCAGGAGCGTCATGAGACAAGTACGTTTCGTGGGCGTTGAAGCCATCATTGGAGCTGGTCTGCTTCCGGTTCCGGTGATGATTCGCGGATGAACGTGACCCAGACGATGCTGCAATACTTGATTTATTCGGCTGTTGCTCGGCAATAACCTTAGGCGTAGAACCAGAAATAGGCATCGGGAAAATGACCTTGTTTTCAGGATTGGACAAGGGCAACTGGATAAAGAGCAACAACACCAGGGTGAAAACTAGGATTTCACTCACTTTAGACCCCAAAATGAGGTTGCGCAGGTAGATGGCTTCTTCCATGCGCCTACGCAAACGAGCCCAATGGCGAGGTACAGCACCTACGTTAAAATGGCGCATCTGCAGAAATACCTCCCGGTCAAAAGCCGTTTCATTTGCGTTTAGCGGCTCCAGTTCTTCATCAGAAGCCAACGCTTCTTGCATCCGCTGCCAATGATCGGCACGGAACTCCGGATTCAGGTTCTCCAGTTTTTCTCGAATGAGTCGGTCAAATTGCGGCTGCTCCATTTTCGTCGTAGTTGCGGGACATCAATATCTCCTTCAGTTTAAGGCGCGCCTTCACCAGGTTAGACCGGGAGGTGCTTTCGGTAATGTTCAACAGGTCGGCAATTTCCTTGTGGGAATAACCTTCCAGAATGTACAGGTTGAAAACGGTTCGGTATGCAGGCGTGAGCTTTTGGATGGCCTCCAGGATTTCCTTTTGGCTGCACATGCTCACTGCATCAGCGTCGTCTGTGCTTAGTTGGATAGCCTGGTCAATGTCTTCTGTACGGCGTCGAATGCTTTTTCGATAAAAATCGATCGCAGTATTGACCATAATGCGGCGCATCCAGGCCGTAATTGACGTACCAGGTTGAAATTTGTTCACGTTTTTGAAGACCTTGATGAAGCCTTCGTGCAAAATATCCAGGGCATCTTCTTCTCCGTTTGAGTAACGCAGACAGACACCCATCATTTTGCCGTAGTACTCCTCATAGAGCGCTTGTTGGGCCCAGCGTTCGCGACGAACACAGGCTTGTATCAAGTCGTCTTCTCCATAGTGGGCAGGCCATGCTATCTCCATAGACCATAAAAATTTATCCAAGCTACGAAGATTTTTTCAGACTGCCAATAGCCAGCTCCAATTGGTCATTAATTCGACAATTGGGAAACGAATGGAGTGAGGGTAATGCTGCTTGGGGGAGGGAGTGAAAAATGAAAAGCTATAAGTGAAAAGTGAAAAGCTTTTTGATGGACATATGATCAGTGAGTTAAATCTGTGCTTCTGACTACATTCCGCTCCATTTGTATGCATATTATTGAGCGGAATATAGTCAGAAGCACAGATGAACTAAATCACCGGCGTATCCAACATCGCCAATGACTGCTCAATATCCGCATTCGTTACCTCGTGCTTCACCAGGCGGTTGTTGAAATAATCATCATATGCTTGCAAGTCAAAATGCCCGTGACCACAAAGGTTGAACAAGATCGTGCGCGATTTGCCTTCTTCTTTGGCTGCTTGCGCCTCCGCAAATACGGTGGCTAGCGCGTGGCTTGCCTCTGGAGCCGGGATGATGCCTTCGGTTTTGGCAAAAAGTACCCCGGCTTCGAAACACTCCAGCTGGTGATGGGCCCGCGCTTCGATCAATTGGTCTTTGAGCAACTGGCTCACGATGACTCCGGCACCGTGGTAGCGCAAACCTCCCGCGTGAATGGGCGCAGGTACAAAGTTGTGCCCCAGCGTATACATCGGCAGTAGTGGCGTCATCCCCACGGTATCGCCAAAATCGTAGCGGAAAACACCACGAGTCAATTTGGGACAAGACGCGGGTTCACTGGCCACAAAGCGGATGTTGCGGCCTTCATCAAAATTGAGGCGCAAAAAGGGGAAAGAAATGCCTGCAAAATTGGATCCTCCACCAAAAGGTGCCACCACCACATCGGGCATGTCGCCCACTTTTTTCATTTGTTCTACTGCCTCTAGCCCGATGATGGTTTGGTGCATCAATACGTGGTTGAGCACGCTGCCGAGTGCGTATTTGGTGTTTTCGTCCGTGGCCGCACGTTCTACGGCTTCGGAGATGGCGATCCCCAAACTACCGGGAGAGTTGGGATCCTGGGCCAGGATTTGCCGTCCGGCCGCAGTATGATCAGTGGGCGAGGAATACACTTTAGCGCCCCAGGTATTCATCATCATTTTGCGGTAGGGTTTGCCATCGTAGCTGACCTTGACCATGTACACCTCACACTCGATGCCGAAATGTTGGCAGGCAAAGGATAGGGCGCTGCCCCATTGTCCCGCTCCAGTTTCGGTGGTGATGCGTTTTACCCCTTCCATCTTGTTGTAGTAGGCCTGGGGAACAGCAGTATTCGGTTTGTGCGAACCAGCGGGGCTCACGCCTTCGTATTTGTAGTAGATTTTGGCCGGAGTATCCAGCGCTTTTTCCAGGGCGTAGGCACGGTAAAGCGGTGTGGGCCGCCACATCGTGTAAATATCCCGCACCGCATCAGGAATGGGGACCCATTTGTGGGTACTTACTTCTTGTTTGATGAGTTCCATGGGAAAAAGAGGGGCCAAAGCTTCCGGGCCAATTGGCTCCCTGGTGCCAGGGTGCAAAGGTGGCAATGGTTTATTGGGCATATCGGCCACGATATTGTACCACTTGTCTGGAATTTCTTGCTCGGTCAATAAAGTTTTGCGGTTTTGCATGAATCTGGTTTTTAAATATTGAAAAAGCTCCGGAAAGTAGTAATTTATTGCGCATTTGTGCGTAAAGCATCCTCCTTTTTTTGTGCATAAACCCTCGCCAACTTTTTGGACTCCAATTCTGTTTTCATCAAAACTTTGAAAAAAAGTAACTTAGCGTGGTTTTTACAAAAACTGCTCTTTCTGCTTTTACTTTACTTCAAAAAAAATCGATATGGACAAGGAACAATTGAAAGAACAACTGGTCGCAGCAAAAGAAAAAGCCCAGGAAAAATTGGCGCAACTGACCGAAATGGCCAAAGAAGGTGCCGCCGAAGCCAAAGAAGAAATTCAGGAGCAAATCGAATTTTTGAAAGGAGCAACCAGCAACCTCGGTGAAAAACTCGAAGAGCTGGGTGCTGAAGCCAGCGAAGAGTTCGGCGAGCTGAAAGAAAAAGCCATCAGTGGCATCAATGCCTTGAAAGAGCGTTTTAAGGATTGGTTTTAATATTCAGTTGAGAAGGTTGAGAAGTTGAGGAGGTTGAGTGGGTTTTACGCCTTAGTGACTATGTCGCTTGCGGTAGCCTCAACCTTCTCAACTTCTCAACCTCTCAACCCCTCAACTTTTACAGCGTGATTACATACCACCGTTTTGTGCTCGACAATGGTTTGCGGGTATTGGTACATGAAGATCCAAGCACACCAATGGCGGCAGTCAATGTACTGTACAATGTAGGCTCGCGCGACGAGCACCCTGCCAAGACTGGCTTTGCCCACCTTTTTGAACACCTGATGTTTGGGGGCTCGGCGAACATTCCAGATTTTGACGATCCCCTGCAATTGGCCGGAGGAGACAACAACGCCTTTACCAATAACGATTTCACCAACTTTTACGAAGTACTACCTGCTCAGAATTTGGAAGTGGCTTTTTGGCTGGAATCAGACCGTATGCTCAGCCTTAATTTTGACCCTCAGGTATTGGAAGTCCAACGCAAGGTCGTGGTGGAGGAGTTTAAAGAAACTTGCCTCAATCAGCCATATGGCGACATGTGGCACCACCTTTCCGAGATGGCCTACCAAACCCACCCTTATCGTTGGCCGGTCATTGGGCAAGTACCGGAGCATGTAGAGAGTGCTACCATGGACGATGTGCAGGATTTTTATTTCAAGCACTACCGCCCCAATAATGCTGTACTGGCCGTTTGTGGCAATGTCAAATTGAGCCAGGTAAAAAGGCTGGCCAAAAAATGGTTTGCCGATATCCCTGCGGGTGACATTCCCGAACGCAGTATTGCCAGAGAAGCACCCCAACTGAGCCTGCAGCAAAAAATTCAGGAAACCAATGTTCCGGTAGATGCCTTGTACATTGCCTTCCACTGTTGCGATCGTACCCACCCAGATTTTTACCTCACCGATTTGTTGTCGGATGTGCTGAGTAACGGGCCTTCTTCAAGGTTATACCGACGTTTGTTGAAGGAAAAACAGCTGTTTACTCAAATCGACGCTTACATCACAGGCACTCTGGACCCCGGACTGTTCATCATTGAAGGCCGACCATCTGAAGGTGTCACCTTGGAAGCAGCCGAGGCGGCCGTGTGGGAAGAACTGCAATTGCTGCTCGACGAACCCATCGGGGAGGAGGAACTACAGAAATGTAAAAACCGCGCTGAGAGTGCCCTGATTTTTTCGGAATTGAGTGCCTTGGGCAAAGCCATGAACCTGGCGTTTTTTGAATTGCTGGGCGATGCCGATCTCATCAATCGCGAGCCCGATCTGTATGCTCAAATTACGGCGGAAGACATGCACCGGGTAGCCAAAACCTTATTCCGTGAGGAAAATTGTAGCAAGTTGTACTACAAAGCAATCCCGGGCGCTGCGGCCATGGCCGGATTTTCGGGAGGCATGGATGATGATGACGACGATGATTATTAGTGCCCACTGCGCCGTTCACCGTAAAATTCACTCAGCTCTGTGATCGATGTCACTTTTTCAGCGCCCCAATCCCCGTAACTTTCCATAAAGTTCTTCATTCACGCACACAATGCAAAGGCTTTATGGAAAAGCACCATCAAATCGTCATCATTGGAGCAGGAACGGCGGGGATTACCGTTGCTGCCCAACTCTTACGGAAAGACCGAAAACTTGATGTCGCCATCATCGATCCGGCCAAAAAGCACTATTATCAAGCGGCATGGACCCTGGTGGGAGCGGGCACTTTCAATTACAAATCGACAGAACGAGAGATGGCTTCGCTGATTCCCAAAGGGGCAACCTGGATTCAGGAAGCGGTACAGGATGTCGATCCGGATGCCAATAAGGTTACACTAAAAGGTGGTGATGTGCTGACTTACGACTATCTCGTGGCTTGTCCCGGCATTCAGTACAACCTCAATGCGATAGAAGGTCTGGCCGAAACCATCAATAAAAACAATGTTTGTAGCAATTACATCGACCCCAATTACACTTGGGAGGTATTGCAGAAAATAGAAAAGGGCACTGCCCTGTTTACTCTTGCCCCTACCACCATCAAATGTGGGGGCGCGCCCCAAAAAATCATGTACCTGGCCGACGATTATTTCCGCAGGACCCGGAAACGGGATAAAATTGATGTGACTTATTTCCTGCCCGGCGGGGTGATTTTTGGCGTTGAGCCTTTCAAAAGTACCATTATGAAGGTGGTGGACCGCAAGGACATTCAACTAAGGTTCTTCCATGCCTTGACCAGGATTGACGGGCCGAACCACAAAGCATATTTCAAAATCACGGCCAATCAGGATGACCCCAACAAGCTGTTCTACCACCACCGGCCATTGCAAGAAAAGATGGTCTCTGAAACCGAAGTAGAAGTAGCCTTTGACATGTTGCACCTGGCTCCGCCTCAATCGGCACCGGACTTCATCATGCGTTCAAAAATTGCTGCGCAGGAAGGGCCACAGAAGGGCTGGATCAACGTGAATCTATACACCCTGCAACACAACGTGTATGCCAATGTATTTGCACTGGGCGACGCGGCTGGGCTCCCTACAGGCAAAACGGGCGCGGCGATACGCAAGCAGGCTCCGATAGTTGTGGAAAACTTGTTGCACGTGATCAAACACGACGGCGCAGTGCAACCCGATTACCACGGCTATTCTTCTTGCCCAATCGTAACGGGTTACGGCAAAATGGTCTTGGCAGAGTTTGATTACGAAAACAAACGGGCGAGTGACCCGATGATCTCCAGACTCTTCGATACCTCGAAAGAACTTTTTGCCATGTGGATCTTGAAAAAATATGGCTTACCCTTTATGTATTGGAATTTGATGTTGAAGGGTAAGGCGTAAAAACATGAGTCATCCCGAATTTTGAGCCAAGCAAAAAAAGAGGCAAAGGGATATAGCTGATCTGAGTCTGTAGAGCGGTATCGAAGCATTTCGGTACCGCTCTCCTGTTCTATGGCACCATCGCTGG
>Ga0209717_1004282_pt1 | contig 11826 bp, 7 predicted proteins | sample AD_UKC048_MetaG_FD_184418 | JGI IMG/M metagenome (GOLD analysis project Ga0209717, IMG submission 184418) | Active sludge microbial communities of municipal wastewater-treating anaerobic digesters from USA - AD_UKC048_MetaG (SPAdes) (version 2) | ecosystem: Engineered > Bioreactor > Anaerobic >... | reverse complement strand
GGACGGCGCTTCGGAGCCGACCAACCACACGGCGGACAACCTTGCCTGGGACGCCAGCCCGTTGCCCTCGCGCGATGGCAAGACGCTCTACTACCTGGCCATGAAGCGGCCGGGTTTCGAGGCGGATCGCTTCGCCATCATGGCGCTTGATCTTGCCAGCGGCGGAACGCGCGAGATCGCTGCCGGCTGGGACCGCTCGGCCGGTGCACTGAAGGAATCGGGTGATGGCAAGACGCTCTACACGGCGACTGACGACCGCGGCCAGCATCCGTTGTTCGCAATCGATGTCGCGACGGGCAAGGCGACCCAACTGGTCGGTGATGGCCAGGTCGCCGGCTTCGATGTCGGCGCGAAGGCCTTGCTGATCGCGCGCAACGACTTGCGTCGTCCAACCGATCTCTACAGCGCCGACCTGCGGGGTCGCAACCTCAAGCAGGTCACCCGGTTCAACGCATCGCGCATGAAGGACCTGCGCACCGGCGAATTCGAATTCTTCACCTTTGCCGGAGCCGCGGGAGCCAATGTGCAGGGCTACGTGGTCAAGCCGGTCGGCTACAAGGCCGGTCGGAAGTATCCGGTCGCCTTCATCATCCACGGCGGACCGCAGGGTGCGATGGGCAATGATTTCCACTACCGCTGGAATCCGCAGACCTATGCCGGGCAGGGCTTTGCCGTCGTCACGGTCAACTTCCACGGGTCGACCGGCTACGGCCAGGCATTCACGGATGCGATCTCGAACGACTGGGGCGGCAAGCCGCTTGAGGATCTGAAGCTCGGCTGGGCGGCAGCGCTCAAGAAGTATCCGTTCCTTGACGCGGATCGGGCCTGCGCACTCGGTGCGTCGTACGGCGGCTACATGATCAACTGGATCGCCGGCAACTGGAACGAGCCGTGGAAATGCCTGGTCACGCACGATGGCGTGTTCGACACGCGCGCGATGGGTTATGAAACCGAAGAGCTGTGGTTCTCCGAATGGGAGAACGGTGGCACCGTCTACGACAACCCGGAAGCCTACGAGAAGTTCAATCCGGTCAATCACGTCAAGGACTGGAAGGTACCGATGCTGATCGTGCAGGGCGACAAGGATTTCCGCATTCCGACCACGCAGGGACTGGCGGCGTTCAATGCCGCACAACGGCGCGGCATTCCGAGCGAACTGCTGGTGTTCCCCGACGAGAACCACTGGGTGCTCAAGCCGCAGAACAGCGTGCAGTGGCACAACACGGTGAATGACTGGCTCAAGCGCTGGACGTCCGCCGGCACGAAGTAGGGTCCGCGGCAAATCCGCCTGCCTGAACGAGCGCGGCCCCGAGGCGGGCCGCGCCGCTTGAAACCGGTGCCACGATGCGATCGCGGTTTCGGCATCCATCGATTGATTGCCGATTGGGTGCTGGGCGAGCATGATTCGGCGCATGGAAAAAACCGCCAGCGCCATTCTCGCCGCCGCCTGCACCTCGCCCGTTGAAGCGGCCGCGATGGTTGCCAACTGCGTGGCCTACAAGTCTGATGGATCGCGCATCGGCGACATCACGCTCGATGAGATCAGCGATGTGCTCGAACAACCCGATACCTATGTCTGGGTAGGGCTGGTCGAACCCGATGAAGCCCTGCTCGAAAAGCTGCAGGAGGAGTTCGGCCTGCATGACCTCGCCATCGAGGATGCCCACAACGCCCATCAGCGTCCGAAGATCGAGGCCTATGGCGATTCGCTGTTCATCGTCGCGCAGACCGCACAGGTCGTCGCGGCAAGCATCCAGTTCGGCGAAACCCATATCTTCGTCGGCAAGCGCTACCTGGTGACCGTGCGCCATGGCGCATCGCTCTCGTACGCGCCCGCGCGGCGCAGCTGCGAGCAGTCGCCCGACATGCTCATGTATGGCCCGAGCTATGCGTTGTACGCGGTGCTCGATTTCATCGTCGACAACTTCATGCCGATCGTGCGCAGCTTCCGCGAGGACCTGCAGGAACTCGAGGAAGACATCTTCGAGGATACCTTCAAGCGCGAGACGATCCGGCGTCTGTACAACCTGAAGAAGGAACTCGTCACGCTGCGCCTCGCGATCGGTCCGTTGCAGGACATCCTCAACCAGCTCACGCGCATGTATCCAGGTCTCGTGCGCGATGAAGTGCGGCCGTATTTCCGTGATGTCTACGATCATGCCGCGCGCATCAACGAATCAACCGACACGATGCGCGAGATGTTGACGGCGGCGCTCAGCGTTAATCTCTCGCTGGTCACCGTGGCCCAGGGAGAAGTGGTCAAGAAGCTCGCCGGCTGGGCCGCCCTGCTCGCCGCGCCGACCTTGCTCACGAGCTGGTACGGCATGAACTTCCATCACATGCCCGAACTCGACAAGCCGTGGGGCTATCCGGCAATGATCGCGTTCACCGGATTGATCTGCGGCAGCCTGTACTGGTTGCTGCGTCGGGCGAAGTGGCTGTAGGCAGGCGCGCGAGCCGACCGCAACACCCGCCGCCGGAAGTGCGGGTGCCCATCGATCCAGGGTCAGGGATCGAATCCATCGCAGAAGATCGTGTCGGCAGCGCCGCAGCTGCCGGTTCCCGCCTGGCGTTCATAGGCGCCGAGATCACGCACGCCAAACAGATCCGCTACGCCGGACAGATCCTGGTCGCGCGGCTGGTTGTCGAGATCGCGATCATCGCCGCTCACCGGAGGTGCGAAGTCGACGGCTGGCGAATATTGGCGCAGATGGTAGTCGCCATTGGCCGCATCGACGAAAGCAGGCGCATCGCTGATGACCGTCGGACCGTTTGGCAGGGTCGTGATGTCGCTCGCCAGCACATGCTCGACATCGATGTCATTGGGACTTCCCGAGTACGCCAGTGAAAGCCGGCCTGGCTGATCGATGATGCTGCCGAACAGATCCAGTGTTCCTTCGATACGCATGACCTCACTGGAGCCGAGGCTGTTCCCCGCAAGCGTGCAATCCGTGACATAGGTGCTCGTGGACGCTTCGGAACTGATCAGTTGCCGGGTGTATTCGTTGTCGGCCAGCAGGCAGTCCTTGGCTATGGATATGCGGAACTGACCCGTCGTGCGAATGGCATAGCCGCCGCGATTGGCGCGCAGCTCGAAGCGATTCATGAACAAGTACGCCTCGACATTGCGCAAGGTGGCGCCATCGCCAATTCCGCCGGTGGTCGGGCCTGCATCGTTGCCGACCATCGTGTTGCATGAAACGCCGCTTGCGCAACGCACGGCGCTCGGCACCGTGCAGTCCGATCGATTGAGGTAGGCGAAACCGGATTCGTTCATGTACAGGGCGCTGCCATCGCGAGCGAAATTGTCCTCGATCCGAAAGTCCGAGGCGCAAAAATAGGCGTCCGAAAAGGAGAACGCTCCATTCCAACCCTGAACGTAGATGGCGCCGCCGGTATCCGAAGCGCTGTTGCCGCGCACGGTCACCGGTTGCTGCGGATCGGTGGTGAACAGATGCACGAGCGCATCCACGCCATCGCTCTGCGCGCTCTGAATCGATATGCCGCCCCCATCGACCGCTGAATTCGAGTAGATCGCGCCGAGCCCGAACGCGCCGGACGTGCCGATATAGGCAATCGCCGGGCCCTGTACGTGCAGTCCACCGCCGTAGCCGCCCACGCCGCCCACGCCCAGCGCCTGGTTGAATGCGATGATGCTGGACGGTGCGGTCATGGTCATTTCCAGCGGTCCGGCGATGTACACGCCACCACCGCTGCGGCGGGCAGTGTTGCTGCCGATCGTGGTGTTGTTGCTGATCACCAGTTCGGCATTGTTGCCAGTGGCTTCGGCATAGATGCCGCCGCCGTAATCGGCGCTGTTGTTGGTGACGTCGGTCTCGATCAACTCGAGGCCGCCGTCGCCCTTGAAATAGATGCCGCCACCTCCGCCGCCGCCGTCTTCATCGCCCAGGGTGATGGTCAGGTGCCGCAATTTTATGATCGAACCGGTGCCGGCAAAAATGCGGAACACCGGTTCTGCAGCGCCACCTTGCCCGCTGACCACGGTCTTGATGTTGTCGGTGGCGGCTTGCGTGCAGGTGGCAAAGCCACCGACCACGTTGAGGTTCTGGCTGGTATTGATGACGTTGGCTTCCGGTTGGTAGGTCAGCGAACGGGTCAGGCGTACGGTGTCTGCGACGCCATTTGCCTCGGCCGCATTGATCGCGGACTGGATGGTGCCGTGGGTGCATCCTGCGCCGGTGCCGACGGTGAATATCGCGGCCGGCACTTCGGCCGACCAGGCGACCAGGCCCAGCAGGGCAAGCAGGCATCCGTGGATGCATCGACGAGGTGTCATGGCGCGCTCTCCCTATCACCCGTCATCGGGCGTGTCCCGGGTAACGCTGCCTGGTCGCCGGATGTGTCACGCCGCCGTTCGCGCCATCCGGACTTGCCCGTTCCGGCCCGCATGTCGCCGGGGCCACAGCTCGCGCCTGGCTGATTTCAGGGCTCGAAACCGTCGTCGAAGATTCGGTCGTTCGGATCGAGCCATTCGAGCGTGATGCCATCGAACCAGCCGGTTGCCGTGCGCGGTGGTCCCGACACGCTGTTCTCGAAGACGATCATCGTGACGGCGACCGAACTTGTCGTTGTCCATTGAGCGGCCGACACCTCGATAACCAGCGGATTCGCAGGTCGCCGCCAGCTCGCCTGGTTGGACAGGAACAGGTAGCCGGAGGTATTCGGGTCGCCCTGGGTGCACGCTTCGCCACCGTTGTCGCGATATTCCCAGTACAACTGCGCGATGTCACCGGCGACAGTCATGTTGCCGGTGCCGCGTCCCCAGCCGTTGAGCGTGTACGTGCCAGGGCCGGGCAAGTGCACGCACTGGACCAGTCCGCTGACACTCTGGCCGAAGAAGGTGTTCGCGAGCGAAACCCTGGTCGAGCCCGAGCCTGGTGCGCCGGAGGCGTTCTGTGCGGTGTCGCGGGTCGAAGTACCGGCTGTCACCGGCGTCCACAGATTCAGGTCGGCATTGAAATCGCCGTTGAGCACGAGCGGCCCGATCATCTGGCGTTCGTAGGCGCCGATATCCCGTACGAAGCCATCATCGCGCGGCACCGGCTGGAGACGTCGATCGCGCGGCAGGCTGTCGGCGTCGACATCGTTGCCGGTGATCGCGGGCGCGAAGTCGATCGCGGGCGAGGCGGCGCGCAAGCGCACATCGCCGCGTTCGGGATCGATCAGTCGCGGTGAAAGTGACGACGCCCCTGCGCCGAGACTGGCGGTTTCGCTCGCGATGACCATCGCGATGCTTTTGCCACCGCCACTCTGCGTGAGCGAGGTCGTTCCGGGTTGCCAGAGGATCGAGCGCAGCATGTCGATATCGCCGTTGACGGAAAGGACCTGGCTCGCGGCTATCGCATTGCCGGCGAAGGTCGAATCAACGATTTCGAGCGCGCTTTCATCCTCCAGGCGAAACAGCGTTCCGGAGCTGGTATTGCCTGCGAATGCCGTCGCGTCGAGGGCGATATTCGATTGGAATGCGCGTAACGCGTGCGCACCGATGTTGTCGCGGACACTGAGTCGCGTCGCCTCGAAGTATCCGCCGTTCTGTACGAGGATCGCCGCTCCTGGAGTCGCGGACCCCACGCTGTTCTCGCTGCGGTTGCCGTGCATCGTGTTGCAGTCGCTGCCAGCGGCGCAGCGCACGCTGCCCGCAGGTGGCGAGCAGAAACCCGGAAAGCCGGTGTTGCGATTGATCGCGGCAAGTGCGCCGTAGGCCTGGTTGATCGGGTCGTAATCCGAGTCCAGGTAGAGCGCGCTTCCTTCCGCCGCGACGTTGGCATCGATGCGCATGTCGTAGGCGCAGAGCAATGCACGCGAAATGTCGATGACACCGAGGTTCGTGCCGAGGTAGATGCCTCCGCCGGTATTGCTCGCGCGGTTCCCATGGATGCGTACCGGCAGCGTCGGGTTCGTGGAGTACAGGGTGACCTTTCCGTCGACGTCCTGATCCCCGCCGTTGACCGCAATGCCTCCGCCATAGCGCGCCGAATTGCCGACGATCGCGCCGTTGCCGATGCCGGAGCTGCCGATAGTCGCGCTGGCTGGCGCGATGACCTGGACGCCGCCACCGTAGCCGTACTGCGGCTGGCTGTTGGTCGGATTGAGGCCGAGCGCTTCATTGCTCGCGATCGTCGAATCAGGGGCATTCATGATCATCTGTGCCGACCCTTCGAGGCGCACGCCGCCACCCGAGAACTGCGCGGTGTTGAGCAGGATCGTGGTGCCTGTCTCGAGGCGCAGAACGGCATTTCCACCCTCGCCGATCACGCTGATGCCGCCGCCATAGCCCGCGTAGTTCTGGGAAATGCCAACGTCGCGCAGGGTGATCGTGCCGGCGCCCTTGAAATCCAGTCCGCCGCCGTAGCCGTCGTAGACCTCATCGCCACGGATCAGGTTGATGCGTTCCAGCAGCACCGTGTTGCCGCTGCCACGTATCGTCATCACGCTGTCCTGGCTGCCGCCCTGTCCGCTCAGGGACGTGAAGCCGGTACTCGTGGGCGCTGAACAATTGGCGTAACCGCCTCGCACGGTGACACCGCGGCTCGTGATCTGCGCAGCCTGCGCATCCAATGATGGCGCGGCAATGTGCACCTCGTGGAAACCACTGGCCGGTACGGCAGCCAGCGCCGCAGCCAGCGTGGTGTGTGTGCAGGCACCGTCCACGCCGACGCTGAAGGTTGCCGCCTCGCCATGCGTGCTGAATACTTGCAGCACAAGTGCAACGAGGGCAGGGCAGGGCAAACGTGAGAGCTGGGGCACGGCATCGTCTCCTGTCATCCGGAAAGTTCTCCGGTACCTCGGATAACGCCGCATGCCCGCTCGATGTGTCACTGCTGTCGTGCTGCGGATGCCAGGGTTTCACGACGTCGAGGAGAAATTGCTGGTGAAACCGGATCGACTGCCGGCAACGCATATCAGTGCGATACGGCGTTTCGCCCGCGCCGCCTCGGTCAACCCCCAAGGCCAGCGCAAGACCAGGTTCATCGACGGCACCCCGGTGTCGCTCCACACCCACGATCCGGCCGGCAATGTGCTGATGGAATATGAAAACGGCAGCGTCAACAACTGGACCTGGACCATCCGCCTGTTCGGCGAACCGCTGGCCCTGCGTCGCAGCGGCGTGTTGAGCTACATCCACACCGATCATCTGGGCCGCCCGGAACTGATGACCAACGCCAGCAAGGCCGTGGTCTGGCGGGCCAACAACTACGCGTTTGATCGAACGGTCGTACAAGACAGCATCGGCGGCATGAAATCCGGATACCCCGGCCAGTCGAAGGATGACGAGACGGGCCTGTGGCACAACGGTTTCCGGGACTATGACGGGCTGACAGGGCGGTATATCCAGTCAGATCCGATTGGGTTGCAGGGGGGGATCAACACCTATGGGTATGTGGGTGGGAATCCGATCCGTTGGACTGACCCGCTGGGATTGCAGCAAAGAACCAACGACTGGATTGCGAGCGGAGGTGCCGGAAACAGAGGTGGCCTTGTCGAGGCAACGATGTGGGATGCGTTAGAAGGGTGGGCCGATGGGTATGCAACAGTTGGTGCAGCGGGTCGTTGCGTAATGCAGTGCGCGGTAAACAATGTTGTCGGTGCAACTGTATTGCAAGCGGCTTTTAATGCGCATAGGGAGGCGGCTCTGCTCGCAACCGAAGTTGCTGCCAAAGGTGCCGGTTACGTTTGCCTGAGAAGCGGAGCGAAGGCGCTGGGAACTCTCAGCAATCTAGCCGATCTTGTTGGAACGGGAATATGTTCATTGGATTGCTTCTGATGGAAACACGTGCTGAAAAAATACTTACTGTAGGAATATTGTGCTTCATTCTTGTGCTGATCGTTCTGAATCTGCTTTACCGATCTGCTAGTAACAATAATTTGCCGATGTTCTCACTGGAGGCAATTAAAGCAGGTTGGCCATATTGGCTCGGCATGTCGCTCGGTCTGATGGGGTATCTAGCGTATTGGATTTATGCGGTATTGAGAAGGAAGTCAGGTTCAAAGGAATGAAGCGTCATGGATCAATAGATTGAATCGCCCCGGGTTTCATAGATTCCGACCCGAATGGCACTGACTTAAGCCCAAGCTCCTGATCTGTAAAGCGAAGCCGGCTCCAAATGCTAAGGTGAAGTTACGACACACCACCGAAGCAAAGGAGCCGACCTCGATGCATCCTAATCATCACACTCGTTCGCAGCAACGGCGCACGTTACGTCGTCACATCCGCAGCACGGATGCCTAGGCGTTCTTCGATCTACTGACCGACGACGCCACTCTAGGGGCTATTGACCGGATGAACGATCCAAACCGTGCCCCGTATAGCTGGAGTCCGTTTGGCTTCAATACTTGCACGAGTTTTGCAAGCGATGCGCTTGGGGCGGGGCACTAATGATCAGAGCGATTCCGTGGACCTTGTTTGCGGCAAGCATTCTCGCGGCGCTTTTCCTTTTCGTGCTTCTGTTGAACGCCGGGGTGGCGCTTGACGATTCGAAGTTGGAAGTATTGCGTCTCCGAGAGCGAAGCGAACTCGTACTTAGAATTACACGCAAAGATTGGATTGGAAAAGAAGCGACCAGTGTCGCCGACTTGGCGCATGAAATTGGCCGGCAGGGAGTAATTACGAAGCGAACCAAAGACGGGTCGTTCGAGATTGGCGATCTCATCTTCGAAATCAAGGATGGGGTAGTAACCCAGGTGCGTTACTTCGACTGAGGAGAGACCCGGATCAAAGACAATGGGGTCACACAAAAGAATCGTGAAACGGGGTCCTGTCCCCCATTTCAGCACGTCAGCGCATGGTCAGCACGTAGATCCCGATCGTTCCGGTGCTCTGCGACGAATTGGCGAAATTGCAGATACGTAGCTGCACCTGGTCCGCGGCGCTCACCCTGAGCGGCTGGATCAGCATGTTGGCAGGTAGCGTCGCGGCCGATTGCAGGGTGAAGAACAGGATGTCGTTCAGCTGCGCGCCGGGAATCGAGATGTTGTAGTCATTGCAATCGTTCGCAGGGACCGTGGCGGCGATCGCACCGTTGCTGTAGCCGCCGGCGATCTTGCTGCGTGTGATGCTGTCACTCGCGATCTTGGCGGTGGTGACCGCGCTGTTCGCGAGATCGTCGGTATCCACGCTTGCGTTGGCGATATCGGCACTCGTCACTGCGCCGTCAAAGATCTTGGAGCTGGTCACCGCGTCGGCCGCGATCTTCGAGTTGCTGACTGCAGATGAGGCGATCGTGGCGTTGACGACGGCGCCGGCCGCAATCGACGGATTCGGGTACGTGCCGGAGAGTGAACCACCCGCGGGTCCACTGATCCCGCCGCTCAATGAAAACTGCGACACGGGTGCCGTGGCGACGGCATGGCGCGGCGTCATCGGCGTACCCTCCACGCTGACCTGAAGGTACAACTGCGTGCCGGTAAACGCGCCCGGGAAGGCCAGCGAAACACTGAACAGGCCGTCGGTGACCGGGAAGTCGGGCTGCGTGATCGGTACGCCGACCGCGTTGCCCGCTGCCGGTGCATCGAACAATGCGAAAGAGAGGTCAAAGTTCCCGTTCGCCGGAGCGCCACTCTGCTCGAGACGACCCTGGTAGACGAAGTCCGGGATCTGCGGTGCGGCGTGCGCAGCCATCGCCGCAACGAACAGGCAGGTACAAGCAAAGCCGCGCATCGGGGCGAACAATACGGAAGAGAGTTTCATCATAGACCCTCCTGGAAGCCGTCGTTGAAGATCGAATCACGCTCGTAAGCGGCAATGTGTGCCTGGAAGCCGGCGACGAGCACGAAGCCGCCAGCGGCCGATCTCCCGTTCGCCGGCTCGCCGAGCGTCGCCTCGAGTCGTCGGCAGCCACCACTCGAAGCGCCGCCGCCAGGGGAAACACTGTGCGCGGTGATCTGGAAACCGCCGGCGTAGACCACGCCCCACGAGGTCGCCACGCAAGCCACGATGGCCATGCGAAACAATGCGGTGTGCGTCATCGAGCCTCCTGAGGTCATCGACCGAAGCCGCGCTGATGCGGCCGAAATGATGTGCCTGAGTCGGATAACGGAGCAGCGCGTCCGCGGGGGCCATCCGCAGCGCGTAGTCGCATGCCCGAGGCCTTGCAACGGTGTGCCTGCAAGCCGCGCAGAACAATCGAGTCACGCAAACATTGGGGGTGATCCAGATACTGTCTTGAATCCTGCATCGTCAATGGCTGAAATCGCCCTTGACGATGCGATCGCCAGGTACACCGTCTCGCGTTGTTCCTCAGCCCCGCGCTGGATCAGGGTTCGAAGCCATTGCAGAAGATCGTGTCGGCCGAGCCGCAGTCGCCCGCTCCCGGTTGCCGCTCATAGGCACCAAGGTCGCGCACGCCGAGTGTATTGGGTACGCCGAATATGTCCTGGTCGCGCGGTTGGTTGTCGAGATCGCGATCATCGCCGAACACGGGAGGTGCAAAGTCGACAGCCAACGAATACTGATGCAAATGGTAGTCCCCATTCGCCGCGTCGACGAAAGACGGTTCGCCAGCAATGATGGTTGGATCGGCTGGCAAGGTCGTGATGTCGCTCGCCAGCACACTGGATGTGTTGAGTCCGCCCGCTATGCCCGAGTAGGCCAGGGTCAGGTTGCCGGGCTGATCGATGATGGTTTCGTTGAGTGCCAGGCGATGCTCGATGTGAAATATGTCGGTCGAGTTGATGAGGTTGCCGGCGATCGTGCAGCCCAGGATATAGGCATAGTTGAAATTTCCCTCGGTCCGAAACAGCTGCCGGGAAACTTCGTTTCTGGCGAGCAGGCAATCCTTCATGCTGACAGTCGCCGATTCGCCAGTCATGCGGATCGCATCGCCTGCGCGATTGCCGCGCAATTCGATCCGATTGGCAATCAGCCTCGCCGACTCCAGCACGCGGAGGGTTGCCCCGTTCGAAAATCCCCCGCCGGTCTCGACCGCGTCGTTGCCCGATATCGTGTTGCAGGAAATGCCGCTGCCGCATCGGACCGCCTGAGGCTGGGTGCAGGTGGGGTCATTGAGCAGGACCTCGCTTCCGTTAAGGACGCCCAGCGAGCTGTCCGAGTTCAGGTACAGCGCACTGCCATCGCGCGCGGCGTTGTCGTTCAGGCGAAAGTCCCAGGCGCAAAGTCGCCCTGTCGCATAAGCGCCACTGCCCCGGTAACTCTGCAGGTAAACCGCTCCGCCCGTGTCCGACGCGTAGTTGCCGAGCACGCCGACCGGTTGCGCGGGATTGGTCGTGTACAGATACACGGTCGCATCCGCGCCATCGGCCGCACCGCTGATGACGGCAATGCCGCCGCCGTCGATCGCCGTGTTGCTGTAGATCGCGCCGAGTCCACCCACGCCGGAGCTGCCGATATAGGCGGTCGCCTGGCCGCTGACCTGCAGGCCGCCGCCATAACCCGTGCCAGCGGCCTGGCCAAGCGCTTCATTGAAAGCAATGATGCTGTTCGGTGCGTTCATCGTCATCTCGATCGGGCCGCCTATCGAGACGCCACCGCCGCTGTAGCGCGCCGTGTTGCCGCTGATGACGGTACTTTCGCTGATGATCAGTTCGGCGTTGCTGCCGGTGCCAAGGGCATAGATCCCGCCGCCGTAGGCTGCGACATTGTTGGTGATGTTGCTCTCGATGATTTCGAGCGCGCCATCACCCTGGAAGCGGATGCCACCTCCGGCGCCATTGCCGTCCTCGTCGCCGAGCGTGATCGTGAGATGACGCAGCTTGACCACGATTCCGGTGCCCGCCGTGATGCGCAGTACCGGTTCGCTCGCGCCACCGGCGCCACTGATGACGGTCTTGTTGCTGTCCGTGGCCGCT
>Ga0209717_1004278_pt1 | contig 11833 bp, 8 predicted proteins | sample AD_UKC048_MetaG_FD_184418 | JGI IMG/M metagenome (GOLD analysis project Ga0209717, IMG submission 184418) | Active sludge microbial communities of municipal wastewater-treating anaerobic digesters from USA - AD_UKC048_MetaG (SPAdes) (version 2) | ecosystem: Engineered > Bioreactor > Anaerobic >... | reverse complement strand
TTATAATCCATTGCTAGGAAAAAGTTATGGAGAGATTGCCGCCGAAAGCCGGAGCCAGCATAAGAGCCAGGGCTTCGGGGTGCCTGCTTCCCGGGGGGAGTCCTGGGAATATTTCAGAGCCGTGAAAGGCGACCAACCGGTCAATGATTTACTGGATGGAGTAGATCCAACCTGGAACCGCGTAAAGGGTGGGGCAGCCGTAGCGGCGATGCTGGACAGTATCAGTGCCCGCTTTGACTTTATACATCCTGAAAAGTCTGTCAAGGGACTGGTGCAGTTATACCAGCTGATCAGTTCACTGCCGGATCATTACTGGAAAACCCAGAAATTAAAGGAAGTGGAAGAACTGATCGCACAATGCAGCGGATTATTCCTGGATGTCACTACCAGTGCACAGTTTGCGGTACAAACGGATTCAGTACGGGTCAGCTTCAGTCTGAATAACCGCCTGGGTACTCAGGCTGTACTTGAAGCGGTCAGTATAAGTGGCTTTGATTCTGTATTAAATAAGAAACTGGATAAAAACAGGAATCTCAGTTTTTCAAAAACAATTTACGTTCCGGTTGAAAGGACTATCACCCAGCCGTATTGGCTGGTGGCCAAAATGGAAGAAGGATCTTTTAATGTGGCCAATCAGCAGAAAATCGGGCAACCGGATGCTGATCCCGCTTATGAGGCTGTGTTGAATATCAGCATTTATGGGACGTCATTCCGTTTTACCCGACCGGTTCGGTATAAATTCACAGACCCGGTAAGGGGGGAGCTTTATTGGCCTTTAGTAGTAGTGCCTCCCGCTGAGTTTGAGTTTACGGAAGCCAATAATATTTCTGTTAATGATACTACCGCACAAACCGCTTTGCATTTCAGCACTAATCTGCGGAAAGATACTTCTGCCTACCATGTACAACTGAAATATCCGTCAGCGAAGTGGTATGCGAAACGGCAGGAGTTTACTTATAAGCCCTGGCCTGATAACAGCAGTAATGCTGCTTTTTTCAACCTGAGGCCTGTTACAAAGAATAAAAACAGTACAGATAGTCTTTCAGTAACGGTTATTCAAAACACTAAACCCATTTATGCTGGCGAACGAAAGCAGGTAAAATATGACCATGTGCCCTCAATCATTTATTTTAAGGATGCGAAAGCCAACCTGGTACAAATTGATTTGAAAACTTATGGGAAGAAGATCGGTTATATTACCGGTGCCGGTGATAAAGTGCCTGAGGCCCTGGAGCAAATGGGTTATGAAGTGATTCCGCTCGGGGATAAGGAACTGACCAGAAATAACCTCGCCCAGTTTGATGCTATCATTACCGGGGTGAGGGCTTATAATACACATGCCTGGATGAACAAGCATTTTGATAAGCTGATGAAGTATGTGAACGAAGGGGGAAACCTGATTGTTCAATATAACACGAGTAACCAGATAGGTCCGGTAAGGGCAAAGATCGGTCCTTATCCCTTTACCATTACCCGCAACCGGGTGACCGATGAAAATGCGCCGGTACGGATGTTGAATCCTGAACACCCGGTCTTTTCTTTTCCGAATAAAATTACGGCCGAAGATTTCACCGGCTGGAAGCAGGAGCGTAGTATTTACCATGCCAGCGATACATCCGGTAAATTTGAGAAACTGATTGGTATGGCTGATCCCGGTGAGAAATCAGATGACGGCAGTCTGCTCGTGGCTAAATATGGCAAGGGTTGGTTCACGTATACCGGCCTGGTCTTTTTCCGTGAATTGCCTGCTGGCGTACCTGGAGCCTACCGCTTACTGGCAAATATTATTGCGTTAAACAAGAAAAAAGGATTCTGATGCCAGAAGAGAAAAAAGGCGGGATCCGCCGGAGTGAAATGGCTTTTCTGGTAGCAATAGTCCTTGGACTTGTACTGGGGATACTGATCAAGAAAATCAGAATCGGTATCTTGGTCGGCCTGGTACTTGGGTTTGTTATTGTACTGACCGGCTGGTTGCGGACCACACGAAAAAAATAACTATGAAAGAATCCGATAACGAAAAAGCCCCCTTTTTCAAAAGCTGGAATAGCTGGTATGTACTGGTTATAGGATTTCTGTTTTTGTTGATCATCCTGTTCTACTTAATTACTAAACGATTTGCATGAGCCTGGCGGACTGGATAGTACTGGTTGTTACCTTGCTGAGTATTGTGGCTTATGGCCTCTACAAAAGCCGTACTTCGAGAAATCTCGATGGGTATTTCCTGAGTAACCGCAGCATGCCCTGGGGACTGGTCTTACTCAGCATCATGGGTACACAGGCCAGTGCGATTACTTTTTTATCGGCCCCCGGACAGGCATATACGGATGGAATGCGGTTTGTTCAGTATTATTTTGGCATTCCCCTCGCCATGGTGGTGATCTCCATCTTCTTTGTTCCGATCTTTCACCGGCTCCGGGTGTATACGGCATATGAATACCTGGAACAACGCTTTGATGGTAAAACCAGAACGCTTACCTCCCTGCTTTTTTTCCTGCAGCGGGGCCTGTCAACAGGGATCAGTGTATTTGCCCCTTCGATCATTTTATCTTCTTTATTGGGATGGGATATTATCTGGACCAATCTCTTCATGGGCGGACTACTCATCATTTACACCATGAGCGGCGGAGCCAAGGCCGTAGCCTATACCCAACAGATCCAGTTATTCATTGTATTCACCGGGATGTTTCTTGCTGCGTACATGGTAGTGAAAATGCTCCCTGCTGATGTGGGTTTTGCGGATGCCCTGCAAGTGGGGGGCAAACTGGGCAAACTGAATATTATCAGCACCGGTTTCACAGAGAAGGGATTCAACTGGAGTGATCAGTATAATTTGCTAAGCGGGATCATCGGCGGTTTTTTCCTGGCCCTGTCTTATTTCGGTACCGACCAGAGCCAGGTGGGCCGTTATCTCACGGCCAAATCACTGAAGGAAAGCCGGATGGGATTACTGATGAACGGGATCGTGAAAGTGCCCATGCAGTTCCTGATCCTGCTGATCGGGGTATTGGTCTTTACATTTTACCAATTTAACAATGCGCCCATTTTTTTCAATGAGGTACAACTGAAAAAACTGGAAGCCTCGGACTATAAGGATTCATTGAAAATCGTACAGGGTCATTATGCCGCTGTAGCGGTGAATAAACAACAGGCAGTGCGGGATTATACCATGGCCCGACATGACGGTGAGGAAGATAAAGAAACGGCTTCACTGGCCTCTTTACAATCCTTACAGAAAGAATCGGACAGTCTGCGGAAGAAAGTCGTGTATTGGCTGAATAAAAAAGTGCCTGGCGGTGACGGGAATGATACCAATTATATTTTCCTGCGCTTTGTGGTAGATCATTTGCCGGTAGGACTCGTAGGGCTGCTCATCGCGATCATCTTTCTCGCTTCCTGGGGCAGTATTGCCGCGGCAATCAATTCGCTGGCTTCCTGTTCCATGGTGGATTTTCACCGCCGGTTTACGAAGAAAAAAGACAGCGGTGAGGATGAATACCGCTTATCAAAATGGTATACACTGGGCTGGGGTGTGTTCTGTATCATCGTGGCCATGTTTACGTATAATATCGGGAACAGCCTGATCGAAGCGGTGAATATCCTGGGCTCTTTATTCTACGGAGTGATCCTGGGGGTGTTCCTGGTGGCATTCTTCTTCAAAAAAATCACCAATAGCAATCCGGTGTTCTGGGGCGCCATCCTGGCACAGATAATGGTGTTGTTTGTATTTATCCTCACAAAGGTTGGCGTATTTCAAATGGGCTTCCTCTGGCTGAATCCGATCGGGGCGTTTGGGGTGGTTGGGTTCACGTTACTTTTAGATCAGTTATTTCGGAGGAAGCTAGAAGCTAGAGGCTAGAAGCGAGAAGGGGCATTTCGTAAAACGAGGAACATTTCATGTTTTAAGAATAATATTCTAAGAAGGGGCTGTTGACCTAACACCTATCAGCTAACACCTAACACCAGCATAAAATACAATGTTCTTCGCTAAAAATACAAGGTCCCTCCTTCCCTTCGATAAGCTCAGGGTAAACTCCGGGATGACAAGTGATTGGAAGGATAAAAAGGAAATACAAGATTTCTCGCTGCGCTCGAAATACCAGTAAACTTCATTAGTAGGGGCTGTTGACTACTAACTACCGACTACTAACTACTGACTAATTAAAAAGGGCCCTTCATTTAAGAAGCAGCCCTTTTTAAAAACATAATTTTCTTCGAAAACTTACTTGTTCAGTTCCGCAAGCAGTTTCTCATTCAGTTTCACATAATCATCATTTTTCGCGGCGGCGGCTAATTCTTTGGATTTTTCAGCGGCGGCTTTGGCTTCGGCTTTCTTGCCCAGTTTGGCCAGGCAATTGGCACGCTGATGATGGATCCAGAAAGCAGCCCCATTCATTTCAACGGCTTTGTCAAACCAGCTCAGGGCCTGGTTGAGGTCTTTGCCATTGTCCATATAGTACATGGCCGCATTGAAATAAGGACGGGTGTCTTTATTCATCAGCTGATCGATCTGGGTCATTACTTTAGCATCGACATCCGTACTGATCGGCAGGGAGACTGCGGTGTTTTCCCACATAATGTGCAGTTCACAACTGGTGGCTTTTACATTGGCAAACTGAATGGTGAAGGATTCTGTTTTCTCCGCCAGTTTCATAGTGTTCACATCCAAACGTACTACATCGCTTTCGGCTTTGTAGGCGGCCGGACTGGTTACATCGAGTTGTTTGGAGATGATCAGGGTCCAGCTGTCCTTGTTGGGTATGCTAAGCAGTCCATATTTGCCGGCAGGTACTTTTTTACCGCCAATAGTTACTTCATCGCTGAAAGTAACCAGGGTGGCACTATTGGCACCGGTACGCCAAACATTTCCAAAAGGAACCAGGTCGCCGAATATTTTACGACCTTTCATGACTGGGCGTGAATAAGAAAGTTCAATACTGCCCAGGCCAAAGTCCTGTTTCACGGTTTGCGTGGGACTGGGAGCGGGGGTCTTTAGCTGGGCTTCAGCGTTAATCAGGCATAAAGCAGCCAGTAAGGTAAAAAATACTTTTTTCATAATAAGCTGATTTTTGATTGACGAAGGTAAGGGAAATAAGTACCTCCGGATGGTCTGTGGATTAAAACAGTTGGTTGAACGGAATGGTCACGGTGGTACGATTGTTCCGGGCATTCTGTTTCCATTTCGGGCCTTCTTTGATAAGACGGATGGCTTCTTTGTCGCATTTATCGCAAAGCGACTTTTCAACCCGGATATTCACCGGTTCCCCTTTGGCATCCACTTCGAAAGATACTTCGACAGCGGTAGTCGTGGTACTGGGTTTATTCCGGTATTCTTCCGGCATCACCAGGTTATTACTAAGGTAGGTGTCATAGTTTTCCCAGCCATCAGCCGGTACGGGTTCTTCCAGCCTGGTGTTATTATTATCAGAACGGCGGAAGGAATTGGCACGCTGGTTATTGATCACGAGGGCATTGAGACTGCGGCTGTCATTCTGGAGAATGACCTGGTTATTGGGTACACTATACCTCAACTGGCTGGCATTGTTTTCGAAACCAATGGACCTGACCTGTACATGCAGCACGGAGTCGGGGGAGGTAAGGTTGAAGAACCCGCGGGCATCGGTATACGTTCCGACATTGTCATCGGTATTGGTGACTTTGGCAAAAGGAACACCAAAGTTCATACCGTCAGTCACCCGCCCACGGAATATATTGGTTTTAAGAAAATTGCTTTCTTCTGTTTTATTGGCGACCGCAGGTGAAACTGCCTTGGCTTTTACCTGATCAGACGCTGCTGGTGCAGTTTTACCGGGTGCCGGAATGGCGATAATGCCTGATCCGTTTTCCTTTTTAGCAGATTCCGCCTTCTTTTTTTCCTGATCGGCAGTTTTCCAACGGGTTGATTTTGCAAGGTCTTTCAGTTCGTCATTGACCACTACTAATTCTTCACTGGCCAGAGCAGCGTCTGAACCCTCCTTGTCAGCAAGTTTCTTTTCATCTTTTGCTGGTATACTGTCCTGGTTAAAATAAAAGGTGTTTGTCTGTTTTTCTGTATTCAATACGGCATTGTTGCTGCCGGTTTGAATCGTTGAATCGTTAACAGTTAGAGCCGGATTGGCATTGATTTTACCAGTATCCGTTGCCACTACAGCCGGGCTGTTTTTTTCCGGTTTTGCCTGGGCAATCGGCTGTTCTTTTTCTTTAAACATAAACAGGTAGGCCAGGGTACCTGCACCTGCCAATACCCCAATCATGACGGCCGCCCGCATAAAGGGGAAGGAGGACTTGCCGGCACCTCCCAGGGGAATCACTTTTGTTTTTTCCTCCGTGCGTTGGGCCAGTCTGTTCTTCAGGTCATTCAGGTCTGTCTGCAGCGTGGGGCCTGCTTCTGCATAGCCTTCCATAGCATCGGCCAGGAAGGGGTCTTCCAGGGCGGCTTTTTCCATGGCATGCGCCTCGGCTGGTGAAAGCAATCCCTGTTGATATTTTTCGATATCAGTTGCTGAATATTTTTTTATGGTATGCCCGTTTGCCATCCGGCAGTATAAAGTTCTTAATTTTTTTTAATCAAAATCCATTTCGTTGTTCCCTGTGGTTTCCATACAGTTTTTCAGGTTCCGTCTTCCGTTCTGGATCAGGCTCCTGACTTTATTCCATTCCAGCCCGGTCTGGCTGGCCACCTCATTGTAGGATTTGCCCTCCAGGTAAAAAAGCCGGATTGAATCCCGTTGCTCGGCTGCCAGGCTCCCCAGGCAGTCTTCCAGTTTCCGGAAGTTTTCTTCCTTCTCCAATATGCCATTCAGATGCAGGTTTTCCTCCGATTGCATAAGTTCCCCCTTGAATTCCACCATTTTCATGTTCTTTGGGGTGCGGAGGGCCATGAGACAATGATTTTTAGCCAGTTGGTGCAGCCAGGCCCGGAAGTTTTCCACTTCATGCTTCTTCAATTTTGATACCAGTTCCTCAAAGATCGCCATCACACTGTCTTTAGCCCGTTCGGGTTCCTTGAAGTATTTGAGGCAAACCCCGTAGACCAGTTCCATATAGCGTTGGTAGAGTTCGCCGAGCACGGCCATATCGCCCCCTTGTTTATAGCGGGTAACGAGCTCTTTATCAGAGAGAGGTTCTTGTGGTATCTGCTTCAGGAAAGCCAAGGCCTTAAAATTAGGGAATAAAATTTTTATGAACGATTTATGCAATGGCTAAAATACCCGCATCTGGGTATGAAAATGCTAAAATATGAAACGACTACTTCTTCTGCTGGCCCCAATATTTGTATTTATGCTGGCTTTTCGCCCGGTTAATAATGTCACAATCACCGGTAAGGTAACAGATGAAAAAGGTAATCCGGTTGTTGGAGCTGTTATTCGTCTGAAAGGAACCCATATTGGCACTACCACTGGAAAAGATGGTGTGTATACCCTGAGTGTTAATGAACTGAAAGGAACACTGATTTTTTCTTCGATCGATATGGAACAAATCGAAGTTGCAATAAACGGTCATGCAGTAATAGATGTGGTGCTTAATAGCATGCAACGTACTATGCAGGAAGTGATTGTAACCAGCACCCATACAACGAAAAAGAGAATGACTACAAGCACTAGTATCGTCGATGGAGGAAGCAGTAAAGGCATTCCGGTTAATCTGAATAATGCATTGTCTGGTAAGGTGGCTGGTATACAGATCACCAATGGAAACAATAATGGCTATTATTCACCGGCACCTTATGGTTATTTTGATGGGGAAAGCTATGAGAAGATCAACGAGAATAAATTTTTATCTGTAAGTAATGAGCCACTTTCCACTTTCTCCATTGATGTGGATGCGGCTGGTTACAGCAATGTACGCCGCTTTCTTAATAATGGCCAGTTACCACCGGCTAATGCTGTACGTATCGAAGAGATGGTGAACTATTTTAAGTATGAATATCCGCAACCAGCGGGCAAGGATCCGTTTTCCATCAACACCGAAATTTCGGATGCACCTTGGAATAAGGATCATAAACTGGTAATGATCGGGTTGCAGGGTAAAAAAATACCCATGGAAAATCTGCCCGCCTCCAACCTGGTTTTCCTGATTGATGTATCTGGTTCAATGCAGGGACCGGAAAGGCTGGGTCTGGTAAAAGCCTCTATGAAAATGCTGGTGGAGCAATTAAGGGAGCAGGACAAAGTGGCGATCGTGGTGTATGCCGGTGCCGCAGGACTGGTTTTGCCTTCCACCTCCGGGGAAGAAAAGGAAACCATCCTGGAAGCGATTGAAAAGCTGGAAGCCGGTGGTTCCACTGCTGGTGGTGCCGGTATAAAACTGGCGTATAAAACCGCCCGTAATTACTTTATTAAGGGCGGTAATAACCGGGTGATCCTTTGTACTGATGGGGACTTTAATGTAGGAGCCAGCAGTGACCAGGATATGGAAACCCTGATTGAACAGGAACGAAAAAGCGGGGTGTTCCTGACAGTACTGGGATATGGTATGGGCAACTACCAGGATGCCAAGATGCAGAAGCTGGCCGATAAGGGAAATGGCAATCATGCGTATATCGATGGTATAACGGAAGCAAAGAAAGTGCTGGTGAATGAATTCGGAGGCACGTTATTTACCATTGCCAAGGATGTAAAACTTCAGATCGAATTCAATCCGGCCAAGGTACAGGCGTACCGGCTCATCGGGTATGAGAACCGGATGCTGGCCAAAGAAGATTTTAATAATGATAAAAAAGATGCGGGCGAATTGGGCAGTGGTCATACAGTGACAGCTTTGTACGAAGTGATACCGGTGGGTGTGAAGAGTTCTTTCTTTGGATCAGTTGATCCGTTGAAGTACCAGGCTCCGAAAGAAGAGTCAACGAAGAATGTGGTTACGGATGAAATACTCACTGTGAAATTCCGCTATAAAGCCCCGGATGGAGAGGTCAGCAAGCTGATCGAACATCCGGTACTGGATCAGTCTGTTCCAATCGCAAAAACATCTGAAAACTTCAGGTTCGCAGCTTCAGTCGCCCAGTTTGGTCTCCTCTTGCGCAATTCTGAGTTCAAATCAGCCGCCAGTTTTGATAATGTGCTCAACCTGGCCCGCAAAGCAAAAAATCATGATGAAGAAGGTTACCGTGCGGAGTTTGTCCGCCTGGTGGAGAGTGCCCGTTTGCTGAGTAAGGGGAAAAAGCCAGAGCCGGCTGATGAGGATGAGGAGGAAATACTTCCAGTTGGAAAAAGATAGTCCGTCGTTTTCTGTTTACGGGGGCTGTCTGAGATAGCCCCCATTTTTAATAGATTGCTTATGCGAAAAATAATTACACTTACCGTATTGCTTTTGATAGTGAATGGACTGAATGCGCAATACTCAAAGGATACATTGATTCAGTCTGTTACGCAATCATGTTTTTTGGGGAAACGAAATTTTACAGCCCTTGACCTGATAAACAGGGAGGCTCATAATATTCCTTTGTCGGACCTGAAAAAAAGGAAAACTGTTACTGTTCATAGATCAATCTGCCTTCCATATATTTTAAGTCCTGCACTTCTCCGTATTCGAGATGGACAGGATGACTCAGTTTTACCCGGGGCAACCGTAACCTTTATTTCCTCCGATAGGAGGGATACGCTGATGTATGTGGCAGATTCGGCCGGACAGGTAAATCGGAAAGATCTGAAAAAGGATGTGTTCTACATTATCTGTGTAACGGCCACAGGATACAAGGCATTTACCGGATCCGTATCGGACTTAAAGAATGGAGAGGTCAGGTTGGAACGTGATTTTATTTTGGGTCCTGATGTGATCGTTTCGTCCGGCCATGTCTGCATTTGCCGGCGTCTCTATGTATATCAGGAGCAACAGGTTTCGCAGGGATGTGGAATGCAGGTAAAACTGATCATTGAACAGACAACAGAGAAGACAAGCAAACTTTTGGAGAAAAGGGAGTTGTCCGTTTATCCTAACCCGGTGCAACGGGGGCAACTGGTCTCATTGAAACTGCTGCAGGGATATTTTCTGGCGGGTACGGTACGGGTATTGACCCTGGATGGCAAACAATTGTTTTCTATGACGGTCAACGGGAATCAGCAACAAGGTCTGATCCGGTTGCCGACACAACAGGGCTGGGCTTCGGGTGTGTATATTTTGCAACTGGTTTATGCAAATGGGCGGGTGGGTGCATCTGAAAAAGTAATTATTCAGTAAAACACCTTTTATGTCAAAAGCAATACAGTTGTCGGTATCGGAGCCCTGTCATGAAAACTGGGACAGAATGAGTCCGGTGAACCAGGGAAGATTTTGTGGTTCCTGTCAGAAGCAGGTAGTGGATTTTTCGGTGATGAGTGACGGGGAGTTGCTGCAGTTTTTTCAAAAACCCTCCACCGGATCAGTGTGTGGACGGTTTATGAATGATCAACTGGACCGGAAACTGGATGTGCCGAAGAAAAAGTTTCCCTGGTTCAGTTATGCTTTGCAAATCCTGTTGCCGGCTTTATTCGTAACTAAGGTATCGGCACAACGTACGATGGGTAAACCGGCAGCGCGCCCGGTGCCTGACACGATCCGGATCCCGGTAAAACCGGTGCCGGTGATGATGGGCATTGTGGTAAGGGTGCCGGATAAAAATCCAAAAATTGATTCAGTGATCAAAAATATTTTTATGATCCAGGAAGGATTGATCAAAGGGAAAGTGACTGACACTACCGGTCAGCCGATCCCTTATGCGAGTATCGATCCGGGAAATGGGAAGGCGAAAGCTGCTGATGAAAAAGGAGAGTTCCTGCTGGATGCTGTTTTTATAAAGCAAGGGCAATCGATTCGTGTCAGCTCAGTCAATTATGAGCCGATGGTCATACTGATCGATAAGGAAAAAGCGATCCGGGAGGGAATACAGGTAAAGCTGGAGGCAAAAGTGCTGCTGCCGGAAGTAGTGATTTCCTCTTTTCCCACTACATACAGGATAGGTATGGTAAAGATGGGGGCCGTCAGTAGAGAGCTCTGTAAAACGGAGACCATCCCTCAGTCCGAAGTAAAATCCGGTCTGCATATTTATCCCAATCCGGTCAGCCAGGGACAATCATTGACGATCAGTTTTGATCAACCGGAGGAAGGTTATTATACGGTCAGTTTCACTTCTATCAACGGACAAATCCTAAGTCTGAAGGATATCTGGATCGATGCCGAAGCCAGGGTCTTAACCATTGAGCCGCCCACGATGATAGCGGGCACTTATTTACTCACCTTGGTGAATAAACGTACCGGGAAGAGGGTGAGTGAGAAAGTGGTGGTGCAGTAGCTTTTTGTTATTGGCAGATAGATGATAGCTGTTCGGTGTTAGAAACAGCCCCTCACAAGGCAATTGTTCAAATTACGCCAGCGTACTTCGTACTTCTTACTTCTTACTTCGTACTTGTTCTTATCTGTATCCCGGATGAAACTGCTCCAGCGTCTTCCGCAAAAATTCCCGGTCCAGGTGTGTATAGATCTCCGTAGTGGTGATACTGGCATGTCCCAGCATTTCCTGTACCGCCCGGAGATCGGCGCCGCCTTCTACCAGGTGGGTGGCAAAGGAGTGGCGGAAAGTGTGGGGTGAGACTGTTTTTTTAATGCCAGCTTTCAGGGCCAGGTCCTTGATGATGTAAAAAATCATGATCCGGGAAAGTTTGCTTCCTTTTTTATTCAGAAATAAAAAGTCTTCCTGACCTTTTACCGGTGTCGTATGCACCCGGACCTGGCTTTTATAGATCGTGATATATTTAATGGCATTTGTCCCGATGGGAATCAGTCTTTCTTTATCACCTTTACCTGTAACCCGGATGAAACCAAGGTCGAGGTAGAGGTGAGAAATTTTCAGTCCCACCAC
>Ga0209717_1004274_pt1 | contig 11840 bp, 11 predicted proteins | sample AD_UKC048_MetaG_FD_184418 | JGI IMG/M metagenome (GOLD analysis project Ga0209717, IMG submission 184418) | Active sludge microbial communities of municipal wastewater-treating anaerobic digesters from USA - AD_UKC048_MetaG (SPAdes) (version 2) | ecosystem: Engineered > Bioreactor > Anaerobic >... | reverse complement strand
ATGAGCGCCGACGGCCCACTCCCCGCTCAGAGGCTCGACGAAGGAGAAGCTCCTGGCGGCCGACAGCGCCGGCGCGTAGGCGCTGGCCTGGGCCATGATCGCGCGGAGCGGATGCTTCCTCAGGCCGAACAGCTCCAGGTCCAGGCCAGCGGCGCCCTCGATCCGCCCCGCGTCGAACGGGAACAGGGGGACGATCAGCCGGAGAGAGGCTGACGGCCTCAGGACGGCGAAGTCGAACGGATCGACGAAGAGGCCCAGGTCTAGATACTCTCCGGCCGCGTGGGACGAGTCCTCGGAAAAGCCCCTGGTCGAGAATAGGACGCCGCCGAGCCAGGGCGAGCGCGGTTCGGCCGAGGTTGGCAGGGCCGCCGCCGCGAGCAAGGCGGCGCAGGCGAACGTACGTACCAGCTTCATAGTCTAACCCCAGAACTGCATAAGCAGGTTTTGCAGGAGATACGGCAGGCCCCGGTAGCGTCTGGCCTCCTCGCGGCCGACCGGCCGGCAGGAGGCGAGCAGGGCGTCGAGCTCGGCGCGTATCATGGCCAGCGACTCCTGGTCGGAGACGATGAAGGACAGCTCCCGCGAGGTCGTCTGCGAACGCAGGTTGTAGTTCGCCGAACCGACCGAAGCCAGCTCCCCGTCCGCCATGATCAGCTTAAAATGGAGCAGGGAGCCGACGTCAGACTCGTAGAGGTAGACCGAGGCGCCCGCGTCCAGAAGGTCGAGCATGCCGTAGTACGACCCGTACAGCGCCCGCGCCGTCACGTGCTCGCGCGACAGCACCACGTTGACGCGCACGCCGCGGTCGACCGCGAAGCGCACCCTGTCGAGCAGGGACGGCGTCAGGTAGGCGTAGCACTGCACGAGCCACAGCTCCTCGGACGCGAAAGCCATGAAGCCGTCGAACATGTCGGTGACGAGCCCCGGGCTACGCAGGCCCTGGTCGATGACCGACAACCGATACGGCGTGTCGGCGTCGCCGACGGCGAAGTCGTCGGGATCGAGCGGGTCGAGGGAATACGCGTTCCAGGTACGCACGAAGCTGTCGCGCAGGAAGGCGGCCGCTCCCGGCGACTCGTACTCGATCATTGCGTCGACGCAGCCCCCGTTCCCTACATCGCGCAGCGAGTCATAGTCGACGTTCTGGCCGCCGGTGACCACGGTCCGTCCATCGACGACCCAGAACTTGCGGTGATCGCGGTCGAGCAGGCCGAGCAATGTGAAGATGCGCCGGCCGCGTATGGGGTTGTACTCGATCAGCGGTATACCGAAGTTCCTGGCCAACGGCGTCGAGGCCGGGATGGGCTCGGCGTCCATCGGATAGGTGCGGTAGTACGACGCCGAGTCGACGATCATATACACGCGGACGCCGTCAGTCATCTGCTCGGCCAGCGCGTCGAAGATGGCGGCCTGCCGGTCGATATCGGTTATGAGGAACGACGATATGAGTATGTAGTCCTCGGCGCCGGCTATCAGTTCCATCGCGCGCTCGAACCAAGCGCCGCCGTCCATGTACAGAGCCGGCGCGGCGGCCCCGAAGGCGGGCACGCCGCGCGACTCGAAGAAGGCGCCGGCGTCCGGATAGGTCTCCCGGTAGCGCTCGAGCCTACCGTAGCTGGCGCAGCCGGAGGCCGATAGCAGGGCGAGCGCGACGATGGCCGCGGCGGCCGTCCGGGCGGCCGCGGCGGCCGTCCGGGCGGCCCCGGCGCCTGAAAGCGTTCGATTCATGCGCGCCAGGGTACCATGCGGCGGAACGCCCACTCAAGCCGTCGTCACATGAGGTTCTTCGGGTTGAGGCCCTCCAGCTCCGGCACGACGAAGAGGCCGTCCTTGCGTACCAACCTGCCGTCGAGCCAGATCTCTCCGCCACCGAACTCGGGCGTCTGGATCAGGACCAGGTCCCAGTGGACGGCCGAGCGGTTACCGTTGAAGCAGTCGTCGTAGCTGTTGCCCGGCGTGAAGTGGATGGACCCGGAGATCTTCTCGTCGAACAGGGTCTCCTTCATCGCTCGGGTGATGTACGGGTTGACGCCGAACGCGAACTCGCCGACGTAGCGGGCGCCCTCGTCGGTGTCCAGCACCCGATTGATACGCTCGTTATCGTTGCTCGTCGCCTTGACGATCTTGCCGTCCTTGAACTCGAAGCGGATGTTCTCGTAGGTGAAGCCCTCGTGCTCGCTCGGCGTGTTGTACTGGATGACGCCGTTGACCGAGCCCTTGACCGGAGCGGTGTAGACCTCCCCGTCGGGAATGTTCATCGTGCCGTCGCACTTGATCGGGGGCAGGCCCTTGACCGAGAAGGAGAGGTCGGTGCCCGGGCCGACGATGCGTACCTCGTCGGTCTTAGCCAGGTAGGACACCAGGGCGTCCATCGCCTTGGACATGCGGGCGTAGTCCATCGTGCACACGTCGAAGAAGAAGTCCTCGAAGGCTTCCTCGCTCATCGCGGCCATCTGGGCCATCGCGGCGGTCGGGAAGCGTAGCACCACCCAGCGGGTGCCCGGCAGGCGCGACTCGATGTGCACCTTCTTCCAGATGTTCTTGTTGTACAGGTCGAGCTCGTCGCCGGATAGGTCCGACCACGAGGAGAGGTTGCGCCAGGCATTGAACCCGATGAAGCAGTCCATCGCGTCCATCCGCTCCCGTTCGAAGCGGGCCTGGAGCTCCACCTGCTCTGGCGGCGCGTCACGGAGCAGGGCGCGGTCGAGCGTCTTGTCGCGTAGCGACACGAAGGCGCGGCCGCCGGCCTCGTGAATCGCCTTGACCAGGGCGCGGTCGAAGGCCGGCTCGATGCCGGTATCCTGCACGAGCACGTTCTCTCCCGGCTTTACCTTGACCGAGTAATTGACGAGTATCTTGGCCAGCTTCTCGAGCCTTGCGTCTATCATGGGGTTCTCCTCGCGGGCGAGTATAGCACGGGAGAGAGCATAGCCAGAAAGTACCGCCCCCGTTCCGGCGACTAGAAACGGGGCCGGGCGTCGCTTGACCTCCGAGGCGTTAGTCCGTATAACGAGGACACGCCAAGGTTCGGCGAGCGGCCCAAGCTGCCCGCCGCCAAGAGGGAATCCCGTTCAAATCGGGAGCGGACCCGCCGCTGTACCCGGATACGACGATCGCTCATCGCCACTGGCCCTTCCGGGGCCGGGAAGGCGCGACCGCCGGACGACCCGGAAGCCAGAAGACCTGCCAAGGCGATCCTTTCGCGCGGTACGAGGTGAGCCGCTAGCGATACGCCGGCGGGTAGCCTCCTTGAGGTCTCCGCATCGGGAGCCGTCCGCCCTCGTTCTCCGGGGCCCGTCCCTCCCAGCGTAACGCCGACGCCCGACCTCCCCCGCCGCTCCGTACGAGGCATCGCGGATGAGGCATGGAACGAGGCAGGACTGGCGCCCCTCGCCACAATCGACCGACGTCCTGCGACGCCGGCGATCGGTTCGCCGGGCGGGCGCCGCGATCGCCTCGGTCGCGATCCACGTAGCAGCCCTGGCGTTAGCGGCCAGCCTGATCGGGCGGCCTCGGCCGACCAGCGCCATGCTGGCCACGCTGGCCACGCTGGCCGCGGCACGGCCGGCGCTCGCCGTATCGCTATCGCCGCCGCGTGCAACCTCTCAGCCGCGCCCGCTCGAGTCCGAACTATCCGAACCATCCGAACCGATCCGTTCGGCGGCGAGCGATCCCCAGGACGATCGGCCCAAGGACGCGGTCGACACAACGGTCGACACGACGGTCGACACGACGGTCGACACGACGGCCGGGGAGGTGGCCGCGGGGCTCGCAGGACCGACAGTCGACGCGCCCGAGCCCGGGGCGGCCGAAAGCGCCGAGGCCGATCCCGGTGCCGTCGACGTCGAGGCCGCCAGGGAGGTGGCCGCGGGGCTCGTAGGACCGCCGGTCGACGCGCCCGAGCCCGGGGCGGCCGAAAGCGCCGAGGACGATCCCGGTGCCGTCGACGTCGAGGCCGCCGGGGAGGCCGCCAGAGAGGCCGCCGTGATGGCTCGCATCCAGGCCGCCAAGGCCTACCCGGACGCCGCCAGGCGGAGGGGCATCGAGGGCGAGGTGGTCGTGGCGTTCGCCATAGCCGCCGACGGGTCGCTACTACGGGTGGACGCCGAGCCCGGGCCCTCTCACGTCCTGCTCGAGAAGGCGGCCCGAGACGCGATAGCCCGCGCCGCGCCGTTCCCACCCGGCGACGTCGGGCCAACCGAGTACCGGGTCACCATCGTCTATAAACTGGAGCGCTGAGCGCGATGGGTGTTGCGCGGCATAGCGCTACTCCTTCCTCAGCCACCTGGCCCAATGCGGCGGCACTACGGTCGCGAGCCTGCCTCCCCGGCTCTCCTCGTGGTATCCGCCGTCGAGGAGGTCGACGACGGGCCCGTCGGGGAGGCCGGCTGACAACTCCAGGCGTACGGGCTCCTGGGATGCGTTCACCGCGACGAGCACGGCCTCGTCGCCGGCCCGCCGCTCGAACGCGAGATGCAGGTTACCCACGGCCAGGCGGCGGTAGGAGCCCCGCCGGAGCGCCGACGAGCGGCGCCTGGCCTCGGAGAATCGCGCGACGGCGGCCGCCAGGTCCGGGTGAGGCGCGGCCGAGGCCAGGGCGGCCGGGTCGAGCGCCGGGCGTAGCGGGCCGTCGTCGGCGGCGGCCTTGCGCCCCGTTACGCCGTACTCGCTGCCGTAGTAGACGGACGGGCAGCCGGGCATGGAGAACAAGAGCGCGTACAGAGGGTAGAGCCCAGCCGGATCCCGAATCAGGCTCGCCACGCGGTCGACGTCGTGGTTGTCGGCGAACGAGTACATGGCCCGGCCGCGGCACAGGCCCGCCCCGGACCAGGTACCTGGAGAGGCCGGGCCGGCCACGGGTTCGGCGAACAGGCGGTCGAGGGTCCATGCGATCTCGTGGTAATTGCGGTCGTTATAGCTCGACCACAGGCCTTTGTAGGCCTCGTAGTCGGTCACCGCGTCGAGCCCGCCCTCGCGCAGGATCGGCTCGTAGGCATCGCCGTGGACGACCTCGCCGACGAGGCGGAAACCTGGCCTCGCCAGCCTGCAGCGTCTACCGAGCTCTGCCATGAAAAGGCGGTCCAGGCAGTCGGCCGCGTCGAGCCTGAGCCCGGCGACGCCGTACTCGTCGATCCAGCGTAGCGCGACGCCGATCAGGTACTCGCGGACCTCCGGCAGGCCAGTGTCCAGGCGCACCAGGTCGTAGTGGCCCTTCCACCCATCGTAGCCGAACGGCAGGCCGCCGGGCCCGGGGCCGGACGGGTCGTAGCCGGCTATCCAGCGCGCGTAGGGCGAGGCGTGGCCCCGCTCGACGACGTCGCGCACGAAGGGATGGCCGCGCCCGACGTGGTTGAACACCGCGTCGAGGTACAGGCCGATGCCGCGCGAGGCGAGGGCCCGGGACGCCTCGGCCAGGTCGCCGCCGTCGCCGAGCCGCCGGTCGACCATCAGGTAGTCGAGCGTGTCGTAGCCGTGGCTCTCCGACTCGAAGACCGGCCCCAGGTACAGCGCGTCCGCGCCTATCCGCTCCATCGCCGGGATCCATTCGGCCAGGCGACGTAGCCGCGGCTCTGGGTGCGAGCGGCCGTCGTTCCGCCTCGGAGCGCCGAATGCCCCGAGCGGATAAATATGGTAGAAAACTCGGTCGAGCATCGAATCGTCCATGGTCGCTTTCCTCTACGAGAAGATCCCGTGCATATAGTAGTGAACGGCACGCCGGAGGAAGGCCTCGTCAGGGTCCAGGTCTCCGGCTAGGTACAGGCCGACATAGGCATCGGAGGCGCCGATGAAGGACGCGGCGTATTGAGCCGCGCGACCGGCCATGTTACCGTGCTCCAGCGCGGCCGACTCGAAGGTAGCGGCTATCGTTCCGTACAGCGCCTCCAGGTACGGCCTGGCGACACGGTAACGCTCGCTCGACGGCGGACAGAAGGCCGACGACAGCCGCACCCGCGAGAAATCCGGGTCGTCGCGCGCCTCCTCGACGAAGGCCCCTATCGTCGCCAACAGGACTCCGGCGAGATCGCCGCGCCTGTTGCCCGGGTACGCGGCGGCCGTCGCCACCCGACCGTTGAAGCCGCCGAAACGCTCCGCGAAGAGGGCCGCGAGCAGGCCTTCCTTGCTACCGAAGTGGTAGTACAGCGTCGGCTTGGTTATGCCCGATGACTCGCATAGTTCCTGGACGCCGACCGCCTCGTAACCCCGGGCGGCGAACGCCCCCACGGCGACTTCCAGTATCCTGTCTCGCGTCGTTTCCATGGATACGACTATATACCGTTCGGTATATTGCCGCAAGACCACGAAACCCGTTGGCGGATTGGGCCGCCGCGTCTATACTACTAGTTCCGGGGGCGAAGGCGATCCCCGGAACGGATCGCGCGTTAACGAGGAGACGATACGTGTTCCAGAAGCAAGTGATGATGCGCAGGGTGCTCTACGCGCTCGCGCCGATAACGGCCTTGGCGATATGGCTGTACGGGCCAAGGGTCCTGGCGACCCTGGCCGTGAGCCTCGGCGTCGGTATTCTGGTAGAATACCTGTTCGAAAAGCGCAAGGGCGGCAAAGTCAGCGAGGCGGTACTGGTGACCGGGACGCTGTTCGCGCTGTCGATGCCGCCGGCGGCCCCGCTATGGATAGTCGCGATAGGTATAGCCTTCGCCGTGTTCATGGCCAAGGAGGTCTACGGTGGGTTCGGCCGCAACGTGTTCAACCCGGCCATAGCCGGACGGCTTTTCGTGTATATCTCCTTCGCCGGAGCGCTCGGCGGCTCGTTCTTCGAGCCCGGCGGCTTCGGCGCGGCGGCCGGGAGCCTGTTCGGCCGCCCGGATGCCCTCTCCGCGGCCACCCCGCTCGCCGTCATGCGTTCGGGCGGTTCCGTGCCGACGCTCGACTTGCTGCTCGGCACGCGCGCGGGTTCCATCGGCGAGTCCAGCGTCGTCCTGATCGCCGTCGCCGCGGTCTACCTGGTCGCCACGAAGACGGCCCAGTGGCGGCTGATCGTCTCGACGCTACTCGGCGGCGCGATCGTCACCGGGGGCCTGGTAGTCGCGGGCGTCGCGCGGGCGTTGCCGATGGATAGCCTCCTGGCCGGTAGCTTCCTGTTCGTCGCGGTGTTCATGGCCACCGACCCGGTCTCGGCGCCGAAGAAGAAGCCAGCCCAGTGGGCCTACGGCCTCCTGATCGGCATCGCGGTCGCGGTTATACGTAACTTCAGCCTGTTCCCCGAGGGCACCAGCTTCGCGCTACTCCTCGGGAACACCTTCGCGAGCCTGTTCGAGCGAATCGCCGCCGATGCCGCGAAACGCAAGGCCGCCAAGGCGGCTCAGGCTACCGGCGGGGAGGCGAAACCATGAAAAAGGACTCGATGCTCTACGTGGTGCTGTTCACCTTCGCCGTCTGCGCGGTCTTCACGCTCGCGCTCGCGATAGCCAACGAGGGCACCAAGGACCTGGTCGCCGCCAACGCCGAGTTCGCGACCCAGTCGGCCGTGCTCGGTGCCCTCGGCGTACCGTTCGACGGCAAGGCCGACGCGGCCGCCCGCTTCGCGGAGACGGTCGGCGCGGGCGAGGCGCCACGGTCGTGGTTGGCCACGGTGGGCGGAGCCGACTATGTAGCGGTCGAGCAGTCCGGCCCCGGGCTCTGGGGCACCATCGTCGTGATACTCGCGGCGACGCCCGACGGCGAGCGGATCCGCGGCGTCCGCGTCGTATCGCAGAACGAGACGCCCGGCCTCGGCGGCCGCATCGCGGAGCCCTGGTTCCTCGGGCAGTACGAGGGAGAGCGCTCGCCCGGCGGGCGCGTCGGCATGCGCGCCGGCGCCGAGTCGTCGGGAGCGGCCGACTCGGACAAGGAGAACGGCCGGGTTGACGGCGTCTCGGGCGCCACGCGCACGAGCCAGTCGTTCGCGGCTATCGTCGACGCGGCCCTGGCCCGCGTCAAGGAAAGCGGAGGCGAGCGATGAAGGCACCGAAAGCCGTCGCCATACTCAAGGACAATCTCTGGGCCAACAATCCCATCTTCATCCAGATACTCGGCATCTGCTCGACCCTAGCGGTCACCAACAGCCTGAACAACACGCTCGTGATGACCGTCGGCGTCGCGCTGACGACCGCCTTCTCGAGCCTGACGCTGTCGGCGCTCAAGGACCTGATACCGCGCAAGGTCAGAATGATCGTGCAGGTCGTCGTCATCTCGTTCTACGTGATCCTGATCGACATCCTGCTACGCGCCTACCTGCCGGAAGCCTCGAGGCAGCTCGGCCCCTATGTCGGGCTGATCATCACGAATTGCATCATCATGGGTCGAGCCGAGGCCTTCGCCCAGGCCAACCCTCCGCTCCTGTCGTTCTGGGACGGGCTGACGAGCGGCCTCGGTTACATGGCCGTGCTGATGGCCATCGCCGCGGTCCGCGAGCTCCTGGGTTTCGGCACCCTGTTCGGCCTACGCGTCATGCCGGAGGGCTTCGTGCCCTGGACCATCATGATCATGGCCCCGAGCGCGTTCTTCCTGGTCGCGATGGTCATGTGGTGGGCCAAGTCGGTCCAGGCGAGGCGACAGACCGCCGGCAAGGAGGCTAAGAAATGACGCCGCTCATCAACCCGGTCACGCTGTTCTTCGCGTCGATCTTCACGAGCAACATACTCCTGACGAACTTCCTGGGCACGTGCTCCTTCATCTCGATCTCCAAGGACTGGAAGAGCTCCTTCGGGCTCGGCATGGCCGTCACGGTCGTGATGACCATCACGGCCGCCGTCAGCTGGCTGGTGCTCGAGTACGTGATAGCGCCGCTCGAGCTCGAGTACCTGTCGTTCATCGTGTTCATCGTCGTCATCGCCGCCGTGGTGCAGATACTCGAGATGGTCATCGACCGCGCGAGCCCCGCCCTGTACATGAGCCTGGGCATCTTCCTGCCGCTGATCACGGTCAACTGCGCGATACTCGGCGCCATACTGTTCATGCAGATCCGACACTACGGCTTCGTCCAGACCGTGGCCTTCGGGGCCGGCTCCGGCCTCGGCTGGTGGCTGGCGATACTGCTTCTGGCGGCGATACGCGAGCGCACCGAGAAAAACCCGGTACCGGCGGGCCTCAAAGGCCCGGGCATCACGATGATAACGATAGGCTTCATGGCGATGGCCTTCATCGGCTTCTCCGGCATGATAGCGGTGCAGTAAGGGAGGCGGACGTGAATCAGATCATACTGGGGCCGCTCGTCGTCGCCGGCGCCGCCGCCGCCCTGGCCCTCGTCATAGCGTTGGTGGATCGCGTCGTCAACGACTACGGCGAGGTGACCATAGACGTCAACCACGGCAAGCGCCTCTACAAGGTCAGGGGCGGCTCGCCGCTCCTCGGCACGCTCGCGTCGCAGGGAGTCTTCGTACCGTCGGCCTGCGGCGGCCGCGGCTCCTGTGGCGCGTGCAAGGTCCGCGTGCTGTCGGATGTCGGGCCGGTACTGCCTACCGAGACGCCCTACCTGTCGCCGCAGGAGCTGGCGAACGGCGTTCGCCTATCCTGTCAGGTCAAGCTCAAGAAGGATATCGCCGTCGAGCTGCCCGACGAGCTGTTCAGCGTCAAGAAGTTCAAGGCGACGGTGGAGCGGCTCGACGACGTCACCTACGACATCAAGGACGCCGTCTTCAGGCTCGACGAGCCCAGGGAGATATCGTTCACGAGCGGCCAGTACGTCCAGCTCGTCGTCCCGCCCTACGGTACCATCAAGGAGAGCGTCCAGCGCGCCTACTCGATGGCGTCGCGGCCGGGAGACTCCGGGCGCGTCGAGCTACTGATACGCCTGGTACCCGGCGGCATCGCCACGACCTACGTACATACCGCGCTCAAGGTAGGCGACCGGGTCGAGCTGGTAGGCCCATTCGGCGACTTCAGGGTCCGCGACACGTCCGCCGCGATGGTCTGCGTCGCCGGAGGCTCGGGCATGGCCCCGTTCAAGAGTATGTTCTACGACATGCGCGAGCGCGACGCCTTCCCGGATAAGGATATATGGTACTTCTTCGGCGCGCGCTCGAGCCGCGACATGTTCTACCTCGACGAGCTGCGGCGGCTCGAGGCCGAGTGGCCGCGCTTCCACTTCGTTCCGGCGCTGTCCGAGCCGAGCCCGGAAGAAGGCTGGAACGGCGAGACGGGCCTGATCACCGACGTACTCGAGCGCTACGTGAAAGACAGGATCCCGCGGGACAAGGGCCTCGAGGGCTACCTCTGCGGCAGCCCCGGCATGATCAACGCCTGCATCGCGGTGATGACCAGGAACGGTATCGCCGAGGGCGACATCTTCTACGATAAATTCGCCTAGACTAGCCGCACTGGAGGGCATATGAAGAACACGACGGCCGAGATAGCAGCGTACGAGCGCATGAAGCCTGGCGCCATCACGGCCCAGGGTTTCCTGGGCGACGACGAGCGCGCGCTCGCGGATATAATCGAGGCGGACCTGGAGGCGTGGCGCCGCGCCGGCGTGGACCCGGACGACGCCGCCACGTTCCTGGAGCGGCTCGAGTCGCTCGGCCAGAAGGGACTCGGCGAACCGACCGTCGTCGACGGCCGCTGGACCGTAACTGTGGGGGACGCGCGCGGTCGGCTACCCTGCCCCTTCCACGACGGCGCCTTCCACAAGAACTCCATAGAGGCGGTCGACGGGACGAACGGCGCGCGCGTCGTATACTCGGACCTGTCGATCCACCTCCTGAGGCGGCACAGGTTCTGCCAGGGCCTGGGTAGTCCGTTCAGGCTGGACCCCGAGGTAGTCGCCTCGATGATGCGATAGCCGCCGTGGCACCGCGCCCTTGCGCGATCGCTCCCGGCCGTTGCACAATGACGCGATGAGCAGGTCCCCGGTCCGATTCTTCAAGTCCGTCTCGCAGCGCGTCGTCTTCTCATTGGAACAGTTCTCGCGCCATGAGATGGCCAACCACGCCGCGGCGGGCGCCTACGCGTTCCTGCTGTCGGCGATCCCCGCGGTCCTCGTCATCCTGTTCGTCTCGTCCCGAGTGCTCGGCACGCTCGACTCGGGCCTGGTGCTCGGCGTGCTCGACCCGATCATCGCCGTATTCGGCGGCCGTGAAGCGATAGCGAGCTTCGTTTCAACGCCCCTGGCCGGTTTCACCGGGGCGTTCGGCGTCGTCAACCTGCTCTGGGCAGCCAGACTGTTCATCGTGTCGATGCAGCGAGGCATGCGCATCGTCTACGCCGACGGAGCCAAGGTCAACCCGGTCCGCGAGAACGCCCTGACCTTCGCCGTCGAGATCATCCTCATCCTGGCGATCGTGCTCATCATCTCGGCCAGCCAGGTGGCCAGGGCCGCTATCGGCGCCATCCACTGGAAACCGATGGCGCGACTCTTGGGCCTGGCGGTCAGCCTGGGGCTCCATGCGTTCCCGACGCTGGCCCTCTGGCTGTTCGTCTTCCTGACGTACAAGAACGTGCCGCCGGTCAAGCCGCGAGCCGTCAACGCCGCGATCGGATCGGCGGCCTGCCTGGTAACCTATACGGCGCTCGGGGCCCTGCTCAGCCTGACCCTGAACACGGCGCGCTATGGCCTCCTGTACGGTATCCTCGGGAACCTGATCATCGGGCTCATCAAGGTATACTTCTTCTTTTGGCTCTACTTCTTCTTCGCCGAGCTATGCCACACTCTCGAGAATTTCGACTCCATGCTGTTCGCCCGCTTCCACCGGCTGGCGATGTCGGACAAGCCGGCCAAAGGCCTCGACCGCACGCTGTTCTCCAACCCGGCCAGGCTGATCAGGCGCTATGCCCGGGAATACAGCGCCGGCGAGACGATCTTCGAGAAGGGCGACGACGACCGTAGCGCGCTCTACCTGTACGAG
>Ga0209717_1004272_pt1 | contig 11843 bp, 18 predicted proteins | sample AD_UKC048_MetaG_FD_184418 | JGI IMG/M metagenome (GOLD analysis project Ga0209717, IMG submission 184418) | Active sludge microbial communities of municipal wastewater-treating anaerobic digesters from USA - AD_UKC048_MetaG (SPAdes) (version 2) | ecosystem: Engineered > Bioreactor > Anaerobic >... | reverse complement strand
GCGTCCCATCGGTGCCTGGAATCTGGGACGGGTGGTGGTCTATCCCAATAACAAAGTGGAACATTATCTCAACGGGGTAAAAGTGCTGGAATATATCCGCGGATCAAAAGAATTCCGCGACCTGGTCGCCATCAGTAAATATGTGGTATGGAAAAACTTCGGGGAAGCAGAAAAGGGGCATATTTTATTGCAGGATCATGGAAATGAAGTGTGGTACAGGTCGGTTAAGGTAAGGAAACTTAAATAAAAGCGTGTTGATAAGTTAACAAGTTTACAAGTTGACAGGGAACTGCACTTCCTTGTCAACTTGTAAACCTTTTAACTTTTCAACTATACATAAATTACAATAAAAAACAAGCTAACTAACATGGCAAACCGTCGTCACTTCATCAAGCAATCTTCCCTCACCGCCGCAGGCCTGTACCTGGGTGCCATGAGTATGTCTGCCAAAAGCTATGGTCGTATCCTGGGGGCCAATGACCGGGTAAGGCTCGGGGCTATTGGTTTTTCGGACCGGTTCCGTCAGGCATTGTTTCCCAGTTTCCTGAATCATTACAAGGAGCTGAATTTTGATTTTGTGGCCGTGTCGGATATCTGGAAGGTCCGTCGGGAAGAAGGCGAAGCTTTTTTGAAAAACGCCATGGGGCATGATATTACCGCCTGCCGGAATAATGAGGAACTGTATGCATTGAAGGATGTAGATGCGGTGATTATTGCGACGGCCGATTTTCAACATGCGCTGCATTGTATTGAAGCGGTGAAAGCAAAGAAAGATGCTTACGTGGAAAAGCCTTTTGCCGAAACCATGGATGATAATATTGCAGCCTTCAAAGCGGTGAAAGCCTCATCACAGATCGTACAGATCGGATCACAGCGAAGGAGTGGGGGGAATTATACGGCAGCGGCGGATTACATCCAGTCAGGCAAATTCGGACCCATCACCATGGTGGAACTCACCTGGAATGTAAATCAACCCGGTCGCTGGAGAAGACCCGCCCTGGTGGAAATCTGTAAGGAAGAGGATACCGATTGGAAACGGTTTTTATTGAATCGCCCTTTTGAAAAATGGGATCCCCGTAAATATTTAGAGTATCGTTTGTTCTGGCCTTATTCTTCCGGTATGCCCGGGCAGTGGATGAGTCACCAGATCGATACGGTGCATTGGTTCAGCGGTCTTACACATCCTCGTTCAGTGGTCGCCAACGGCGGAATCTATATGTGGAAGGATGGCCGCAAGAACTGGGATACGACCCTTGCTGTATTTGATTATGGTCCGGATAATGAGAAGAGCAGCGGTTTCCAGGTGTCGTTTGCTTCCCGGATGCACAACGGGGATGAGAATCCTTCCGAGATCTATTATTCCAACGGGGGCGAGCTGAACCTGATCACCAATAAGGTATCTCCCAAAGGCGGCTTAAGTGAGCGGATGGCTTCAGCGATGGGTATGAAAGCCAACCTGCTGACCGAGATGGCGCTTGTGGAGAAGTCCGACAAAGTAGTGGCCTCCGCCAATACCGGGGCCGACCGGCTTACGTCGGCGCATATGCGCAACTGGATGGAATGTATCCGTAGCCGCCAGCAGCCCAATGCGCCGGTTGAAGCTGGCTATAATCACTCTATTGCCACGATCATGACCAATGCCGCTGTGCGTACGGGCTCCAAAGCGACATTTAACAGCAAGTCGCAACAAGTCATGGTAAATGGGAAAGTGTTTAAATATTGAGAAAAGTCAAATAAAGGATATTCACAGCCTGTTGATAAATTGCTAAGGGTATTTGCTTATCTGGGCAGTACTTTTGCAACCTCAACTAGTAGCTATGAATATTATTTTCAGAACATCCTGTTCTATCCTCTTTTTATTAGCCGGTTTAGCTCCGATTCATTTGTATTCCCAGTCCGGAAAGGATGGGGCAGAAACTGTTACTACTGCGGGAGTAACTTTCAACCGGTATACCACGCTAGCTGTTACTGCTACGGCCGGCAGCACCTCCATTACCGTTGCCAGTGCCGCTAATCTGGCAGCTGGTGCCATTGCCGGTGCAGCTAATAATCCCTATGCCACTGCAGCACTCGGTTACGGGGATCTGATTATGATAATTAAAATGCAGGGCGCTGCCATTAATACTACGAATACCGTAAACTATGGGACCGTCACTTCAGCCAATAATACGGGTCTTTACGAGTTAAAAGTGGTTCGGGCGGTCAGTGCTAACCTGATCACTTTTTGTTCCGGTCTTTCCAATAACTATGTGGTGGGTGGCACAGAGCGCGTGCAGGTTATCCGTATTCCGAGGCTTAGTGCGTTGACCATAAACGTCGGAGCTTCTCTTACAGCAACCGCCTGGAGTGGTACATTTACCGGTGGCATAGTGGCTCTTGAGGTAAATGGGAATGCAGCTGTGAATGGATCCATTACGGTGGCCGGACTCGGATTCAGAGGAGGTATAATTGATAACAATACATCGGGTGCGCCTGGGGGACCTACCAATTACGTGAATACTTCCTCCAATGATGGAGCAGAAAAAGGAGAAAGTATCGCCGGTTTTCAGACAGATTATGATGGGGTTGGTCGCTATGACCGGGGAGCTCCGGCCAATGGTGGTGGTGGAGGGAATGCCCATAATGCGGGTGGAGGCGGAGGTGCTAATGGGAGTAACGGAAATGCCTGGACGGGTCAGGGGGTTATGATTGTGAATGGATCGAATCCGCTGGGGGCCTGGCAACTGGACCCTGGATATATTGCTAATGCAAATGCGCTGACGAATTCATCTGGCGGTGGAAGAGGTGGGTATTCTTATGGTTCCAGCAATCAGATTGCCACCACCGTAGCACCCGGTAATGCATTGTGGGGAGGTGATGAACGTCGCGAAGCGGGTGGATTGGGAGGCCGGCCGCTGACTTATACAGCCAGTACCTTGTTTTTTGGCGGTGGCGGAGGCGCGGGTGATGGGAATAATACCGCTTCTCAGAATGGAGCGAATGGAGGTGGGATTATTTATCTTTTAGTGACGGGTAATCTTAGTGGCAGTGGTTCCATTAATGCAAATGGCGCAAATGCAGGACCCACTATTGGCGGACATAATGATGCGCCCGGTGGTGGCGGAGGCGGTGGAGCCATTAACCTGAATGTACAAGGGTCTATCAGTGCGTTGTCCATCACCGCTAATGGCGGAACCGGAGGAAATCAATTAATCACCAGTGATGAGAATGAGGGACCTGGCGGTGGTGGTGGCGGAGGGCATATCCGGAGTACCGGAACCCCCACCGTTTCAGTAACCGGTGGCAATAATGGGACAACAACATCTACCGCTGTTACTGAGTTCATCTCCAATGGTGCAACCCGCGGGGCCACTGGTGCTTCATTACTCAGTCAGTCATTTGTTCCGGTACCTGCCCTCGATTGTTTTCCATTACCCGTTTCCCTTATTTCTTTTGAGGCAAAACTGAATGATTCGAAAGAAGGAGTAATCAGTTGGGTAACGGATATTGAAACCGACCTGGAGGCATATATAATTGAATATAGTACTGATGCAGTGAACTGGAATGTGTTTTCGGCAACCCCTGCTCGTAACCAGCCAGGCCGTCAGTTATATACGGTCAATACCGGAATACTCAGGGAAAACCGATTTTACCGGCTACGCATATTAAACAGGGATCAGCGCTATACATTTTCAGCCACCCGTTTGTTAACCGGTAATAACAAAACCACGCTGGTGGTAAACGGGAATAGCCTGTTGCTTCAAGGGCTGTCCACACAGGCCATAAAAATCCGTCTGTTTAATAGTAATGGAAGTCTGGTTTCTGATATTCCGTTTACCAATAATTCAGCACTTGTAATAGCGCTTAACCATCTTGCTCATGGTGTCTATATCTTGAAAATCAGCTACGCCGCAGGTCAGGATGAGGTGATGAAGTTTGTTTATTAATTTATATAACTTATAGCTTTAACGCCGGGTTGAAAAGCCTGGCTTTTTTTTATTAAGTCCTGTATAGTAGGTGATGTGGCCTTGCTTTTTTATTCCGCTTTTACGGGTAAAAATACCCCTTCATAATTCCGGGATTCGCTGTAAAAATTGAAACCAAGGAGGCTCCATTTTTCAGTTCCGTTTACGAAATACCTGAATTGGCCGGTACCCTGGACCGGTGTGATTTCTACATAGTGGGGTTCCCAGTTATATCCGGCTGAAAAGCCTTGCAGCATCGATTTGGCTTCCACGGCTACCAGGCTGTCATTGTCCTTATATTTACCCATCAGGGCCATTACTTCAATTTTTGAGATCCAGTTGTCTTTCATTTTTGTTCTTGTAAAATACTGGTCTTTCACAAAACTACGGTCCATGTAAACATAAGGGAAGCGTGTGTTGTTGCTGGTAGTTGAATGAGTAGATGAACTGCCATTTCTGCTGCTCATGATACCTATGCCGCCAATGATCAGGATGAGTGTGGCTGCAAGACCATATTTTTCTGATACCAGTTTGATTGCCCGCAGGGCCGTAATGATAAAAAAGAGGAAGGCACCGACATTAATGAAGGCCCAGATTAGTTGCAGCATGGATAAGGTGGTTTAGGTTATCTTAAAAGTACAGAAAAATATGTATTATACAACTCCTCCAGCAATTCCCTGCTTAGTTCTTCCGCCACCAGTTCGGCTGATGTAATACAAAGCCCGCCACATAAAGTACCATAGCGCATACAATCCCGGATGGATTTTCCCTGAAACGAGGCATACAGAAATCCGGCAAAATAATTATCACCGGCGCCATTACTGTCCACTAAAGGGAAATAAGTCAGTGCCGGTTCATGAATCCATTCGCCTTCCGGGGTTAGGGCGGTGGAACCGCCTTTTCCGTGCGTGCAAACCACCAGTCGTTTTCCTCGACTGATCAGTTGCTGCATGGTGACTTTGAAATCGGGGAGGTTATCAGAACTCAGGAAAATGGTATCTGCGGCTTCAATGAAGGGTTCATGATAAGGATTGTTATCAGTGTAGTCATGCAGGTCGGTCCAGATAGGTTTGGTATACCCTGAAAGCAAGGGGATGAATTCCTTGCAATAGGCAATGATATTTAATACAAGCATCCCGCTTTGATCCAGTTTATCTGCTATCAATGATTGGTTGAAAGGCAGGTTTTCAGATGATTGTGTGATGAACATCGAGATCCGGTTACCTTCCGCATTCATCAGGTTGATATGCCGTTCGGTGCCGGCAGGGTCAATAGAATACATAAAGTCCACTCCTGATTTGTTCAGGTGTTCGATGATCCTGTTCCCGTACAGATCTTCTCCGAGAATGGAATAAAGGGAACTGGCTACTTCGAGTTTGCGCAGACATAACGCTTTACCCGAACCGGTCGATCCCGTGGTTTCCCGGAACCTGGCCTGGTGGATGGTATGGGGAATGGGTTGGGGAAACTGGTCCAGGTACACAATATGATCATATGTAGTGCCACCGAGTATCAGTACAGGGGTCATGGATGCTGAATTTTATACTTCGTTTACAGGAGGTACAAAATTATCTTTTCTTACTGAATCTGCTGCCCGGCTATTTTTTTGCCTTTTTCCTGTTGTTGTATATATCCAAGCAGTGCTGCCTTCGATGGCATATTCTCTTTCTGATATTTTTCCATCATGCCCAGGGTACGTACGAGTTGTACGGCAATATGCAGGTCATTGAGTGATGTCTTATTTTCTGCAATCTGTTTGAGTAGTTGCTGATGGGTGGCGGTTGAATTTTCGTATCGGGCGAGGCTGTTGATGAGGATTGATCTGATCCGGTCACGCAAAAGGCTGTCGCTGATCCGGGGCAGGTAAGTATCAGCAGCAGCATGATAGGCTTTATTTTTCTTATCAAAACCGGTAAAAGCGTCGGTGGAGTCATCTTCCGTTCGTTGTAAGGTGTTCAGCTGGTCTTCCAGTTGTTTGATCGCATTGTCTTTTTCCATCAGTTCCTGGTAGAGTTCCTGTACGAGGTCTTCGGAACTACGGGAGGATTTAAAGGAATACTCGGTTTTAACTTCCTGGAGCGCTTTAGGTGGTTCGGGTTGTTGGGGTTGTTTCTGTTCGGGTGCTGAACAGGATACAAAGGCCATCAGGATGACCAGGTAGATGATTCGGGTAAACATAGCAGGGGTTTTGATGGGTGAGATCAGGAATCCTGATTATTCCATACGCCCCAGCTTTTCTTTAGCATTTATTTAGCAATTGTCTGTTTTTACAGGTTAAATGAAAGGGGAATGCATTTTGGCTGGTACTGAAATCAGTCCTTCTCCGGCTTGCCGATGGAGTCAATGATGTTCACTATTTCTTTTCGTTTCAGTTTTTTCTTTAGTGATCTGGCTATGGAAAATAAAACAATGGAAATGATAAGTAGAAAATTAAATCCTATATAATAGCTTATTGGTTTAGTCTCTGCCGCAAATAGTTTACCGTTGCTGTCAATACTACCCAGATAGCCGATGAGCTGCATAACAAGCATTATGATAGCAAAAAAGTTTATAAATTTTATAGTTTTCACAACGTTTTATTTAAATCTTGTTTAAACACGGGTTCGGTAAAGGATGGTCAATATGATAATCACTGTAATACCAGCAAATAAAAACAATGCGAAAAAGGGCAGCAGGCTGTTTTTATTAAAGATCAGATATAGTAACCTGCCGTACAACAGGCAGGAGCCAAACAGGAAAAATAAATATTTATTGTACTTATTCCAGATGCCTGTACTGAGCAAAGGGAATTTCCTATATAAGAAATAGAGCAGCCAGCAGCCAATACATAACAGATCTGTTATAATCATAAATCAGCTCCTTAGTATCTTCTCCATTTTCTTCCCCTTTGCCAGTTCATCCACCAGTTTGTCCATATAACGGATCTGCTGCATCAGTTTGTCTTCTATGTCTTCCACCCGGTAGCCGCAGATTAGTCCGGTGATCTTGTTGGCATTCGGATTGAGTTGGGGAGCCTGGGCAAAGAAAGCTTCGAGGTCCACTTTTTTATCGATTTGCTGTTGTAGCTGTTTGGGACTGTAGCCGGTCAGCCAGCAGATCACCGTATCCACTTCTTCTTTGGTACGGCCTTTTTTCTCCGCTTTCAATATGTAGTGTGGATAGATACCGGAGAAAGCGTATTTAAAGACGCGTTGGTTGTCCATGGTTTTTGTTTTATGAAGCCTGCTATTCTTCCGTTTTGTTTTTTAAATCCATCCGGCTGTGCAGGATCCTGGCGACTTCAATATCATCCCCTGTTGACTTTCTGTAAAAAATGATATGCTGTCCTACTTTCAGGCCTGATAAATCAATGGACACAACCTCATATTTTTTTCCTATGATTTTTCCTTCTGCCAGTGCCTGACAGATATCTATGAGTAAAGTATAGTATTTATCAGCTTGTTTTTCCGACCAGGTATCATAGATATAGTTCCAGATATCCGCCAGATCATTCACTGCTTTATTCGAAAGTATATACTTAGCCATTCTTCCGTTTGGCAGCTTTTAATTTTTCCAGCTGCTTTTTAGCATTAAAGTTTTTGGCTTTACCACTGGCAAATCCTGCCTCTATTTCTTTTTTGAGAGTAGCAATCCTGGTTTCTTCATCTTCCAGCATACGGAGGCCGGCCCGGATAACCTCGCTGGCATTTTTGTAACGGCCGCTGGAAACTTTGCTGTCCACAAAATCTTCAAAATGATTTCCAAGTGAAACGGATGTGTTTCGTCCCATGACTTTAAACGTTTTTCCAAAGTTACCAAATATTGGTAACATTTGAAAATGAAGATTCGGGATTTAACTTATTGAAATTCAAGAGAAATTGAGCAGGTTTTTTTATGTTTCCTCATCGTTGATTTTATTTTATTGGTGTATACCCGGCCTGTTTACCCATCAATTCATATACGATATCATTGGGTTCCCAGAGTTCAATTTTATTTCCCTCGGGATCCATGATATGTACAAATTTACCGTAGTCATAGGTCTCGATGGTATCGGTGATAGTTACCCCGCTGATTTTCAGGTCAGCCACCAGTCGTTCGAGATTGCCCACCCGGTAATTGATCATGAATTCCTTTGTGGAAGGGGAGAAGTAGCTGGTAGATTCCTTGAACGGACTCCACTGGGTAAATCCTTTTTTCGTGGAATCGGCGCCCTGGTACCATTCGAATACGGCACCATAGTCATTGATATTGAAGCCGAGATTTGATTTGTACCACTCCCGCTGTTTGGCGGGCTCCTTGCATTTGAAAAAGATGCCGCCGATTCCGGTTACTTTTTTATAAGAACCGGGAGCTGCTTCGGGCCTTGAAAGATAACTGTTCAAAGCATAGCCGGAAAGAAAGGAGGAGCATGCGATCAGGAAAATGAGAAGTGTTTTTTTCATGCCGTTTGGTTTAAGTTGAACAACGGGATTGACAGAGCGGGACTCCGTTTACACAAATAAATATAATCAATGCGGCTGAGATCCATGCTTCGAAGGGACCCGTGACCCGGATTTCGCTTTTTTCTCCCAATTTTCAATAAGGGTAAGATCGATGAGGATGCCGGCTGCCGTGCCGGACCCGTACATGACCAGGTCCCAGGGGTCGTAGGTGTTGCCCAGGAAATGAATGTTGAAATACTGCAGGGTTTCCACCAATGTGCCGAAACCTATAGTAAAAATTGCTGCGGTTATTCGGGTAGTTTTCTTCGAAAGAAAGTCTCTTCCGCCCACTTGCAGCAGGAGGTAAAGGTTCATGGGCAGCAACAGGTCAATAAGGTAGTTGTGTACAAACCCGGCAAATGGACCTTTGTATCCCGGGCCGGTTACAAAATGCAGCAAACCGACAAAGAGTGAAATGGCAACGATGGTATAAAGACTTTTCCTGTTTTTCATCCCTTGTACCGTAAGGTACGGATTTTAGCCCCTTGGTTCCAACCCGTATTTGATGGCCGCCTCGAGTATTTCCGTGTTGATCTCTTTCGCCGATTTAAACTTAATGCAATAACCACTTACACTGGCCTTGCCCAGCGCTTTACCGTAGGTTTTTGTCAGATATGTTTTATCGGCAATCCCCATTATATAAACCGAGATACCGGTGGTATTGGCACTCAGTCCAACCTGGTAAAATTCTTTGGTTTTCCCATCAGCATACTGAATGGTATAGGCCCCATAGCCAATATTCGGATTGGAGACGATTTTGCCCTCACTGTTTTTTCCATCCAGATACCAAAGCTTACAACGGGGCTTAAGCTTTAGTATCCGCTGGTGCAGGGTTTTCAATTCAGCACTTTTTGTTTCGGGCAGACTGTTTATATATTCATTGATCTGATCCTTTACTTTCATAACGCTGAATATTTAAGTGAACTGTTATTTTGTTCATTTTGATAAACTCGCCAGCAGTTCGTCCAGGTTGACCAGTGACATTTTCATGCCGATGGTGAAGCCGTCCAGGATGCGTTCCAGGCGTTCGAGCGATTCATTGTAAATAGAAATGGTGACTTTGGTGATGCCATTTTGCTCACTAAAGGTATATTCCCATTCAGAACCTGTTGGTTCAGTGATGCCGTCTTTGTCGGCAAAGGCATTGTACATTTTAAAGTAGGTCTTTGGACGGATCGTTTTATATTCCTGCAGTGCCCAGCGTTCATCGCCCTCCGGACTCACCATGGCATAGAATCGTTTGCCCCCTTCTTTGAATTCCATGTATTTGGTCCGGGAGGTAAAGGGTTTGGGGGCCACCCATTGATCAAGCAGTTCTGCATTGGTGAATGCTTCCCATACATGGGAGAGTGGCGCACTAAATTCCCGGGTGATCAAAACAGTTTTAGTGGCTTTGTCTAAGGTGAATTCAAACAACAGGTTATTTTCCATGGTTTTTATTTTTAATCGTTTTTAAAACATTGTCCAGCTGGTTGAACCGGGTCTCCCAGATCTTCCGGTATTGTTCCAGCCATATATCGATCTCTTTCATTTTTTCAATTTCAAGCGAGTAATAGATTTCCCGGCCCTGTTGTTCCTGTTTTACCAGTTCACATTCGGTGAGAATGCGCAGGTGTTTGGACACAGCCTGCCGGGTGGTATTAAAGTTTTCAGCAAGGGCATTCGGGGTCATGGCCTGCAGGGCGATCAGGGCGATAATGGCCCGGCGGGTAGGATCGGCTATGGCCTGGAATACATCTCTTCTCATGTACCTTTCTTAATTTATGAAACTGTTCGGTTGCAAATATAAGTGCAACTGATTGGTTTCGCAAAATATTTTTGTTTTTTCTGTTAAGTGAGATTTTCCGGGAGCTCAGATTTTTTTCTGAACCTGCCAGAAATGCCCAAACGGGTCTTTGAACATCCCTTGCCTGTACCCATATTCGTAATCGGTGGTCGGATTGATCAAAGTTGCGCCTGCCCGGATCGCCTGTTCCATGACGGCTTCCACATCTTGAACGAACAACCCGATCACCGCCGTTACCCCTTTTGCACTGATTGGTTCAAGGGCATCCCGCATGGTTTCGTGTATATGAAAAAGGGCGCCATTAAATTCCAGTTCGGCCACATGAATACTTCCATCCTCATTCCGGAAACAAAAATGTTCAATTGCTCCGAATAGCTTGTAGAAATCTATCTCCCTTGTGCCTTTTGGAATATGTAATTCGGGAGCAAAACGGGTGGTTTCTTCTGTCTTCATCTTGTCAGTTTTTTTTTCATGGTTCTGAATACAGCAGCTGATGGCTATTCGGATCTGAATATGGCAAAAGCCCTGTCTTCCTTTGTAAATCCGATCTTGGGATAATAAGTCATAGCTGTTGGTACAGAAAGTAGCAGGATCATCACCTGATCCCCGACTTTTTCTTTGGTTAATTCAATCAGCTTTTTCCCGATCCCGGATTTTTTGTATTCGGGGCTCACTGCCAGATCTGCCAGGTAACAACTCCAGGCCCAGTCGGTAATTGAGCGGGATACACCGACCAGTTTAGTTTTGTCCCAGGCGGTTACTATGAGGTTTGAATGTTCATACATTTTCCGGATCCGTTGCTTGTCTGTAGTCGGCCGGGGCAATCCTGAATCCTCATAAAGAGCGATTACCTGATCCGGGGTGGGGACAATGTCGTACCTGTAAGTAATATCCATAAACCGTAGGGTTGAGTAAGGAGTTTGCTTCGCCTTAAGTGCCTGTATTATTCTCTATCGCTATTGTTCACAAATCTCTTTCAGTTTCGCGAGTGCTTTGGGGTATGCCTGGTTCATATAATCTGAAAAATCTTCTGCGGTATCTAACTCAACGGTAACTGTGGTAGCTCCATTGTTTTCTCCAAAGGAATAGTTCTCCAATCCATTAGCCCATTTTTCGACTTCCGGTCCTTCTGTTATTTCCTTGTCCGCTTTAAAAAGCCCATAATGTTGGATCGAAACAAACTGGTTGGGTATGTTTTCCACTATCCTTGAAACCATGCCTCCCTTTTCTCCTTTCTCGTCAACGCCCACAAACAGGATTTTATCACCCTTTCCCCAGCCACCTTCATAGGTAGAAGTCGGGTTGAACATTGAAGTCCATTGCTCATAGGTGGATTTGTTGTTAATGCCAAGCATTAATTCATAAACCCTGGATACAGGGGCATTGATCGTTATATTGAATTGAAGTTTTTTCATACTGCTGTATAGTTGTTTAATAAATCTTCCTGACAGCTGTTTTTTATGTTCAATAAGTAAATCTGATTTACACCCTAAAACCCCTTCTTCTCCTCTTTCACTCCTTTAACCTCTTTGCTTTCATTTCCCTTCACAAACTTCTCCATCCACTCAAATTGCTCCGCCAGCACATGCAGCAGGTTTTCCTTACCGGCATAGCCGTGGGATTCGTAGGGGAGACTCACAAAGCGGGTGGTGC
>Ga0209717_1004270_pt1 | contig 11845 bp, 10 predicted proteins | sample AD_UKC048_MetaG_FD_184418 | JGI IMG/M metagenome (GOLD analysis project Ga0209717, IMG submission 184418) | Active sludge microbial communities of municipal wastewater-treating anaerobic digesters from USA - AD_UKC048_MetaG (SPAdes) (version 2) | ecosystem: Engineered > Bioreactor > Anaerobic >... | reverse complement strand
CGGCATGCACTTTATGAACCCGGTGCCGGTGATGAAACTGGTGGAAGTGATTCGCGGGTACGCCACTTCGGATGCGGTTTGCACGTCCATCATGGACCTGTCGAAAAAACTCGATAAGGTGCCCGTGGAAGTCAACGACTACCCCGGATTCGTGGCCAACCGCATTCTGATGCCGATGATCAACGAAGCGATTTACACCCTGTACGAAGGTGTGAGTGGCGTGGAGGAAATTGATACGGTGATGAAACTCGGCATGGCGCACCCGATGGGTCCGCTGCAACTCGCCGATTTTATCGGCCTGGACGTTTGCCTGTCCATCCTGCGCGTATTACAGGACGGTTTCGGGCAACCCAAATACGCGCCTTGTCCGCTGCTGGTCAATATGGTCACCGCCGGCAAACTCGGCGCAAAAAGCGGAGAAGGATTCTACCAGTATACGCCGGGTTCGAAAGAAGTGGTGGTAGCTGGGAGGTTTATGGGTTTATGAGTTTAATGGTTTATGGGTTTATGGGTTTATGAGTTTATGGGTTTATAAGTTTATAAGTTTATAAGTTTATAAGTTTATAAGTTTATAAGTTTATAAGTTTATAAGTTTATAAGTTTATAAGTTTATAAGTTTATAGGTTTATAGGTTTATAAGTTTATAGGTTTATAAGTTTATAGGCGGCTTTGAGTTACCACCCATAAACCTATAAACTCATAAACTCATAAACTCATAAACCATTAAACTGCTCCCTCCAAATTATCATACTGATAAATCGCATGCGGCAACGGCGATCCTGCGGGTACCTCGATCAGCGGATTGATGATGCCGTTGTGCAGGTCGTACACCCAGCCGTGCAGTTGCGGCGCCTGGCGTTTTTTCCAGGCCTGCTGCACGATTGAGGTTTCCGCTACGTGGAACACCTGTTCGATGATATTGACCTCGATGAGCCGGTTGAGGCGATCTTCTTCAGTAGAAAGCTCTTTGATTTCCGTTTCATGCAGGCGGTACACGTCCTTGATGTGGCGGATCCATTTGTTGATCATACCGAAAGAGTGGTTGCTCATAGCCGCTTTTACGCCGCCGCAGCCGTAATGACCGCACACAATAATGTGTTTTACCTCCAGCACTTCCACAGCATATTGCAACACGCTGAGCATATTCATATCCGTATGAATCACGAGGTTGGCAACGTTGCGGTGGATGAAAATTTCCCCCGGTTGAGTCATCGTAATCTCATTCGGCGGCACCCGGCTGTCGGCACATCCGATCCACAGGTAGTCGGGGCGCTGCACATTCACCAGTCTTGAAAAATATTCGGGATCTTCCTGGACCTTTTGGGTAGCCCACTCCTTGTTGCCGCGGAGCAGTTGTTGGTATTGTTCCATAAACGATTGAAAAAAGTGAAATAAGGTTTGTTTCGTCAGCAAAAATTAGCAAGGAGATCTGTAGGAAGGATGCTGCGAAAAAGAAGGTAACCTTAAGAGTTATCCATTATTAGTTATTGGTTATCAGTGGTGATAACCAAGCATTAGTAAGGATAGAAAGAAGGGGCAATACTGAATTTTAAAACGGCGTCTGTACATGCACTTCGCTGTAACAGTGCCGTAATAAACACAACAACACTTTTATTGTTTCAGTATCGCTTCGAAGATTCAACGTTTCCGGAGGCAAAAGAACAACTTTTTTTGAAATCCGGATTTGTCGATGAAAAAATTTCTCTTGTTGCGACGTTTTACAAAAAAGAAGCCATTCGTCTGCGCCGCTACATTTTTTACAAATAGCCGTTTAAAAGTGAGATAGACACGCGCTTTTCGATGGCCGAGTTTCTACTTTTGCACCCATTATGGAAAAAGTTAAATGTCTGATTATCGGCGCCGGCCCTGCGGGTTATGCGGCGGCGATTTATGCTGCACGGGCAGGCCTTCATCCCGTGATGTACACCGGCCCTCAGCCGGGCGGCCAGTTAATGATCACCAACGACGTGGAAAATTACCCCGGTTATCCCGACGGGCGCAACGGACCCGATATGATGGAAGATTTCAAAAAGCAGGCGTTGCGTTTTGAAACCGATATCCGCAATGAAATGATCACCCGCGTTGATTTCACCGGCCCTGTGCACAAAGTGTGGACGGAAGGCGGCAACATGGTTGAGGCGCATACCGTCATCATCGCTACCGGCGCCAGTGCCAAATGGCTGGGCATTCCCGGTGAAGACCGCCTGCAGAACCTGGGCGTATCGGCCTGTGCCGTGTGCGACGGTTTTTTCTTCCGCAAACAGGAAGTCGCCATCGTAGGTGGCGGCGACACCGCAGCCGAGGAAAGCACCTATCTCGCCAAAATCTGCAAAACCGTGCACCTGCTGGTCCGCCGCGATGAAATGCGCGCCTCCAAAATCATGCAGGAGCGTGTGCTTAATACCCCGAACCTCGTCGTACACTGGAATACTTCTCCGGAAGAAGTAATCGGCGTGGACGGTGTAACCGGCGTGCGTATCCGCAACAACAAGACCCAGGAAAGCCTGATCCTTCCGGTAACGGGTTTCTTTGTCGCCATCGGCCACAAGCCGAATACGGATATTTTCGACGGCTGGCTCGACCGCGACGAAAGCGGTTACCTGGTTGCTGCCCAACCGGGCCGCACATTTACAAAAATACCGGGCGTATTCGTCAGTGGCGACGCACAGGATAAAATTTACCGGCAGGCAGTAACCGCCGCGGGTACCGGTTGTATGGCTGCGCTCGATGCGGAGCGGTACCTGGTGGAAAAAGGCGTCTGATTCGTATTTGGTGTTTTGTGTTTGAGCTTGTTACCTTGGCTGCGGAATTCCCGTGTGGCAGGTAGACATTCCCAAACACAAAACACCCGACACGAACACCATGGAAAAAAATCGAGCGTATTTCAAAGCCCTGCTCGCCGACAATGCGTTGGACACCCTGTTCGACGAGTTGTTTACCCTGCTTTCCTTTCATAAAATGCGGTATAAAGACCGCGTTGTGGATGACAAGTACGATGCGCTCGTGCTGCTTTCCGGCAAACTGAATGCTGCCCGGGAAAGCAATCAACTGGGCATGTCCAGTCCCGAAGATTTCAACACCGAGCTCAGCCGGGTCAATTTTTCCCTGCTGGAGCTCCTGAACGACCTGCCGGATTCCTTTTTCGAGCAGGCGAAAGAAGCCGAAACCATCGTTCCGGGCGCTAAAAAAGAAGTGAAAATTCCACCCGGCATCGGCAACGGCCTGTTCTGGATGGCCTCCGTTTTTATGATGATGATTTGCCTGGGCTCGCTGTTTCAGCACAACATGATCCCGTTCGCCTTTACGCTGGTGGCTACGGTCATTTGTTTGCCGCCCGCTTACGATTTTCTGAGCCGGAGCCTGGGCATTGCGTTGAGTAATTCCATCCGGATTTTGCTGGTGATTGTGCTGACTTCCGTAGGTTTGTCGTTCGCCCCGAAAAGGGCGGGCAACGATCCCGGTTCTATAGATACTTCTACTCCTCGCGGGTACTGATCAAAATTTTTTATTTAATAGATATAAATCTTCCAATTTATATATTTGCTCCACTAATATTACAAAAACATTTATCTTAATTCACATGAAAAGAGTATTTCCTATCATTGTGGCTATCCTCCTGGCCCATCAAATTTTTGCGCAAATTACTTACCCGGAAAAAAGAGTTGCGCTTGCCCCACTTTCTTTTGACCGCAGTACTGCGAATCAGGCCTCCGGCGAAAAATTATACCACTATATTCTGGATGCACTGTTCAACACCAAACGGTTTACGGTAGTAGATCGCCTCGATGGTTACAAACGCATCGTAGTAGAAAAAAAATTACAGGAAGGAACCGATTTTATTGACGGAAAAGTAGTGGCGCAAGGGAAGTTGCAAGGGGCCAGCCTGATCATTTTTGCACACGTTAACGTGGCGCAAAGTTCCGAGAACAAGGATGCTAATGGCAAGGTTACCGGGTATTCCGGAGACCTGAGTTTGTTCGTCCGGATCCTGGACGTAGAAACCGGGCAGGTAATTGCATCCCAGATTATCACACCCAATGGGATTTCTGCCATTGGTGATGAAGTGGATAGACAAAATTCCAAAGGCGGATTGAACAATATTTTCAGAGGCATGCTATCCGGAGGCTGTAGCGGCTCGAATCCACAATCTGCACTTGAATCGTGTATGAGCAAAATCAATGTGCATATCCGGCAGTTCGTCAATGACAACTTTCCGATTGAAATGAGAATATACAAGGACTTTGATACGTCTGACGGCAAGAAGGATTTCTGGCTCATGGGCGCTGGAGAGGGTCACAACCTGAAACTCGGCCAAAAGTTATCGGTGATCCAAACCAAATTTATCGACGTGGGGGGCAGAAAACTCAAGCGCATAGATGAGGTGATGAAATTAAAAATTACTAATCACGACAACGGTGAATTCATTACTGCCCAGGCTATAGATAAAAAGGAACGCCTGAAGGAGGCCAATCTCCTTGCCATGCTTAAGAGCGATCCCACTTCGATCAAAGTTATAGAACTAAAATAGATCACTTCAACTCGATCCTATGAAACCCCTTATCGTTTATACCGCATTTTTTTTGCTGGTATGCGGTGGGTCTGTGGCTGCCCAGACGGGTACGCCACAGGCCTACAGCATGATGGTAGTGCCTTTTACCTCCGACGATCAGAAGATCAGCGAGGTGTTGAAAGACGACACGTGGCGTAACCTTATCCGCGAACTGCAAGGTATTCTGAATGAAAACGGGTATACCATGACGGACTTTCTGGCGATACATAAAAAATACCTCCAGCACACCGTGATGGGCGATGCTGCACCCAGCGATTTAAAATCCGATTTCCTGCGTTTTGCCGATCCCGACATTTATATCGAGGTGGATATGAAGATCATGCCGGGCGGCAGTCCGGGCACACACCGAGCCGTGCTAACCTTGAACGCGTATCTTACGGCCACAGGCCTTACGTTGTCTACCATGGTCTGTAACGGCAATTATTTCCAGTCAAATGATGCACTGGCATTGGCGCGGTCAGCCATGCGCATGTGTTTTGATCAATTTAACGGCACTTTTCATCAGAAACTGAGTGAAATGGACAGTCAGGGCATCCCGCTCGAAGTACAAATTCAGATCAGCGATGCGGTGGCTTACGATTTTGATTCGCTGGTAAAAATGAATACCGCAGAAGAAGCGCTCGCCGATGCCTGCGAAACCTGGATCCGGTCATGTACGCTGGTGAAATCTTACCAGGCGCGAAGGGGCAATACGGTGCGGAACAAAATTTTTAACGAAGTGCGCCTTCCATTGATCAACCCGGAAACGGGCCGGTTTTCGTCTCCGGGAGAGGTTGCCGCTTCATTCAAAAAATTTTGCAGGCAACTCACACTGGAAGAGTTTCCCGGAAAGAAGATAACCGTTCAGGGAAGTTCCATTACCGGAACGCTTTACATCACGCTCAATTGAATTCCGCAGACTGGCTCACGGCCATTTGCATCATTTTTTGCATCAGCACACTTTCCACCTGATTTTCCGTCACTAGTCCGGATTGCAATACTGCGCTTTTTTGTTTTCGTATGCCGGAACCATCGGCGTTCAGCCAGTTGAAAGCACAATCGATCTCGGCACTCGTGTATTTTTTCCCGCTTTCTTTCATAGCATTGGAAAGGGGAAGGTTACTCCCCGAGTTTCTGAGCGCTCCCAGTTTTATAGTCAGCAAGGTATTCATGGCTTGCTTGGCCCCCGAAGCCGCCAATTGTTTCAAATTAGATTGTGTGACAATCCCGCCGGCTTTTTCACTGAGAAATGCCTTTTTAAATACGGAAGCGGACGCGTCACCACCTGATTTGTTGAGGGCTGCTGCCACACGGCCCGATACGTCGGCATCATACCCGCCTTCATTCCAGACAATGACGCCTATCCGGGTTTTTTGTGACAGATCAAAAAAACGAGTGTCAGGAGTATTAGATGGCATGGTTACAGACGGGCCGGATGAAGGAGGGGTAGGCGAAACGGATCTGGAATCGACAGACGCTGGTGATTTCAGGGTGGTGGCGGTTGCGGCAGGTAGTTGTAATGCAGCAGTATCCTGAGAAACGGGCTTTTCCGCAGACTTTGTTTCCTCCTTGCCTACACTGAAATAATAGAATAATCCTGCAGCCAAAACTACCGGTAGCATCCATAGCCACATTGCCGGTCTGGCCCGGGTTTGCACCGCCGGAGATTGTTCCGTAACTGGGAATATGGGCGGCTCTACGCCCTCCCAGTCTGTTGATTTAAGCAATTCGGATAATGACCAGTTGATGTCATTTCTTTCCCGACTATAATCTTTTCTATCTATTCGGTCCATCCTGAGTTTCTGCTCCAGGTCGCTGAACCTTGCCGAAAGCATAATCACTTCCTGACCCACGGAAGGCGACAACGCATTTGCCTCTTTCGCCTTTAAAAGCAATGAAAACGCCTCAAAAGTCTTGCCTTCCGCCAAGTAGTTTTCTATTATTTTCTGGAATTCCATACTCAATATTTTAATGGCAAATATGAGAAAAAACACGTTTTTTTTGTCAAATTCACAGGTGAAATATTTGTTTTTGAATCTTCTGTTTTTTATCTTGTGGCTTATAAACCACCTTGTAAATGCACCATTTTCTCTCCTTCAGACCCGGTTCTGCTTATTACCGGTTTTTCAGATTTATCGCTTGTCTTAACCCCGGATATTGAACTTCCTTTTCTAAAGCATTTACTCTTTTATGGGGAAAATACTGCTTTTCGGCGCCACCGGACATGCGGGCCGTGCTATCGACTTCTACAGGCGAAATTTCCCTGGAAGCATATTTTATGCCTGACAAACTGACCGTCTGAGTCTTTCCGGTTAATATTCAATCAAATCATTTATTTATAATTTAACCATTCCAATTTTATGAAAAGTTTGCACACCCTGATTGCCCTGCTCCTGCTGGGTACCTCTCTCTTTGCCCAAAAAGTAGACCTCGACGGCGAGCCGCTCCCGGTGCAGTATCTCCGGTTGCCCGATCGTCCGTTGCCTGCTGCGTACCAGTTTTACAGTGTAATCGTCTCTTCCAAACCCGGCGACCTCGCTGCCATGGGGGTAAGTGAAGGCACGCTGCTGAAATACGCCAATGTGCCCGGCTATAAAAAAATCGAAAAAGGGGGGCATTTCAATCTGGAGATTACCGTCGAAGATTTTAAATACATCGGCGGACCGGAATCGAAAGTGGAAACCGTAGTTACGAAAGACAAAAGTGGTAAGGAAATCAAAAATTACACGTACCAGAACACCATCAAATACACCCAGCCGATCACGCTGCGCGTGCGCAACGAGGAAAGCAAGGAACTGCTCAAACGCACCTGGCTGGAAGGCGAACGCGAGTACAAATCCGAGAAATACGGCACCAAAAAAGAAGCGGATGATTTTGTGAAAAACGACCTGCGCCGCGCGGTAGCCAAACAGGTGCAAGGCGATATCCTGTCTTCTATGAGCCAGATGCAAAACCTGCTGGGTGAGCAGTACGGATACCCGGCGCAAAAGGGTGAAATCAAACTTGAAATCCTGGATTCCGACAAACACCCCGATTATGCGGGTTTTCAGGGCGCGTATGCCACGGCAAAAAAAGCCTTCGGCGGCATGCAATCTGCCGCTCCACTGGATGCGGTGAAAACCGAGGTGAAGCCCGCTGTCGATTACTTCGATCAGCAAAAGGACAAGTACGACGTTTCGGAAAAAAGTGGCAAAAAACTCAAATATGCCTGTCTGTACGACCTGGCCCTCATCCATTTCTGGCTCGAAGATTTTGATAAAGCCGCAACCTACGCCGCCGCGGTGGTTGCCAACGACTACGAACCTAAAAGTGGTAAAAGGTTGCTCGAAGACATCGATGAAATGAAAGCATCCATGCAGAAATGCGGACACAATACCCGTCACTTCACCATTGAAATCGATACCAGCGCCTTGCCGGCAGCCACGGAAACCGTGTACGACAGCGACAAATCCCTGCGTGTGGAAGCCTACAAAGACCAGAAAAAGGGGATCGGTTCCAATACGGTGGAAACGCCCGGGGTGGTTTATTACAAAGACGGAACCGAAGCGCACGGCACCTTCCTGATGGATGGTCCGCAGCGTACGTTCGATGACAAATCCAATACCAGGTTTTCGGTAGAAACGGCACAAAACGCTTACGTTTCCGTACCCGATTACAAAAAAGTCAGCCGTTTTACCATCGGCGACAAGTTGTATCGCGTTCTGCCGTTTAAATCGGCCAACACTGCCAGCCTGGGTAGCAAAGCTGATGTGCAGATCATGGAAGTGCTGTACGAATCGCCCAAAATTGCGGCCTACCTTGCGTATACCGGCGATAGCCGCGGCCTCAATAACCCCGCAGAATACGTGATCCATAAAATTGCCGAAAACGACATGACCTCCCTGAGCAGTTTTAAATTTGCCCTGAATATCAACAAAGGTATTCGCAAGGAATACGGCGACTGCAAGGCTGTAGAGGAAGTGCTCGATAAAGATGGATTCAAACGAAATCCCGACGGCATTACCCAACTGGCGAAACTGCTGGACGGGTGTATGCAGTAAGCGTTTTTGGTTTTAGTAAAGGGGCTGATTGTCCGTTTTTTACTAACTCACCCAAGTTGTGACCTATCGGTAGCATGGCCTTCATGCCGTCGGGAAAAGGCCATTTAAATAAATAATTAGAGGGCCCTGAGGGCCCCTCTTCCCGACGGCCTGAAGGCTGTGCTACCGATAGATCACAACTTGAGTTATCCAATGCGAGGCAAGAAGCACTCAAAATCATACCCATCTATATGAAATCAGTATACGACCCCGCATTTGTAGAACACTTGTTCGACGACATGTCGGCTTCCTATGACCGAATGAATTATATCACTTCTTTCGGTTTCAGCGAAATGTGGAGGAAACAATGTGCGCGCCATCTGGATATATGCCCCGGTGCCGTAACGGTCGACCTGATGACAGGCATGGGGGAGTGCTGGGCCCACATTCTTCAAAAATCCGGCCCTTCCTCCACATTGATTGCGCTGGATTTTTCGGCCGAAATGATCCGCCGGGCGGCATCAAAAAAAGTGAAATACCCAAATACCAGGATCGAAATTTTGAAGGAAAACGTTTTCGGGAATTCCATACCCGATGCAAGCGCTGACTACGTTATTTCCGGGTTTGGCCTGAAAACATTCGATGAAACCCAACTGGAAGGGCTGGCTACGGAAATACATCGTATCCTGAAACCGGGCGGCCGGTTTTCCCTGGTCGACGTGTCGGTTCCTTCCAACCGGGTTTTTAAACTGTTTTACCTGTTTTATTTGAAAAGGGTCATTCCTTTTCTGGGCCGGATTTTTCTTGGGAATCCGGAGACGTACCGCATGCTGGGCGTGTACACGGAGGCATTTCAAAATGCCCGACACGTGGAGGCTATTTTCAGAAAAAATGCATTCGAAGTGGAATACCTGGAATACTTTTTTGGATGTGCAAGTGGAGTAAAAGGACGCAAGGCGCATCCCTGAACGCAACTAAACCGTTTCCGCCGGTACATACACCAGCGTCGCCGAAGCCTCCGGCCGGAATATTTCCCCTGCCACGCGCTGCATTTCGGCGGGCGTGATGGCCAGGTAGGTTTCCACTTCTTCGTTCATCAGTTCCGCGCGGTCGAGGATCTCGTAAAAACCCAGGTTCTGGGCTTTGTTGAGGATACTCGTTTCCGAAAAGACGATGGTGCTTTCGAAGCGGTGCTGGATCTTTTTCAGTTCGCGTTCGTCGATGGCCTCGTTTTTAAGTAATTCCAGTTCCTCCCAAACCGCGGCAATCGCAGTTTCCATGGATACGCCATCGGCAGGCCGGCCTTCGATGACGATCAGCCCCGGATCGACATTGGCGGTGATATAGGCGTCTATCTGGGAAAATACCTGTTTTTCTTTTAACAAGCGGCGGTACAGCCGTGAGGAATGCCCCTGTGCCAGCACGTCGCTGAGCAGGTCCAGCACATAAAAGTCGGGCTCCAGGCGCGCCGGCGTTCTGAAAGCCATGTAGAGCGCCGGCAGCGGTACGTTGCTTCTGACTTCCTTGTACACAGCGGCCGTCTGGGCAGGTTCCGGGAGCGGACTGTGCTTCATGGAGGGCCCCGAGGGGATATCTGCAAACCATTTTTCAGCCAGCAGCAGGGCATCCGCCGTGTTTACATGGCCGGCAATACTCAGCACGGCGTTGGAGGGAGTATACCAGTTGCGGTAAAAAGAACGCACGTCGGCCACGTTGGCGCTTTCGATGTGCTCCGGGGTGAGCCCGATCACCGGCCAGCGGTAAGGATGCACATGGAACATCATTTCCGACAGGTGGTGCCAGCAGTCGCCGTAGGGTTCGTTGAGGCAGGTTTCCTTGAATTCCTCCACAACAACCTTGCGCTGCACGTCGAGTGATTTTTTGGAAATATTGAGTGCCAGCATCCGGTCGCTTTCGAGCCAGAGGGCTACTTCGAGGTTGTCGGCGGGTACGATTTCGTAAAAAGTGGTGTAGTCGTTGGTAGTAAAGGCGTTGTTTTCGCCGCCCGCACGTTGTAGCGGATCGTCGAAATCGGGTGCGTTTTTACTGCCTGCGAACATCAGGTGCTCGAACAGGTGCGCGAAGCCGGTTTTATCATCCTGCTCGTCGCGTGAACCGACGTAATACGTGATATTGACGGCGGCAAGTGGGGTAGTGTGGTCTTCATGCACCAGCACACGGAGGCCGTTGGGAAGCACGGTACGGGTAAATTCAACCATGTAAGAGGTTATTTTTTGGAGAATTGCTCCAGATGATCTTCGATTGGAAGCACAGGTTCCACAGGCTCCCGCTTTTTAGGCCAGCCGAAGAAACGGGAAGTAACAATGGGAACAAAAAAGAAGCCGGCAGTGAGTATCGACACGATCAGGTCGGCTGTTTCACCTTCCACCCATTTCGCCCAGGCGTATTGTTCCAGGAAATGGCAGGGGAGCGCAAGAAATAGTTTCACGCCCAGAATGCCGATCACGATAAATGCGCTGGTTTCGAGGAAAGGATAACGTTCGAGCAAATTGACAAACCACTGCGCCACAAAACGCATGGCGAGGATACCGATAAAAACGCCGATACAGATCAGCCAGATATTGTCGGTAAAGGCTACGGCAGCAAAAACGTTGTCGAGCGAAAAAGCAAGGTCCATGATCTCGACTGCGATTACCGTGGCCCAGAAAGGACCGACCAGGCCGAACGTCAGTTTGTAGAACCACTTTTCCTCTTTCACAAGGGCGTCGTCGTCTTTCGAAGGAGTGGCCTTTTTACTGAAATAGTCGTAAGTGAGATACAGCAGGTACAGTCCGCCCAGTGGTTTGAGCCACCAGATTTTGATCAGCCAGGATGCGAAAATCAGGCAGAGTCCACGAAAAACGTAGGCCCCAATGATACCGTAACGAAGCGCAAGTTTGCGTTTGTCCGGTGGCAGATCGAGTACCATGGTAGCCAGCACGGCGGCGTTGTCTACCGACAACAGGCTTTCAATGAGGATTAGGTTGAATATGATGATCAGCGAATTTTCCCAGTCATTGCCCAGGATTTGCTGTAGTAGGTCCGTCATGGATTAACGTTAATTAAAAAAGAAGCAGAGTGCAAAATGCAAATAAGTGATAATCAATGTATTGGTCAGTAATCCCAATCAACAAACGCCTAATTAACAGAGCGGGCAGGAAATAGTTGATCGGCGGGTCATTTTTCTGCGGCATCCTTCAGGAGCGCGTCCGAATCGCGGAGCAGGGCTTTCAGTTCCTGCTGGAGTTCCTCCTTGCGGCGGTTCTGGTCGGCCAGT
>Ga0209717_1004260_pt1 | contig 11872 bp, 9 predicted proteins | sample AD_UKC048_MetaG_FD_184418 | JGI IMG/M metagenome (GOLD analysis project Ga0209717, IMG submission 184418) | Active sludge microbial communities of municipal wastewater-treating anaerobic digesters from USA - AD_UKC048_MetaG (SPAdes) (version 2) | ecosystem: Engineered > Bioreactor > Anaerobic >... | reverse complement strand
TATGGCGATGTGCTGCAACGCCTGCAGCGCGCCTGGCCCCAGCCGATCCGGGCGGTGGCCGAGATGGAAGGCCTGATGCTGCGCCGCGCCGATCTGGAGCCGCTGGACATGCCCGCGTACCGCGACCTGCTGATGCTGCATGCGCTGGTGCGTGACATGCCGGCCACGCCGGTGGCCGCCGCCCGCCCGGCAGCGCCCGTGACGACGCCTTCGGTGCTGAATGTGGAGCCGGACGATCTGCCGGTGGCCGCGGTTGGCACTGTCGACCTGCTGCTGCCGCTGGACGACGAGCCGCTGGACATCACGTCCCCGCGCCCCCACATGAATGAACGGTCGAACGCGCAGGCCATGCTGGCCGACTGGGTGTTCAGCCGGGCGGCGCAGGTGCGCGGTGGCGCCGGCGATGCACACGCCCAGGCGTCGCCGCCCCTGCGCCGCACCATCCAGCTCGATCTGGACCTGAGCGAGCACGCGCCGGCGCCGCGTGAGTTCACCCGCCCGGCCGCCTTCACCGACATCGACATGCGGCGCGACAAGCGCCTGTCTGATCTGGGCGGGCTGGACGAGACCGACAGCGACCCGACACCGCTGCCGTCACGCCGCTGACCGGCAGCCCTACAGCCGCGCCAGGCGTGCCAGCGCCGCCTGCAGCGTCTCGTCTTTCTTGGCGTAGCAGAAGCGCGCCAGGCCCTGGTTGCGGCCGTCGTCGTAGAACGCCGACAGCGGGATCGCGGCCACGCCGATCTCGGTGGTCAGCCACTGGCAGAACTCGCCTTCCGGCAGGGGGCTGATGGCGCTGTAGTCGACCACCTGGAAGTAGCTGCCTTCACTGGGCAGCAGCTGGAAGCGGGTGCCCGCCAGGCCGGCGCGGAAGAGATCACGCTTGCGCTGGTAGAACGACGGCAGGTCCAGATAGGGCGCCGGGTTGGCCAGGTAGCGGGCCAGGCCGTGCTGCATCGGCGTGTTGACGGTGAAGACGTTGAACTGGTGCACCTTGCGGAATTCGGCCGTCAGCGGCGCCGGCGCGGCCACGGTGCCGATCTTCCAGCCGGTGACATGGAAGGTCTTGCCGAAGCTGCTGACGACGAAGGCGCGCGCCGCCAGCTCGGGGTGGGCGCTGGCGCTGGCGTGCGGCTCGCCGTCGTACACCATGTGCTCGTAGACCTCGTCGCTGATCAGCAGCGCGTCGGTGGGGCGCAAGATCTCCGCCAGCCGGTCGAAATCGGCCCGGCGCCAGATGGTGGCGCTGGGGTTGTGCGGCGAATTGACCAGGATGGCGCGGGTGCGCGGCGTGACGGCCGCGGCGATGGCGTCGAAATCGGGCCGGAAGCTGCCGGCCTGCAGTGCCACCCGCACCACCGTGCCGCCGGCCAGCTCGATGTTGGGCACGTAGCTGTCGTAGTTGGGCTCGAGCACGATCACCTCGTCGCCCGGGCCCACCACCGCCAGGATGGCGGTGATGATGGCCTGGGTGGCGCCGGCGGTGATGGTGATCTCGTTGTTGGCGTCGTAGTGGCGGCCGTACAGGGCGTCGATCTTGCGCGACACCGCCTCGCGCAGTGCCGGCACGCCGGCCATCGGCGGGTACTGGTTCAGGCCCTCGCGCATGGCCTGGCCCACCGCATCGAGCAAGGCCGGGTCGCCTTCGAAATCCGGGAAGCCCTGACCCAGGTTGACGGCGCCGCGCTCGGCCGCCAGGGCCGACATCACGGTGAAGATGGTGGTGCCCACCTTGGGCAGGCGGCTGGGCGGCAGCGGGGTGCGGTGGACGGCCGGGGTGACGGTGGGAACGGCGGTGGTCATGGTGCTCAGAGTTCGTAGGACGTGGGGGTGCTGCCAGGGCGCTCGGCCATGGCCTTCTCGATCAGCGGGCGGGTCAGGCGTTCGCTCAGCAGTTCGGCAAATGCGAAGACGAAATGGCGCAGGTAGGCGCCGCGCTTGAAGGCCACGCGCGACGTGTTGGGCCCGAACAGGTGGCCCACCGGCCGCCAGGCCAGGTCGCCGCCGGGCGGGTCGTCACGCACCGCCATCTCGGCCACCAGGCCCACGCCCATGCCCAGCCGCACATAGGTCTTGATCACGTCGGCGTCGATGGCCTCGAGCGCGATGTTGGGTTGCACCCGTGCGCGTGCAAAGGCTGCGTCGATGCGGCTGCGACCGCTGAACGTGGGGTGGTAGGTGATCAGCGGCTCGGGCGCCAGCTGCGCCAGCGTGGGCCGCTCCACCGCGGCCAGTGGGTGCCTGGCCGGCACCACCAGCACATGCTGCCATTCATAGCAGGGCAGGGTGACCAGGCCGTCGACATCGGCCAGCGATTCGGTGGCCAGGCCGATCTCGGCCACGTCGTCGGCCAGCATGCGGGCCACGTCGCCCGGCGTGCCCTGGTGCATCTGCACCTGCACCTTGGGGAACATGCGCCGCAGCTTGGCAACGGGTTCGGGCAGCACGTAGCGCGCCTGGCTGTGGGTGGTGGCGATGCTCAGCGTGCCGGCGTCCTGCTTGGAGAACTCGTCGCCGATGCGCCGCAGGTTGGTCACCTCGCGCATGATGATCTCGACCGACTGCAGCACCAGCTGGCCGGGCTCGGTGACACGCCGGATGCGCTTGCCGTGGCGGGCGAAGATGTCCACGCCCAGCTCTTCTTCCAGCTCGAGGATGGCCTTGCTGATGCCCGGCTGCGAGGTGTGCAGGGCCTTGGCGGTCTCGGTCAGGTTGAGATTGCGCCGCACGGCCTCCTGCACGAAGCGGAACTGGTGCAGATTCATCGCCAGGGCACTTCGGGAAGCGTGCTGTCCAGGGCGACGGCGGCCATGGCGTCGACCAGCGCCGCAGCTTCACCCACGGCAGGCCGCAGCGTGAAGCGCACGGACGGGTGCGCCTCCTGCAGTCGGGCCAGCAGCACCGGCAGGTCCTTGCGCACATGGCCGCCTGCGCCCAGGAACAGCGGCACCACGTCGACCACGGTGCAGCCGGCCGCCACCAGGGCGTTGCCACCGGCCACCAGGTCGGGCGCCATGAACTCCAGGAAGGCCAGTTGCACACGCGCGTCGCCCCGCTGCGCGCGACAGCGCGCGGCCACGGCCTCGAAGGGCCGGGCCCATTGCGGATCACGTGCGCCGTGAGCGAACAGCAGCAGGCCGGTGGTGTGAGCGGTGTCGGTCATCGTGGGGGAACTCATCGGAAACGGACCAGCCAGGCAAAGGCGCCCATGGAGATCAGCAGGTACAGGCCGCTGGGGGCGGCAGCGGCCATCCAGGGTGTCCACTGCCGCAGCAGGCCCAGGTGGCCGCTGGCATTGTTCAGCAGCACGAAGCTGATGCCCAGCATGATGCCCCCGAAGACCTTGTAGCTGACGCCGCCGGCGCGCGCGTGCAGGTAGGCGAACGGCAGGGCCAGGGCCACCATCACCACGCAGGCCAGTGGGTACAGCGCCTTCTTCCAGAACTGGATCTGGTGCCGCTGCACGGCCTGGTCCTGGTCGGCCAGGTGGCTGGTGTAGCGCCACAGATCGATCGTGGACATGTTCTTGGCCGGCAGCAGCGCCGCGGCCACCACGGTGGCATCCAGCGAGCTGGGCCAGTCGAGCGTGGACAGGGCCTGCTGGCGCAACGGCTGGGCGGCCTGGGCTGCCTCGGGCGTGGGCCAGTCGGTGCGCTGCACCTCGCGCAGGCGCCAGGTGCCGTCGGCCAGCACCTGGCCGCTGGTGGCCTCGATGCGGGTGCGCAGCCGGCCGTCGGTGTCGAACTCGAAGATGCGCACGCCCAGCAGCGCGCCACCCACGCCGGCGCCGCTGACGTTCACCGAGATGCTGCGCTCGCTGGTGTCGGCTGCCGCCGGGCCGGTGCCGGGGCGACGCTCCTTCAGCCAGGCGCCGTTGCTGCCCAGCGTGATGCCGCCGCGCACGCCGGCCTTCAGCGCCATGGCCTGCTGCTCGGTGTAGGGCGCGACATAGTCGCCCACCACGAAGGTGATGGCCGCGAACACCAGCCCCGGTAAGGCCAGCAGCCGCAGCGCCCGCCCCGGGCCGAGGCCGCCGGTGCGCAGGATGGTGAATTCGGACGACTGCGCCAGCCGCGCCATCGCATAGATGGTGCCGATGAGCACCGCGATGGGGAACAGCTCGTAGAAGTGCCCCGGCTGCTCCAGCAGCCCGCGCAGCACGGCCTGGCCCAGGGTGTAGCCGTTGCGGCCCACGTTCTCCAGCTCGTCGACGAAGTCGATGAAGAAGAACAGGCTCAGGAAGGCCAGCGCGACGAACACCACCGACCAGACGATGTCGCGGTACAGCAGGCGGCGCACCGTCTTCATGCGGCGGCCCTCCGCGGCAGCAGCTGCAGCACCGCGGCGTGATTGCGCCACCAGATCAGTGCCAGCGCCAATGCGAACATGCCACCGTGCAGCGCCAGCATCACGCCGCCCATGCCGAATTTGCCGCTGGCGATCCAGGCTTGGGAGAGGTTGATCAGGTTGAAGTAGACGACGAAGCTCAGCAGCGCCAGCAGCAGGTTCCAGTTGGTGGCGCGGCGTGGCTGGGTGGCGGCCAGGCCCACGCCCAGCAGCAGCAGGTTGGCGGTGGCCAGCAGCAGGCCCACGCGCCAGGCCAGCTCGGCCTGGTGGCGCAGCGTGGGATCGCGCAGCAGCGCGTGCGTGGGCAGTGTCTTGGGCGCGGCGGCCGATGCGGTGCGGGCGGCCGATTCACCCACCACCACGCGGTAGCGTTCGAAGCTGGACAGCGTGCGCACACCGCTCTGGCTGTCGCTTTCGGTGCGCTGGCCGGAATCGAGCTGCAGCACCCGGTCGGCACCTTCGGTCAGCAGCTGCCCGCTGCGCGCCGACACCACGCTCTCCAGCGGCGGCTGGCGTGTCAGCACGAACACGTTGTGGCCTTCCACGCCTTCCTGGCTGGCGCGGTCGACGAAGAACACCCGGCTGCCGTCGCGCGAGGCCTGGAACACGCCCGGCGCCACGCGGGACAGATCACTGCGCTGCTCGTAGCGGCTGCGCAGCTCGGCACTGCTCTGGTTGCCCCAGGGCCAGACGAACAGCAGCAGCGCGCCCACCACCACCAGCACCGGCCAGGCCATGCCCAACACCGGCCGCACGAAGCGGCCCAGGCCCAGGCCGCTGGCGAACCAGATCGCCATCTCGCTGTCGCGGTACATGCGCCCGAGCGTGACCACCACCGCCACGAACAGGCTCAGCGCCAGCATGGTGGGCAGATGGCCCAGGGCGGTGTAGCCCAGCAGCAGCACCACGTCTTCGGGCGCCACCGAGCCGCCTGCGGCCAACCCCAGCGTGCGGATCAGCATCATCGTGATCACGATGGTGAGGATGACCACCAGGGTGGCGCCGAAGCTGCGGGCCAGCTCTCGGCGCAAGGTCGCATCGAATAACATCTTCGGATCTTATGACGAGGCAGAACATGGACTTCCAGACCCAACTCCTGGCCCCGGGCGCCACCGCCAAACTGTCGGCCGATGCGCTGCTGCTGGTGCTGGTGGGCGACACATTGCCGGCCGACCTGGACGCCCCGCTGGCCGACAGCGTGGCCGATGCGGTGAAGCTGGGCGACCTGGCGCTGAAGCCCGGCAAGACGGTCTATCTGCGCCAGGTGCCGGGCGTGAAGGCGCCGCGCGTGGTGGTGGCCGTGGCCAAGGACGGCAGCGCCCGCGCCATCCAGGCCGCCGGTGCCGCCGGCATCGGGCTGGTGAAGGGCCTGGGCGTGAAGCACCTGGCCGTGCTGGTGGCCGGCACCACCGGCGCACCGCAGGCCGAGGCCCTGGCGGTGGCCGCGGCCGATGCGGTGTACCTGTACCGCACCACCAAGCCCAGCGCCGGCGAAGCGCCTGTGCTGGCCAAGCTGACCTTGCTGGTCGCGAAGGCCGATGCCGCTGAAGCGGCGGCGGGCCTGGCCCGTGGCGCGGCCATCGCCGAGGGCGTGACCCTGGCGCGTGAACTGGCCAACCGCCCCGGCAACCACTGCACGCCCACGCTGCTGGCCGCCGAGGCCCGCAAGATGGCCAAGGCCCAGGGGCTGAAGATCGAGGTGCTGGACCGCAAGCAGCTGGAAGCACTGGGCATGGGCAGCTTCCTGGCCGTGGCCCAGGGGTCGGACGAGCCGCCCAAGTTCATCGTCATGCACTACCAGGGCGCGGCCAAGACCGTGGCCCCGCTGGTGCTCGTGGGCAAGGGCATCACCTTCGATTCCGGCGGCATCAGCCTGAAGCCGGGCGAGGGCATGGACGAGATGAAGTTCGACATGGGTGGCGCGGCCAGCGTGGTGGGCACGCTGCGCGCCGTGGCGCAGCTCAAGCCCAAGCTCAACGTGATCGGCGTGATCGCTGCCTGCGAGAACATGCCCAGCGGCCGCGCGCTGAAGCCGGGCGACGTGGTCACCAGCATGTCGGGCCAGACCATCGAGGTGCTGAACACCGATGCCGAGGGCCGCCTGATCCTGTGCGACGCGCTGACCTACGTGGAGCGCTTCAAGCCCGCCGCGGTGGTCGACATCGCCACGCTGACCGGCGCCTGCGTCATTGCGCTGGGTGCGGTGCATTCGGGCATGTTCTCGCCCGACGACGCGCTGGCCGCCGACCTGCTGGCCGCCGGCCAGGCGGCGCTGGACACCTGCTGGCGCATGCCGCTGGACGACGCCTACGACGAGGCGCTGAAGAGCAACTTCGCCGACATGGCCAACATCGGCGGCCGCCCGGGCGGCGCCATCACCGCGGCCATGTTCCTCAAGCGCTTTGCCGGCAAGCTGCGCTGGGCGCACCTCGACATCGCCGCCACCGCCTGGAAGAGCGGCGCCGCCAAGGGCGCCACCGGCCGGCCGGTGGGGCTGCTGACGCACTGGGTGCTGTCGCACGCGAAGTGACCCAGGTCGACTTCCACACGGGGCTGGCTGACAAGCTGGCCTACGCCTGCCGGCTGCTGCGCAAGGCCTACCGCAGCCAGGCCAGGGTGGTCGTCACCGGCGATGCGGCCCAGCTGGCGCGGCTGGACCAGCTGCTGTGGACGTTCGATGTGGGCGAGTTCATTCCGCATGCCCGGCTGCGTGCGGGTGAGCAGCCGGCGCCGCGGCTGGCGCCCACGCCGCTGTGGCTGGCCGAGCGGCCAGGCGACGTGGCCGGCTGCGACGTGTTGGTGAACCTGGGCCCGGCGCCGTTGGCCGATGCACCGCTGCCCGCCCGCACCATCGAGCTGGTGGCGCGCACCGACGACGAGGTCGCCGCGGGCCGCCAGCGTTGGCGCGCCCACCTGGCCGCAGGCCGCACGCCGGTGAACCACCCGCAGTCCGCGGCTTGAGACCGCGGCACCGCGCAACGCGGCACGCCCCTTGCTGTTTGACTGCCACGCGCCATCGCTGCGCTAGGGCAAGCCCCGAGTGCACATGTGCAGGAATGGGGCATCAACCGGTGTATCGTTCCGCCGGTTGAGAAACCGCCCAGGCGCGCGCAATCCGCCGTGCAGGCAGCGTTTCCGCTCTCAACCCATCCATCCACCCGGAGGTTTTTGCATGCAAGTCAAGCTCAATGTGATCGTCGCGGCCGCCGCGTCGGTGCTCGCCGGCACCGTCATGGCGCAGGACATGGTCGTCAAGATCGGCCACGTCGGCCCGGTGTCGGGTGCCCAGGCGCACTACGGCAAGGACAATGAAAACGGCGCCCGCATGGCCATCGACGACCTGAACGCCAAGGGCGTGACGATCGGTGGCAAGAAGGTCAAGCTGGAACTGGTGGCTGAAGACGACGCAGCCGACCCGAAGCAAGGCACCGCTGCCGCACAGAAGCTGTGCGACGCCAAGGTGGCGGGCGTGGCCGGCCACCTGAACTCGGGCACCACCATCCCCGCGTCGGCCGTCTACAACCAGTGCGGCATCCCCCACGTGACGCCGTCGGCCACCAACCCCAAGCTGACCCAGCAGGGCTTCAAGACCAGCTTCCGCCTGCTGGCCAATGACAACGCCCTGGGTGCCGGCCTGGCCCTGCACGCGGCCAAGAACCTGAAGCTGAAGAAGGTCGCGATCATCGACGACCGCACCGCCTACGGCCAGGGCGTGGCCGAGGTGTTCAAGAAGACGGCGCTGGCCCAGGGCATGCAAGTGGTGGACGAGCAGTTCACCAACGACAAGGCCACCGACTTCATGGCCATCCTCACCGCCATCAAGAGCAAGGCACCCGATGCCGTGTTCTACGGCGGCATGGACCCGCAGGCCGGCCCCATGCTGCGCCAGATGGACCAGCTGGGTCTGTCCAACCTGAAGTTCTTCGGCGGCGACGGCATCTGCACGGCCAAGCTGGCCGAGCTGTCGGGCGGCGCCAAGAGCCTGGGCGGCGTGGTCTGCGCCGAAGGTGGCGCCAGCCTCGACAAGATGCCCGGCGGCAAGGCCTGGAAGGCCCGCTACGACGCCAAGTACCCGAACCAGTTCCAGGTCTACAGCCCGTACGTGTACGACGCGGTGCACGTGCTGGTCGACGCCATGGTCAAGGCCGGCTCTGCCGATCCGAAGGTGTACCTGCCCAAGCTGGCCGAGACCAACTACCAGGGCGTGACCACCAAGGTGGCGTTTGAGCCCGATGGCGAGCTGAAGAACCCCGCCATGACCCTGTACGTCTACAAGGACGGCAAGAAGGTTGCATTGAACTAACCCCCCGAAGCGCCTGCGGCGCTCTCCCCCAGGGGGGCGCCGGCAGCGGCCCGGCAAAGCCGGTTCCGCGACGGCCGCTTGAAACATACGAAGGGCGTCTTGCGGCGCCCTTCATCGTTTGCTTGGCTCAGGATCGTCCGAAGAGCCGGGTCATGTCGGCCAGGCGCTGCCCGTGCCAGGGGTGCACCTGGCTCCATTCGAAGCGCCACACCCACCAGCCGCTGGCGCTGCCGGGCAGGTTCATGCGGCAGTCGGTGGGCAGCACCAGGATGTCCTGCATCGGGTGCACCACGGTGTCGGCCACGCTGGCGGCGCCGGCGCGCATCATGGCCCAGGCGATGTCGTGGCCGTCGGTGCCCAGGTAGGCGCGGGCATGGTGGTGCTCATGCTCGGTGGCGGCGGCCCACCAGCCCACTGTGGTGTCGTTGTCGTGCGTGCCGGTGTACACCACGCTGTGCTGCCGGTGGTTGTGCGGCAGGAACGGGTCGGTGGCGTCGCCGGCAAAGGCGAACTGCAGGATGGCCATGCCGGGGAATCCGGTGGCGGCCAGCAGGTCCTTCACCGGCTGCGACAGCTGGCCCAGGTCTTCGGCGATCAGCGGCAGCGGGCCCAGCGCGGCGTGGATGGCGTCGAACAGCGCCACGCCCGGGCCGGGCAGCCAGCGGCCGTTGACAGCCGTGGGCTCGCTGGCAGGGATCTCCCAGTAGTCGGCAAAGCCGCGGAAGTGGTCGATGCGCACGATGTCGACCAGCGCCAGCGTGCGCCGCACCCGTTCGATCCACCAGGCATAGCCTTCGGCGGCATGGGCCTCCCAGCGGTACAGCGGGTTGCCCCAGCGCTGGCCGGTGGCGCTGAAGTAGTCGGGCGGCACGCCGGCCACCACGGTCGGCTTGCCAGAGTCGTCCAGCACGAACAGGTCTTGCCGTGCCCACACCTCGGCGCTCTGGTGGGCGATGAAGATGGGCGCGTCGCCGATGATCTTCACGCCGCGGGCGTGGGCATGGGCGCGCAGCGCTGCCCACTGGCGGAAGAAGCACCACTGGCAGAACTGCCAGAAGGCGATGGCGCCGGCGTGGCGGGCGCGGGCGGCGTCCATCGCGGCGGCTGTGCGCTGGGCCAGGCCGTCGGGCCAGGTGGTCCAGTCGGCCCAGCCGGTGGCGTCGCACTGGGCCATGAACAACGCGTAGTCGTCCAGCCAGCTGGCCTGCTGCTGGCAGAAGGCGGCGAAGTCGGCATGGTCGGCGGCATGGGTGCTGGTGGCAAACGCGCTGGCCGCCTCGGCCAGCCGCGCCATGCGCCAGGGCACCATGGTGGCGAAGTGAATGCGCCGGGCATCGGCCTGCGGCGGGTGGGCCAGCACCTCGGCGCGCAGCCAGCCGCGTTGCTGCAGCTCGGCCAGGTCGATCAGCAGCACGTTGCCGGCAAAGGCCGAGCTGCTCATGTAGGGCGAGTTGCCCGGGCCGATGCCGCCCAGCGGCAGCATCTGCCACAGCGTCTGGCCGGCGCTCTGCAGCCAGTCGATGAAGTGGTAGGCAGCGGGCCCGAGGTCGCCGCTGCCGTGCGGGCCGGGCAGGGACGTGGGGTGCAGCAGCACGCCACTGGCGCGGGGCAGTCGCGAAGAGGTCGGCATGGTGGTCAGGCGCTGGTGCGCTGTGGAGTGGCGGGTGGCGCCGGCCCGGCCAGCAGGGCCACGCTGCGCGCGTGCAGCAGCATCTGGCCTTGCACCGGCGCCGCAGTGTCGGGGCCGACAGTGTCGTCGGCGGTGTCCAGAAGAGGTTGCCAGGCGCCGGCGGGCAGCACGAAGCGGGTGTCGGCCGGCTCGGCATTGAACAGCAGCAACAGCGGCCGGTGGCCGCGGCCCGGCGCGCCAATGCAGGCGCCCAGCACGCGGGAGGCCGATTGTGTCCAGTCCCAGTCGTTCAGCGCGCCGCCGCCGCGCCGCAGCCAGCCCAGGTCATACAGGCCGCGGGCATCGGCCAGGCCGGTGTACCAGCTGGGCCGCAGCGGCAGCCACTGGCGGCGCAATGCCAGCAGCCGGGCGGTGAAGTCGCGCAGCGCCGTGTCGGCCTGTGGCCAGTCGATCCAGGTGGTGGGGTTGTCCTGGCAGTAGGGGTTGTTGTTGCCGCGCTGGGTGTGGCCGACTTCGTCGCCGCCGGCCAGCATCGGCGTGCCCTGGCTCAGCAGCAGCGTGGCCAGCAGGGCGCGCTGCAGTCGCTGCCGCAGGCGCAGTACGGCGGGGTCGTCGGTGTCGCCTTCGATGCCGCAATTCCAGCTCAGGTTGTGGCCATGGCCGTCGCGGTTGTGCTCGCCGTTGGCGTCGTTGTGGCGCAGGTCGTAGCTGACCAGGTCGCGCAGCGTGAAGCCGTCGTGCGAGATGACGTAGTTGACCGATTCCGACGGCCCGCGCCGGGCCGCCTGCAGCCGTTGGGATGAGCCGGCCAGCGCCTGCGCAAACTGCCCGCGGGTGACGGCGCCGCCCAGCCAGAAGGCGCGCACCGTGTCGCGGAAGCTGTCGTTCCATTCCAGCCAGCCGCGCGGGAAGTTGCCCACCTGGTAGCCGCCCGGCCCGAGGTCCCAGGGCTCGGCGATCAACTTGCCGGCGGCCAGCAGCGGCGCCAGCACCGGGTCTTGGGCGATGGCCTGGAAGAACGGCCCCTCGCGCTCGAATCCGCCGTGGCCACGCCCCAGCGCGGTGGCCAGGTCGAAGCGGAAGCCGTCGACATGCATCTCCTGCACCCAGAAGCGCAGGCTGTCGAGCACCAGGCGCAGCATGGCGGGCTGGCGCATGTCGATGGTGTTGCCGCAGCCGCTGTAGTTGTCGTAGGCGGCGCGCTGGTCGGGTGGCAGGCGGTAGCTGCCGGCGTTGTCCAGCCCGCGCCAGCTGAGCGTGGGGCCGCGTTCGTCGCCTTCTGCCGTGTGGTTGAACACGACATCCAGCAGCACCTCGATGCCGGCGGCATGCAAGGCCTTGACCATGCTGCGGAACTCTTGCCGGGCGTTGCCAGGGTCGGCTGCCAGACGCGGCGCCGGGCAGAAGAAGCCCAGCGTGTTGTAGCCCCAGTAGTTGGTCAGCCCCAGGCCGACCAGGCGCAGTTCATCCAGCCATTGGTGCACCGGCAGCAGGCTGACGGCCGTGATGCCCAGCTGCTGCAGATGCCGCAGCACGGCGGGCTGGGCCAGGCCGGCGTAGGTGCCGCGCAGCGGCTCGGGCACACCGGGGTG
>Ga0209717_1004255_pt1 | contig 11888 bp, 21 predicted proteins | sample AD_UKC048_MetaG_FD_184418 | JGI IMG/M metagenome (GOLD analysis project Ga0209717, IMG submission 184418) | Active sludge microbial communities of municipal wastewater-treating anaerobic digesters from USA - AD_UKC048_MetaG (SPAdes) (version 2) | ecosystem: Engineered > Bioreactor > Anaerobic >... | reverse complement strand
CTTCGTTAAACCATCATAGTGACGACTTAATAAGTGTGAGTTGATCTGCTGCATAGTATCTAATACTACAGAAACTAAGATTAATAAAGATGTTCCGCCAAAGAAATAAGCAAACTGACTGTTTACACCTAACATTTTTGCAAATGATGGCATAATGGCAATTAGTCCAAGGAATACAGATCCCGGAAGTGTTATTCTTGACAAAACTGTATCTATGTATTCAGCTGTGTTAGCACCTGGTTTTACACCTGGTATAAACCCGCTGTTTCTTTTTAAATCATCTGCCATCTGTACAGGATTCATAATTAATGCTGTATAGAAGTATGTAAATAAAACTACCATCAAAAACATCACAATGTTGTATGGCAATGATGTAAAGTCAGTTAATTGACGTAAAAACCCTGAAGCTGAACTATCCGGAAATAATTGAGCTATTGTGCCTGGAATAAATAAAAATGCCTGTGCGAAGATGATTGGCATTACACCAGCTATATTTACTTTTAATGGTAAGAAACCACGACGTTGTGTATATGCATTATTTCCACCAGACATTTGTTTAGCATAACTCAAAGGCACTTTTCTGATTGCCTGTATTAACATAATCGTAGCGATAATTACTAAACCAAGAATAGCTAATTCTAAAACAAGCATTAATATTCCACTTCCTGTGATGGCTCTTGCTTTTGCTTCTGCCCAAATTGATGCCGGAAGTCTTGCAATAATATTAGCCATGATAATTAATGAGGTTCCGTTGCCTAAACCTCTTTCCTGTATTTGTTCACCTAACCACATTACGAAAATAGTACCTGCGATTAGAATAATCATGGTTGATAAAGAGAATAAAGCAGGAGAAATTTCTGCAGACACAATATTTTGTGAGTATAAGAACTTCACATAGGCGAAACCTTGAAATGCTGTTACTGCTACCGTACCGTATCTTGTATATTGCGTAATTTTTTTACGACCGCTTTCTCCTTCTTTTTGTAATTTCTGGAAATAAGGAACTGCTAAAGTCAATAATTGCATTACAATTGACGTAGAGATGTAAGGCATAATTCCTAATGCAAAAACGGATGCTTTAGAAAAAGCACCACCTGCAAATAAGTCAAAAATTTGGAAGAGCCCTTTGGCGCTTGTATCCTGACTGGCTACGCTGATAGGATCTACTCCCGGTAATACCACAAAACATCCCAGACGATAGATAAAAATAAGACCTAAGGTCAAGAATATTCTTTTTCTTAAGTCTTCTATGCTGAAGATGTTTTTTAATGTATCGAAAAACTGCTTCATAAGCTTATGCTATAAGGGTGGTTGTACCACTATTTTTTTCAATTGCTTCTTTTGCTTTATCACTGAAAGCATGTGCTGAAATGTTCAATGCACCTTTTAGTTCACCATTCGCCAAAACTTTAATTTTGTCAGATGCTTTAACTAATTTCAATGCTCTGTATGTTTCAAAATTGAATTCAGTAATGTTGTTTTTTTCTGCTAAAGCTGTTAATTCAGACAAGTTAATCGTTCTGAATTCAACTCTGTTTGGATTTTTAAATCCACGCTTTGGCAAACGACGTTGTAATGGCATTTGACCACCTTCAAAACCTCTTTTTGATTTATAACCTGAACGAGACTTTGCACCTTTGTGACCTTTGCCGGCTGTACCGCCAGAACCAGAACCTTCACCACGTGCAATACGTTTGCGATTTTTAGTGGCACCTTTAGCAGGTTTTAAGTTATTTAAACTGATACTCATTATTAGATATTTTCTACCGTTACTAAATGTTTTACTTTTGCTACCATACCCAATACCTGTGGTGTAGCTTCTTTTTCAACGCTTCTGTTTACTTTTTGGATACCCAATGCTTTGATGGTATCTTTTTGACGTTGACTTCTGTCGATGGTACTTTTAACCTGAGTGATTTTTATCTTCGCCATAATATTAGCCGTTAAATACTTTTGAAAGTTTGATTCCTCTGTCTTTTGCAACACGGAATGGATCTCTTAATAATGTTAATGCACTAATAGTTGCTTTTACAACGTTGTGCGGATTTGCAGAACCTAATGATTTTGCTAATACGTCATGTACTCCGGCACTTTCCAATACCGCACGCATAGAACCTCCGGCGATAACACCTGTACCATGAGAAGCTGGTTTGATTAATACTTTTGCTCCATCGAATTCAGCTAACTGATCATGAGGAATAGTTCCTTTTAAAATTGGAACTTTCACCAGATTTTTCTTAGCATCATCTATTCCTTTTGCGATTGCTTCCTGAACCTCACGTGCTTTACCTAAGCCATGACCTACTGTTCCGTTGCCATCACCAACGACTACTAAAGCTGAAAAGCTAAATGTACGACCACCTTTTGTAACTTTCGCTACACGCTGGATGCCTACCACTTTTTCTTTTAATTCCAGCTCAGCTGCTGCTCTAACTTTATTTTCTTTTACTTTTGACATATCTAATTTATTTTTTTGATACACACATCAATGTGTATTTACTAGAATTGTAAACCATTTTCTCTTGCAGCATCTGCTAAAGCTTTCACTCTGCCATGATATAAAAATCCGTTTCTATCGAAAACTACATGAGTAATATTTGCTGCTTTTGCTTTTTCTGCTACTGCTGCACCTACTGCTTTTGCTTTTTCCGTTTTTGTTCCGGTAGATTTTAAAGAAGATACTGAAAGCACTGTTTTCTTAGTAGTATCATCTATAATCTGAGCGTAGATTTCACTGTTGCTTCTGAAAACAGTTAATCGAGGACGACCAGCTGTACCGCTTAATTTCTTACGGATACTGTATTTAATTTTTTCTCTACGAGATAATTTATTTGTTACTGCCATGACAATAATATTTATTTTTTTGTGGTTGATACGCACAGCAGTGCGTATTTACAACCGATTATTTTTTACCTGCTGATTTACCCGCTTTTTTACGCAATATCTCTTCAGTATATTTAATACCTTTTCCTTTGTATGGTTCAGGTTTTCTTAAGCTTCTGATTTTTGCAGCTACCTGTCCGATTAATTGTTTATCAGTACTTTCCAAGATGATACGTGGTGGCTGTCCTTTTACGGTTTCAGTTGTAACTTTGATTTCATCCGGCAACATAACATAAATCGGGTGAGAGAAACCAATAGACAATTCTAATAATTGTCCCTGATTACTTGCACGAAAACCTACACCGACTACGTCTAATGTTTTTTTGAAACCTTCGCTAGCTCCAACAATCATATTATTTACCAGAGATCTGTATAATCCGTGTAATGCTTTATGACGTTTTTGTTCAGTTGGACGCTCGAACACGATTTTTCCATCTTCTACTTTAACGATGATATCTCTATCTACTTTTTCGGTTAAAGTTCCTTTTGGCCCTTTTACAGTGACAACGTTATTATCTGCAACGCTTACTTCTGTTTTTGCCGGTATTGTTATTGGTAATTTTCCTACGCGTGACATTCCTGTTAATTTAAGATACTATGCAAATAATTTCACCACCTACTTTCAGGTTTTTCGCTTGCTTATCCGTCAAGATACCTCTTGAAGTAGATAGGATGGCGATACCTAAGCCATTTTTTACTCTAGGAATACCAGCCACGTGTGCATAACGACGCAAACCTGGTTTTGATATTCTGATCAGTTCTCTGATAGCCGGTTCTTTGGTTTCAGGATTGTATTTTAATGCAATCTTGATAGTACCCTGAGGACCGTCTTCTTCGAATTTGAATTTTAAGATATAACCGTTATCATGTAAGATTTCAGTTAATTTTTTCTTCATGTTAGAAGCAGGAATGTCAACGATGGTGTGACCAGCGAGTTGTGCATTTCTGATTCTTGTTAGAAAATCTGCTATTGGATCTGTAACCATTTCTAATTTTTTGTTTTAGATCGCTTAGATGTGAGACTTAAACCGGTTTCAGTTCAGTTTCCCACCTTCACTTTTATTTTTGAATAATTTATTATCTCTTACCAGCTTGCTTTGGTTAAACCCGGGATTTTACCGTAGCTTGCTAAATCTCTGAATTGTATTCTGGACAATCCGAAGAAACCGATATATCCGCGAGGACGACCTGTTAGTTTACATCTGTTTCTGTAGCGTACAGGTGAAGCATTTTTTGGAAGTTTATCCAATGCTGCATAGTCGCCTTCTTTTTTTAACTGATCACGCTTAGCTTTGTACTTAGTGATTAACTTTAAACGCTTAGCGTCGCGTGCTTTCATTGATTCTTTTGCCATGCTTATTTTTTCTTAAACGGTAAACCAATTTCTTTTAATAATGAATGAGCTTCGTCATCTGTAGTGGCTGTTGTCACAAATGTGATGTCCATACCACTGATTTTTGATATTTTATCGATATCAATTTCAGGGAAGATGATATGCTCAGTAATACCTAATGTATAATTTCCTCTTCCGTCAAATGATTTGTCGTTGATACCTTTAAAGTCACGAACCTGTGGTAATGCCACCGCCATTAATCTTTCCAGGAATTCATACATACGTTCACCGCGCAATGTTACTCTAACACCGATTGGTAAATCTTCTCTTAATTTGAAGTTAGAGATTGCTTTTTTAGATTTGGTAGCCACTGCTTTCTGACCTGAAATTCTTGAAATTTCATCGATAGCATTGTCTATTAATTTCTTATCTCCAACGGCTGCACCTACACCCTGATTGATTACAATCTTGGATAATTTTGGCACTTGCATAACTGACTTATAGTTGTACTTTTCTTTCAAAGCAGGCACTACTTGTTCAGTATATTTTTTCTTTAATGTAGGAATGTAACTCATTACTTAACTATTTCTCCTGTTGATTTTGCAATTCTTACTGATTTACCATCTTCTATTTTTCTGCCAACTCTGGTTGCGTTTCCGCCAACTGATAACATTAAGTTAGAGATGTTGATAGGCGATTCTTTTTTCACGATTCCGCCTTGTTGATTTTGTGCATTTGGTTTAGTGTGTTTAGATATTATTCTGATACCCTGAACCAATGCTCTGTTTTCTTTTGGAAATACTTCCAATACTTTACCGCTTTTGCCACGATCTTCACCGGTGATAACGATAACTGTATCTCCTTTCTTTATTTTTAATTTCGGCGCAAAACGCTTTTGTGTTTGTGTGCTCATGTTATAATACTTCTGGTGCTAATGAAATAATTTTCATAAAATCTTTATCTCGCAATTCTCTTGCAACAGGTCCGAAGATACGTGTGCCACGTGGCTCGTCGTTGTTGTTCAACAATACAACTGCATTGTCATCAAAACGAATGTATGTACCGTCTTTGCGTTTGATTTCTTTTTTAGTTCTAACAACTACCGCTTTGGATACTTGTTTTTTCTTCACGTTACCGCCCGGCATCGCATCTTTTACAGACACTACGATTTTATCGCCGATAGATGCATAACGTGCTCTTGTGCCTTTCAATACTCTGATGCAAAGTACTTCTTTGGCTCCGCTGTTGTCAGCTACTCTTAATCTTGATTCTTGTTGTACCATGTTTATTTAGCCTTTTCAACGATTTCTACTAATCTCCATCTTTTTGTTGCACTCAACGGACGTGTTTCCATAATTTTTACGGTATCACCGATGTTGCATTCATTTTTTTCATCGTGTGCATGAAATTTCTTAGTTTTCTTTAAGAATTTTCCGTACTTCGGATGTTTCAATTTACGAACGACAGAAACTGTTATTGTTTTTTCCATTTTATTAGAAGAAACTACTCCAACTCTTGTTTTTCTTAATTGTCTTTCTGTTGTTATCTCTGTTGACATTTGCATTTATTTATGCTTGTTTAGATAATTTTCTTTTCTTCAATTCTGTGTGGATACGTGCAATGTGTCTTTTTGTTTCTTTTAACACATTGGTGTTTTCCAACGGAGTAATTGCGTGGTTGAAACGTAATTTTGTCAATTTCATTTTAGATGCTGACAATTCATTGTTCAACTCTTCTTCACTCCATCCTGTTATTTCGCTATATGCTACTGTTGCTGCCATTGTTTCTGATTTTTATTAATTAGCTGCGTCGTAATCTCTTCTTACGATGAATTTGGTTAACACCGGCAATTTTTGTGCTGCCAATTTTAAAGACTCTTCTGCAATTTGTCTGGATACTCCTTCTATTTCGAAAAGGATTCTTCCCGGCTTAACTACTGCAACCCAGTGGTCTAATGAACCTTTACCTTTACCCATACGTACTTCGGCTGGTTTCTTGGTAATTGGTTTATCCGGAAAAATGTTGATCCATACTTTACCTTCACGTTTCATGTGTCTGGTAAGTGCGATACGAGCTGCTTCAATCTGACGGTCGGTTAACCATCCTTCGTCTAAGGATTTTAGACCGAATGATCCGAATGACAATTGCGAACCTTTGTACGCAATGCCTTTCATTTTCATTTTGTGAACTCTTCTAAATTTTACTCTCTTCGGTTGTAACATGACACCTTAATTATTCTTGTTATTATTTTTTTCTTGGTCCTCTATTTTCAGTTCTTTCTCCTCTTGGTTTTCCACCGCCGGCACCGCCGCGTTTGTCGCCACCACCTCTTCTGTCATCTCTTCTGTCGCCGCCACCTCTTCTGTCGTCACGTCTGTCGCTGCCTTTTTTGCTGCCTTCGTCCATTCCGATGTTTGGAGATAAATCACGTTTTGTAAATATTTCACCTTTACAAATCCACACTTTTACACCAATTTTGCCGTAGATGGTTTCTGCTTCTTTCCAAGCATAATCAATATCAGCTCTGAAAGTATGTAAAGGTGTACGACCTTCTTTATATTCTTCACTTCTTGCCATTTCAGCACCGCCTAAACGACCTGAACATTTAATTTTTATACCTTCCACACCTAAACGCATTGCTGATGCGATTGCCATTTTCACTGCACGACGGAAATTCACACGTGCTTCTAACTGTTTGCAAACTGTTTCACCTACGATAGCAGCATCTATTTCCGGTCTTCTGATTTCAACGATATTGATTTGAACATCTTTTTTCGTTAATTTCTTAATTTCTTCTTTGATTCTGTCAACCTCGTTTCCACCTTTTCCGATGATGATACCAGGACGTGATGTATTGATAGAAATCGTGATTCTGTTTAATGTTCTTTCGATTACTATTTTAGATATACCGCCTTTCTGGATACGTGCGTTTAAGTATTTACGAATTTTTTGATCTTCGATCAATTTATCGCTGAAATCTTTGCCGCCGTACCAGTTAGAATCCCATCCTCTGATGATACCTAACCTATTTGCTATCGGATTTGCTTTAGTACCCATTAATTATCTTTTATTTTAATTTTCGTTTGTTGAATCTTCAATTACTGTTTCTGCGTTTGCCAATGTACGGCTTGCTAATTGCAAGGTAATATGGTTAGAACGTTTACGAATTCTGTATGCTCTTCCTTGCGGTGCAGGTTGAAAACGTTTTAACATTCTACCGCTGTCAATAGTGATAGATTTTATAAATAACTCACTGTCTTCTGCTTTAGTTTCAAATTTTTGTTCCCAATTTGCAACTGCAGAACGAACTAATTTTTCTAATGTTTTAGATGCATGTTTTGTAGAGAACGTTAAAATATTTAATGCGTCCAGTACATTTTTTTCGCGTATCACATCAGCCAGCAATCTCATTTTACGTGGAGAAGTTGGAACACCAACTGCTTTCGCATCGCAAACTGTTTTTTTTGCTTCTTTTCTAGCTTCCGCTACCAATCTTTTTCTTGCGCCCATGGTTTAGTTTATTTTCTGTTACCTGAATGTCCTTTAAATTGTCTGGTTGGAGAGAACTCACCTAGTTTATGTCCAACCATATTTTCTGTTATGTACACAGGTATAAATTTATTTCCGTTATGTACTGCAAATGTATGTCCTACAAATTCCGGTGTAATCATAGAGGCTCTTGACCAAGTTTTGATTACTGTTTTTTTACTCGCGGCATTCATAGCGTCCACTTTACCTTGTAAATGGTATGCTATGTAAGGACCTTTTTTTAAACTTCTTGCCATTCTACTGTCTATTATTTTTTAGCTCTTGAAATGATGTATTTATTCGATGCTTTATTTTTTGTTCTTGTTTTGTAACCCTTAGAAGGAATACCTTTTCTAGAACGTGGGTGACCACCTGAAGCTCTACCTTCACCACCACCCATCGGGTGATCTACCGGATTCATCACAACCGGACGAGTACGAGGTCTTCTACCTTTCCAACGGGAAGCACCTGCTTTTCCGCGGATTGTCAAACTGTGATCGGAGTTTGAAACTGTTCCGATTGTTGCCAAACAAGTTCCTAAGATTTGTCTTGCTTCGCCTGAAGGCAATTTCACGTTTACGTATTTTCCGTCTTTACCTGAAAGCTGTGCAAACGTACCTGCACTTCTGCAGATAGATGCGCCTTTTCCAGGTTGTAATTCGATATTGTGAATTACTGAACCTAATGGCATATTCGCCAACGGTAACGTATTTCCAACTTCCGGTTGTACGTTTTGTCCTGAAACGATTTCCTGACCAACTTTCAAACCTTCCGGAGAAATGATGTATTTTTTCTCACCATCTTTATATACCACTAATGCGATAAATGCAGAACGATTTGGATCGTATTCAATTGTTTTAACCGTAGCTGGAATATCGAATTTATTTCTTTTGAAATCAATAATACGATACTGTTTTTTGTGACCGCCACCAATGTAACGCATTGTCATTTCACCTTTTTGGTTACGACCACCAGAACGTCTGTTAGGTGCTAACAAAGACTTTTCAGGTACATTTGTCGTAATTTCAGCGAACGAGTTAGAGATTCTGTATCTCAAACTGGGCGTTATCGGATTGTATTTTTTAGTTGACATTGCTTAAACTTCTTTTTAATTAAATTTCGTTGTAGAAATCAATTGTTTCGCCTGCAGCTATTTTTACGATTGCTTTTTTATAGCTGCTTTTTCTTCCTGAGATTACTCTGGTTTTAGTGTTACGGTTTTTAGGTTTGGAAGCAATAATAAGAGTATTAACTTCTTCAACATTAACGCCGTACATTTTCTCTACCGCTTTCTTAATCTCTACTTTGTTTGCCTTCTTTTCTACTAAAAAAGTATACTTGCCTGACTTTTCAGAAAGTGCAGATGCTTTTTCGGTGATTAAAGGTTTTTTCAGAATTTCCATTCTATATTAATTTTGTGAATTTGCAATTGCTTCGATTGATTTCTCGCTAATCAAAATCGTATTGTTGTTCATAATCTCGTATGTATTCAGGTTTTCTGCTATAGCGATAGCTGCACCTTGTACATTTCTGCTTGACAAATAAACGTTGTCGTTTAATTCCGGTAAAACCAATAATGATTTTTTGTTTTCCAATCCAAATGCAGTTAAGAATTTAATGTATTCTTTAGTTTTTGGAGCATCAAAAGAAAAATCTTCTACTATTTTAATAGAACTACCAGCTGCTTTTACTGATAATGCTGAATATTTCGCTAATGATTTTACTTTTTTGTTTAATTTGAAATCATATGATCTTGGACGCGGTCCGAAAATACGTGCACCACCTTTAAATAATGGATTCTTGATGCTACCTTTTCTTGAACCACCGGTACCTTTTTGTTTATGCAACTTTCTGGTAGAACCTGATAATTCAGATTTTTCCAACGTTTTATGTGTACCGCTTCTTCTTCCTGCTAAATATTGTTTAACAGCTAAGTAGATAACATGCTCATTTGGTTCGATGCCGAAAATTGCTTCAGGCAATTCGATGCTGCGACCTGTGGCTTGTCCGTTGATATTATATACTTCTGCTTTCATCTCTTATTATTTTAAAAATTTTTACCCTAAATCCCTAAAGGGAAAATTTTTATTTACTTTTCTTCTCGATTATTACATAAGAACCATTGTGACCAGGAATTGCGCCTTTTACGATGATTAAATTTTCTTCTGCAATTAATTTTACAATTTTGATGTTCAATTCTTTTACTCTGTCAGTTCCCATACGTCCACCCATTTTCATGCCTTTCATAACACGAGCTGGTGTAGAACAAGCTCCTAATGAACCCGGTGCACGTAAACGATTGTGCTGACCGTGTGTTTGACCACCCACACCACCAAAGTTGTGTCGTTTTACTACACCCTGAAAACCTTTACCTTTGGAAGTACCGATAATTGCTACTTTTTCTCCTTCTGCCAAGATTTCAGAGGTTACCACATCACCTACATTCAAATTATCCATTCCGCTAAACTCTACTAATTTTGCTTTAGGAGCTGCTCCGGATTTTTCGAAGTGTTTTAACAATGGTTTTGTAGTGTTTTTTTCTTTCTTATCACCGTAACCTAATTGTACTGCATCGTAACCATCTTTATCTTTCGATTTTTTTTGTGTTACAACACAAGGACCAGCCTGAATAACCGTGCAAGGAATTATTGCACCGCCTTCGCCGAAAATACTGGTCATACCTATTTTTGTTCCTATTAATCCTGCCATGACTTATTACACTTTAATTTCTACATCAACACCACTTGGTAATTCTAATTTCATTAATGCATCTACAGTTTTAGGTGTTGCGCTATAGATGTCGAGTAATCTTTTATACGTACATAATTTGAATTGCTCGCGCGCTACTTTATTTACGTGCGGAGATTTCAATACTGTAAAAATCTTTTTGTTAGTCGGCAATGGAATTGGACCAGTAACTACTGCTCCGGCACTGCGTACCGTTTTTACGATTTTTTCAGCAGACTTGTCTACCAAATTGTGGTCGTATGATTTTAATTTTATTCTAATTTTTTGTGCCATGATATATATTATCTATTAATCAGCTTTTACTTTAGATTTTGCTTTTGATACTACTTGTTCTGTAATGTTATTTGGTGCCTGAGCATAGTGAGAGAATTCCATGATAGAAGTTGCTCTACCTGATGTTATTGTTCTCAAATCTGTTACATAACCAAACATCTCTGACAAAGGAACTTTTGCTTTAATAACATTTGCGTTATTTTTCATTTCCATACCTTCCATCATTCCGCGACGACGATTTAAGTCACCTACTACATCACCTGTATTTTCTTCCGGTGTGATAACTTCCAATTTCATAATAGGCTCTAATAAGATTGGGTTTGCTTTTCTGCAAGCTTCACGGAATGCAAATTTAGCTGCCTGTTCGAAAGAGAATGAATCTGAATCCACTTGGTGGAATGAACCATCATATAAACGGACTTTCAAACTTGGAACTTCGTATCCAGCCAAAACACCTGATTTCATTGCTTCTTTGAAACCTTTCTCTACAGAAGGAATGAACTCACGAGGAATTGAACCACCAAAAATATCATTAACGAATGTCAAGCCATCTTTACCTTCATCGCCAGGTCCGATTTCAATTTGAATATCAGCGAACTTACCACGACCACCTGATTGTTTAGCGTATTTTTCTCTATGATCAATTGTTTGTGTAATCGTTTCTTTGTAATTTACTTGTGGTGCACCTTGGTTACACTCTACTTTGAATTCACGTAACAAACGGTCAACGATGATTTCTAAGTGTAACTCACCCATACCAGATATTACTGTTTGAGCAGTATCTTCATCGTATCTTACTTTAAATGTTGGATCTTCTTCAGCCAATTTACCCAAAGCCATACCTAATTTATCAGCATCTTTCTGAGTTTTAGGCTCAATTGCTAAACCGATAACCGGATCAGGGAATACCATAGACTCTAATACGATTGGATTATTTTCAGCACATAATGTATCACCTGTTCTGATATCTTTGAATCCTACCACTGCGCCAATATCACCAGCTCCTAATTTATCAATTGGGTTTTGTTTATTTGCGTGCATTTGGAAAATACGAGAAATACGTTCTTTATTTCCACTTCTTGTGTTCAAAACATAAGAACCTGCATCTAACATACCTGAATAC
>Ga0209717_1004251_pt1 | contig 11897 bp, 10 predicted proteins | sample AD_UKC048_MetaG_FD_184418 | JGI IMG/M metagenome (GOLD analysis project Ga0209717, IMG submission 184418) | Active sludge microbial communities of municipal wastewater-treating anaerobic digesters from USA - AD_UKC048_MetaG (SPAdes) (version 2) | ecosystem: Engineered > Bioreactor > Anaerobic >... | reverse complement strand
ATTACATACGATAAACTGTAAATCCGTTAGTCCAGAAAATGCCGATCTCCTTATCCGTGAAGCCACTGCTCAAAGCCAGACACCTCTGGCTTAGTTTCCTGTTCCTGCTTGCCCCCCTGTTTTTTTATAGCCAGACCCTGACCGGTCTCTGGGTAGGGGCTCTTCACAACGACAGCAGCTCTGTACGAAAAGACCAGTCTTTTGAAATCGCTCTTACCGAATACCGCGGAAAGGTATTTGGCTATTCCCGCAGTGAATTCATTGTAAATGATACCCTGTATTATATTGTTAAGCGTGTCAAAGGAACCATTGAAGGGGATATATGTGAAGTAAAAGACGATGAAATCATTTCTTATAATTTCAGGGGGAAACTGGACAAGGGGATTAAAGTAACCAGTACATTCCGACGTAACCAGACTGATAGCACCTGGCAGCTTGACGGAAGCTGGAAAACCAATGCCACTAAAAAATACTATTCAGTTACCGGAAAAGTGAACCTCGCGGAGGAAAAAGACCTGACCGCATCCAAACTATTTCCCCACCTCGAAGAACTGAATAAGGCCGACGAAATGGTTTTTTATAAAGAAAGAAACGAACCGGCCCCATTCGTAAAAGTGGCAAAACCAGAGCGAATTCAGTCAGAATACACCGAAAAGGCCGATATTTTGACCAAAAATGAGGAAAAATCGCTTTCGGTGAAAAAACCGGAATTGCCCCAGCCGGCGCAACCTGTCGTGCCTGAAGTGGCAGTACAAACGGTTCCGGAAACCAAAACAGTACCCGTTTTACCAGCAGATGCCTTACCTGGAAAAAATCCGGTGGCTACCAACAACCCGGCCCAGGAAACTGCAGTAGTGAAAAACGAGCCGGTTCTGACCGTTGTTCCGGATAAAAAAATCGCAGAACCTAAGCCCGGGGATAAACTGACCGCCGAAACTAACATCCCGGTGGTTGCTGCAAAAACAGAAACCCCTCCCATTAGAACGGCAGCCCCGGCTAATTCAGCTAACGAAACAGCAAACACCAATACCGCTAACCCCAAAGTCGCCGCCGTAAAGCCAGTCCCGGTAACCAACCCGGTTGTAAAAACACAGCCAACAGCACCCCCGGTAACCGCCCCAACTGTTAAACCAGGCCCGACACAGGATGAAAAAGCCGTCGCTAAAACAAAACCAACAGCAACAGCACCGGCCCTGACACCGGTCAGCAATAAAACGGTTATTTCCAATCCGGTTGAAACAAACCTGCCCAAACCAAGAGTCATTGATCCAACGGCCCTGCTGGTTAAAAAATCAGTAGAAGACCCGATCAAAAAATCAACGATGATCGCCGGCCGCAAATCAGAGTTCAGCCAGGAAGTCTATTTCAAATCCGACAGCCTGATCCTGACCCTTTATGACAATGGAGAAATTGATGGAGACACGGTAAGTGTATACCTGAACGGGGAAGTAGTGATGCCCAGCCAGGGATTAAAAAGTTCAGCTATCCGCAAAATCATTCATATGGATGACGGCCTCGAAACATTTACCCTGGTGATGTTTGCTGAAAGCCTGGGTAAATACCCGCCCAATACCGGTCTGCTCGTGATCCGCGATGGCAATGATGTTTACAATCTTCGCTTCAGTTCCGACTTCCAGAAAAGTTCAGGGATTGTGTTCCGGAGAAAGCAGTAATTTAATAGCATGAAGCTTTCCGGTCTTCTTGTTTTTTTATTGATTCATACGATCTGCCTGTCCCAAACCACCCGTATTGATACAGTCTACTCCACCCAGGTAAAAGACAAGTTTGTTATTACGGTTCGTAAACCGGCCGGCTATTCCGATACAAAGAAGTATCACCACGTATACATGACCGATGGTTCACTCGGTATTGCGGATTATGTATTTGGTAAAGAGAAATCCTGGGCCGCTACCATACCCAACAGCTGTGTGATCATTGCCATTTCTCATATCGGTGATTGGGAGGAAAAGAGAAGAAGGGATTTTATTCCATCAGACATTACGAAGAATGTGGAGGCTAATTTTGGGAATGCGAATACGTTTTATCAGTTTATGAAAAAAGAACTGATTCCCCGAATTGAAAAAAGTATGCCCAACAAAAAGGGCCGTGCTTTTATCGGACATTCCTTCGGCGGGTTGTTTTGCTTATATACCTTATTACAGGAGGATAAACTGTTTGATAAACATTTTGCGATCAGTCCATCGGTCTGGGCCAACTATAATGAACTGGATAAGATCGAAGCGCAATACGCAAAGAATCACAAAGCCCTGAAGGCGGATATCACTATTTATGTAGGCGGACTTGAGTTCCTGAATAAAGTGCTGTACTCCACCCGCAACTTTTATAATACAGTCAGTGGCCGGAAATATACCGGCTGCTGGATCCGGAAAAATGAAATCGGAAACGCGAATCACTTCAGTATCCGCAAACCGGCGATTGACCGCATTTTTGAATCGCTGAAATAGGAACCGGTTCCATTCCAGCACTGAATGACTAACTTTGCTCCCTCAATAAATCATATGATGACGCAGGATCCTGTAAGACTGACCCAGTTCTCCCATGGCGCGGGCTGTGGTTGTAAAATTTCGCCTAAAGTACTGGATGAAATTTTAAAAACTTCTGTAGCGTTCCCTGATAATGATAAACTATTGGTGGGAAATCACAGCCGGGATGATGCGGCCGTTTATGATCTCGGTAACGGGACCGCCATCATCTCGACCACGGATTTCTTTATGCCGATCGTGGATGATCCCTTTGAATTCGGACGGATCGCTGCGGCCAATTCCATCAGCGATGTCTATGCCATGGGCGGCAAACCCCTGATGGCCATTGCTGTTCTTGGATGGCCGGTGAATAAATTGCCGGCCGATGTGGCACAGAAAGTAGTGGAAGGTGGACGCAGCATCTGCCTCGAGGCCGGTATTCCACTGGCCGGCGGACACAGCATTGATTCTCCGGAACCAATCTTTGGACTGGCCGTAACCGGTATACTTCCCATTGAAAACCTGAAACAAAATAATACTGCTAAAGAAGGCGACCTGCTCTTCCTCACCAAACCACTAGGAGTAGGTATTTTATCGACCGCACAGAAAAGAGGATTAATCACCGACGACCTGCTGGCCGTGATCATCAAACAAATGACCACCCTGAATAAAACAGGGGAGGAGTTGGGAAAAATTAAAGGCGTACACGCCATGACCGACGTCACCGGCTTCGGCTTCCTGGGTCACCTCATTGAAATGGCCGAGGGCAGCGGACTCAGCGCCGAAGTATGGTATGATAAAATCCCTGCCATCCCCGGCGTGAAAGAGTATATCGCCCAGGGCGTATTCCCCGATGGCACCACCCGCAACTGGAGCAGCTATGGCGAGAAAGTAAAATTTGAAAAAGGCACCCCGGTGGCGGAAGCTTTTAAATTATTACCGGATCCGCAAACCAATGGCGGATTATTGATTGCCATTGCGCCGGAAACAAAAGACGAATTGATTACTGTACTTGAAAAGAATGGACTGGGTGGATTCATCACCCCTCTCGGACAGATGAAAGCTAAAGGGGAAAAAGCCGTGGTCATCCTTCCTTAACTTTTCGCTGCAGAAAGATCTCCGCCAACATACAACGTACACTGCCGCCTTCGACCTGTTCAATGGTGGGGACGGCAACGGGTACCAGTGTTGCAAAACTCTGTAGCTGTTGTATCTGGTCCGGCCGTAATGCTTTCATTGCCGTCTGACTGAGCACGATCAGCGATTCTCCTTTTTTGTTTCTGATCTCAAGCATATTGCCTGCAAAAGCATAGAGCTGGTCACGGGTTATGGGGATAATGGTATGACCTGTGGATTCCAGTAACTGTTTCACCGCAATGAGTTCCCATTCTTCTTCGATCGCCTCTTCACAAAGCACAGCAAATTTCTCTCCCAGGGCCATCACCACATTGGTATGATAGATAGGGTGACCTTCTTTATCCGTGGCCAGAAATACAATGGCCTGAAATCCGTTGGCAGAAGCGAATTTCTCCAGGACCGATAAATTAGTACGCTCCGAAATTGCCGCATAGATCATTTCATGATCATAGTCGATGACCATACTCCCTGTGCCTTCGAGGAAACGCCCTTCTGCCTCAAACTCACTCCAGTCCTGTACATCTGTTACCATATACTCGCGGACAATCTGATCAATCAATTCATCCCTTTTCTCCGTACGCCGGTTGGGGGCATACATGGGATAAATAAATATTTTTCCATCTGGAGAAGTACTGATCCAGTTATTGGGAAATACGGCATCTGGCTTGGGTGGCTCCTTGCTGTCTTCCAGCACCAGCAGTTCCACATCGTGACTGCGCAACAAATCAACCATTGCATCAAATTCAGCCAGGGCTTTTTGTTGCAGCGTATTACGGTCCAGCCCGGGATGGTGCTGGAAGAAATTATTGGCAGCCGTTTCGTCATTATAGCCAAACGAAGCCGGCCTCACCATTAACAAAGTAGACGCGATGGGCAAATGATGAAATTAAAATTTTTCAAACCGAAACATAGTAACGCGGGGTGTACAATTTCCGCTTAGAATTTCCTGTACCACGAACTTATAAGTATTCCCCACAGCAATGCTGTCTTTTTTTATCTGGTCTATATGAAGCAGACTTCCATTAAATTGTCTTGAATACAATGTATCCTTCTTATCCTTAGATTGGATACCGGCTTCCAGTTCCAGCCATACATTGTACCAGGTGCTGTCCGTGGTTTCGAGTTTAATCAGTTTCGCCGGATGAATGGTTTCTTTATAGCTGCAGGGCCCGCCAGCAACCACATTGTCCCCGTTATTACAGGCAAAAAGTACCAAACCGAATACCGGCAACAGCCCTTTTATATTCATAGTATTAAATTAAATCAATCCATCAATTTTTTCGGCGAGCAAGTGGTCTTTTTCCGTAACGATATCCCCCGCATCATGCGTACTCAGCCAGATCTCTACGGTGTTCCACACATTGGTCCATAGCGGATGATGATCCATCTTCTCCGCCTCAATCGCCACTCTTGTCATAAAAGCAAAAGCTTCGCTGAAGTTGCTGAACTGGAATTTACAGTAGAGTTTGTTGTCAGTATGAGTCCACATAGTATGAAGCGTTTTGAAAAATGAGTAATCAATAATGAGTAAAGGTGGAAAAGAATAAACGGAAAGAACATTTCCCAATGCGGGAAGTTCAGAAAGATAGTTATGTGCGATCAGCTACTCATTACTGATTACTCATTACTCATCCTAACTTATGCCGGTTCCTCATTAAAACACGAGATTTTCTTTATTCCTGATCTGCTCAATCGACAACTCCGTCACCAGCTGCACACTATTAATACTCCGGATCGTCTGGATCGTTTCCTGCAACGTGTCATCATTTACTTCATCGCCTTTCATCAGCCAGAGAAAATCGAAGTGCTTGAATTCGGGCAAGAGGTATTCGCCGTCGAACTGGTTGTTATAAATATAGTGTTCCAGGGTTCCGGTGGGAACCCGGTACTCGTACACGGTAAAAAAATAATCCCGTTTCTTTTTGATCAGCCTGATCTCAATATCGTTGATCCGGAAGTCGAGGCCAATCGTATTATTCAGGTGCCAGCAAAACTGGTAGTCCTTGATCGGGGCCATCACGCCCAGCAAACGGGTGTCTTCAAAAAAGCCCTCCATGAGCTCCTTGGTATCCAACACCAGTTTGTTTTTTTCGGCCATACTGTAATTTACGGATTAGAATTCAACCGTGGTCTCCAGGGTGTCTTTCCCGCGGAGGTAAATGACTTTCGCTTTATCTCCTTTCTTAAACTTACCCAGGGTCTGCATATAACTTTCCATTGAGGTGATCTTATGTTCCCCGATCTGGAGGATAATATCCCCTGCTTTCAGTCCGGCTTTCTGCGCCGGCTTACCCTCACTTACCCCATCAGAACGCAACCCATTACCGGACCATGTATAATCAGGCATGATGCCCATGGATACACTGAAACGGGCTGAAGTAGTGGTTTGCGCTTCGCGGGTTTTGAGAAAAGCGAGTTTAGGTTGGTTGTCCAGCTGCTGCACTACACCCAACACATGCTTTACTATTAATTGCTCCCCGCCGTAGTTGATCTTATCCGCATCATCCGACGGTTTATGGTAATCGGTATGCAGGCCGGTAAAATAAAACAATACCGGAATGTCCTTCCGATAGAAGGAAGTGTGATCACTGGGACCGGTTCCGCTGCTGTCGGTGCGGATCACCAACGGCGGCTGTACATTAGTCTTATAGGGCAATTTGAAAAAATCATTGTTGTTGATCACTTTCTCCCAGGTCGGAGAAGTGCCATAACCACCAATGGTCAGTACTTTGCTGCTGTCGTTCAACCGGCCCACCATATCCATATTGATCATATAGTTTACGGTCTTCAGGTCAATGGTCGGATGTTCGGTGAAATACTTGGATCCGTAAAGACCGAGTTCCTCCCCGGAAAAAGCAATAAAGAGATAGTTATTATTCTTTAAAGAAGAATATTTTAATTTTTTGGACAATTCGATAAGTGCGGCAGTTCCGCTGGCATTATCATCCGCGCCATTATGAATTGCAGGTTCAGTCGTAGTGTTCCGGGAGTTTCCATCTTCTCCATAACCCAGGTGATCGAAGTGCGCACCCAATACCACCGTGGTGGCCGCGCCATTGTCCAGGTAACCGACCACATTATAGCCGGTTCTTTTTTTATCACTGAGTGAAACCGCGAATTTCACATTGATCGTGGCGGAAGGGTCTTTCAGGTATTTTGCAGCGGCTTCCTTTTTAATATAAATAACCGGAATGGTCAGGGTTTCAGATTTATCCTTTCCGTTAAAAAGGAGTTTATCCTCTGCGGGAGCTGTATTGTAAACAATCACCGCTGTGGCACCCTTTTCCTTTGCTTTTTTGGAATTGGTATATATATAATTAGCCAGGTCAAAATGCGGGTTGGTCTTGTTCTCCTCCAGGGCATCTTTCAGGTCCACAAACCAGGGCATGTCTGCCTCTTGTACTGCAATAGAAGGGAGGGCTTCCATTTTACCAGTAGCACTGTAGGCAAAAGGGAAATAGTCTTTTCCTGCTTCCAGCTTGCTGCCATTGATGATGAATTCCGTGGACGGATCGATCTGTTTTCCTTCATTCACTTCAAAAGCCTGGTAATAATTACTGGTACCCTTTGGAAGCAGTCCGTTACTGCTGAACTGATTACTGATATATTCCATGGCCAGCTTTTCCCCGGCGCTACCGGTACGGCGACCCTCCAGTTTATCATCAGACAGGTACTGAATATGAGCTTTCAGGTTATCCAGCAACTGAACTTCCTCTTTATTAATTTTTTTGGAGGGCGAGCAGGCCATGACAAATACCAGCAGGCCAATCAGGGATTTTGAAAAAGCGCGAACCATAATAAATCGATTGATAAGTGGCAAAGGTATTGCGCCTGCCTGTTTCTTTCCGAGTTTATTGCCATAAATCCGTCAATCTTTTTCCGGATTGCCCCTGCTAAAAATCGTATTTCGTAAGGCTGTTTCCCCTTACCGCAATACTTTTGCCTACCCTGAAGGACGCCTGTCATTTAAATGGAGCAAAAAAAACCACATATCGCCCTGGTTGGAAATCCCAACAGCGGAAAAAGTTCGCTATTTAACTGCCTGACCGGTCTGAATCAGCAGGTCGGCAATTTTCCGGGAGTGACGGTGGACAAGAAAACCGGTACGGCTGAATTTGGCAGTTTCAGAGCTGAATTGATCGACCTGCCCGGCTCCTACAGCCTTTACCCCAAGCGGCTGGATGAATGGGTGAGTTATAAAGTCCTGATCGGGGAAGACAAAGACATCAAAGCCGATGTGGTGGTGGCCGTGGCCGACGCCAGCAACCTGAAAAGAAACCTGCTTTTCTGTACCCAGATCATTGACCTCAAAGTGCCGGTGGTGGTGGTGCTTACCATGATGGACCTGGCCAGGCAAAAAGGAATCAAAATTGACATTCCCACGCTGGAGCGGGAACTGGGCGTGCCCGTAGTGGCCGTTAATCCAAGAAAAAACAAGGGAATCGTGGAACTGAAAAGAGCGATCTCCCTGACGATTCAACAGGCATATAAAACACCGGTCCGGGATTTTATTGACAATAAAGCCCTGGCAGAAGCCCCGATTGAAGAAATAAAACAGCATTTTCCGGCCTTAAGCGATTATAAGGCGATCCATTACCTGATCAATCACGAGTCATTTGACCTGAAAGCGCCGATGCAGGATACGATAGAAAACATCGAAGCAAGGCACCAGTTCAATCCCACCAAGACCCAGGCCGAAGAAATCGTACAACGGTATAGCCGGATCCGGCAGATCATGCAACAGGCCGTTTCCGAACCCGATCCACTGAAAAAATCAATTTTCACGGAACGGCTGGATAACCTGCTGCTCCACCGCCGCTGGGGTTACCTGATCCTGCTGGCCGTATTGTTCCTGCTTTTCCAGAGCGTGTTCTGGCTGGCCCAATATCCGATGGACTGGATCGATCTCGGTTTTTCCAAAATAAACCAAACCCTGTCACAGGCTTTGCCCGATACGCGTTGGACTGACCTGCTGCTGAATGGAGTCATTGCCGGCCTGAGTGGGATTTTTGTCTTTGTGCCCCAGATTATGATCCTGTTTGGGTTGATCACTTTACTCGAAGACAGCGGTTATATGGCCCGGATCAGTTTTCTCTCCGACCGGCTGATGCGCAGTGTGGGACTGAACGGAAAAAGCGTGATGCCGATGATCAGTGGATTTGCCTGCGCCGTACCCGCCATCATGAGCGCCCGGAATATTGAAAACAGGAAAGAACGGTTACTCACCATTTTGATCACCCCGTTAATGAGTTGTTCAGCCCGTTTACCTGTTTACACCATTCTCATAGGATTGGTTATACCGCAAAATTATATACTCGGCTTTATGAGTCTGCAGGGACTGGTGATGATGGGACTCTACCTTCTGGGACTGGTCATGGCGTTGATCGTATCCTATATCGCCAAATGGTTTATCCATATTAAAGAAAAGAGTTTCTTCATCCTGGAATTACCCACCTACCGGGCGCCACGCTGGAAAAATGTGATCCCCACTATGATCAGCAAGGCAAAGATCTTTGTGGTGGATGCGGGAAAAATCATCATGATCATCAGCCTGGTGCTCTGGGCCCTGAGTTCATTTGGTCCGGGCAATACGATGCAGGAGATCACCGCTAAATATGAACAACTGAAATCACAGCCCGGTGCCGATGTTGCCAAACTGGATAAAGCCTATCATACCGAAAAACTGGAAAGTTCTTTTGCCGGTATTATCGGAAAATCCATTGAGCCCGCGATTACTCCTTTGGGCTATGACTGGAAAATCGGGATCGCCCTTGTTACTTCTTTTGCCGCCCGCGAAGTTTTTGTGGGAACCATGGCTACATTATATAGTGTGGGGGATACCGATGATGATGGTTTATTACTCAAGGAAAAAATGAAAGCGGCGGTTCGTCCAGACGGCACACCGGTCTTTACCCTGGCCAGTGGTTTATCGCTCCTGATTTTTTATGTATTTGCCATGCAGTGTATGAGTACACTCGCCGTAGTGAAAAGGGAAACCCGCAGCTGGAAATGGCCCGCAATACAGCTGGTCTATATGACCGGACTGGCTTATTTGCTGAGTTTACTGGTGTATCAGTTATTGAAGTAATTTCCTCCGGCTTATTTATTATAGTACTCCCACAAATAAGTGGCTATTTTTCTGGCCATTACCCATGCCTCGTTCTCCCGGTTCCAGCTCGTGTCTTTATTGTTCTTCGTGAAAATGCAAAATACAAAAGGATTCCCCGGGGCATTCACGATCATCGCTTCGCTTCGGGAAGCGTTCACACATCCGTTTTTACTGAAGACTTCAATAGTCGGCGGGAAAACAGAAATTGCTTCCTCTTCATCCCAGAAATTTCTTCCCAGTAAACGTAGCATGCGTTCGCTGCTTGTTTTTGAAAATAGCTCATACCGGTAAATCTTTTCAAAAAGCATTCCCATTTCACGGGGCGTGGTTTGTCCCCAGCCATATTGACCCCGGTTGGCTTCCCGGCCGGGCGTACGGGAATTGACGCGTGTTTCCCTGAAACCCAAACTATCCAGGATGGCATTGATCCGGGTGCCGGTGCCAGCCAGGCTTTGCAGCCAGAGACTGGCGGTATTATCACTGGTGGTCAGCATCAGCATCAATACTTTTTTCAGGGCGATCTTCTCGCCGGATTTGAATGAACCCAGTATATCGGAACCTTCATACAAGAGGGAATCTCTATAAGTAAGAGAAGAATCGTAGGCAAGCTCTCCTTTATTCATGCGGTCGGCAATGCCCAGCAGGATCGGCACTTTTACAATACTCGCAGTCGGAAAAACCGTATCCGCATTGATCACGGCTGTTTTCCCGGTACGCAGGTTTTTGACATAAATACCGATATCGCCATGGTAACCACTGACCATCGACCGAAGTTCGGTTTGTAATTTTTTATCCGTGCGTTGTGCCTGGATAGAAAAAGCGGCACACAGAAAAAATGTACCGCTTAATATGAAAAGCTTTATCATCAGAATGCTTTTTTAGCTGGAGTTGCGGCTGACTGCAGGTAATCAAACACGAGGTGGCAAAAGGCTTTTACCCCGGTTTTCATCCCGCTTTCATCCAATACGAAGTCGGGAGTGTGATGTGGAAACGCCGTTTTAGGATCCTTTCCTTTTTCCATTCCACCTATGAAAAAAAATATGGAGGGCACTTTTTCGGCAAAGAAGGAAAAATCCTCTGCACCGGTCACGGCCTCTGTTTCAATTACATTTTCCTCTCCGGCCGCTTTGATAAAACTGGGGATCATTTTTTTGGTTAATGCCGGATCATTATACGTGACCAGGGTTTTTTTGTCAATCGTTGTTTCGGCGCTGGCGCCGGAACTTTCAGCAATTTTTGCAGCCGTCAGGGCGATTTTTTCATGAATAATCCGCTGCATACCCGTGTCGAGTGTCCGGATGGTGCCCAGCATGGTTACATCTTCGGGGATAATATTGGAACGGACTCCACCATTGATCACACTGACCGAAATCACCGCCGGGTTTTTGGTCAGTTCGGTCTGCCGGCTCACAATTGTCTGAAGACCGTTGATGATTTGCGCCGACACCACTACGGGATCTATACCGGCCCAGGGCTGTGAACCATGGGTCTGTTTTCCCTTTACTTTTATCTTGAACCAATCGGAAGCCGCCATAATGCCACCTGTCCGGTATTTGATTTTGCCGACCTCGGTCTGGGAGTTGATATGCAGGCCAAACATCACATCGACCTGTGGGTTTTCCAGCACGCCATCTTTAATCATTAATGGAGCGCCGCCTTCTTCCCCTTCGGGCGGACCTTCCTCCGCGGGTTGGAAAACAAATTTGATGGTTCCGGCAAGGTCTTTCTTCATACCGGCGAGGATTTCGGCCACCCCCATTAATATAGATACATGTGTATCGTGACCACAGGCATGCATCACGCCAACGGCTTGTCCGTTATAAGTCGACTTCACTTTGGAAGCAAAGGGCAGGTTTACCCTTTCTACTACCGGTAGTCCGTCCATGTCGGCCCTTAAACCGATACAGGGTCCCGGTTTGGCGCCTTTGAGCACACCCACGACCCCTGTTTTTCCCACGCCTTCAATTACTTCAATGCCCAGTGAGCGGAGATGGTCCGCAATGATTTTTGCCGTCCGGACTTCATTATTGCCCAGCTCCGGGTGTTCGTGCAGGTCACGGCGCCAGGTAATGGTTTTGGCTTCAATTTTATCGGCGGCCGCATTGATTTTTGCCGTCAGGTCGGTTGTACCCTTTTGTGCCGGAAGGATAAATGGGGAAAACAGCAGG
>Ga0209717_1004250_pt1 | contig 11899 bp, 8 predicted proteins | sample AD_UKC048_MetaG_FD_184418 | JGI IMG/M metagenome (GOLD analysis project Ga0209717, IMG submission 184418) | Active sludge microbial communities of municipal wastewater-treating anaerobic digesters from USA - AD_UKC048_MetaG (SPAdes) (version 2) | ecosystem: Engineered > Bioreactor > Anaerobic >... | reverse complement strand
CGGCAACGCGTGGGTATGGATAGTATGAAAGAGGTGCTGAAAACGTACTTGGACAAACCTGATCGCAACCTGACGCTGCTGCTTCAAACTGCTAAAACCCTCGGTATTGAAGGTGTGATGCGGCCTTATCTTGAAATTCTGGTATGACCTATATCACTTATTATAACCGGGATTTTTTGGCGAAATCAGGGTGGCGTTTGGCTTGGTTAAGGATAGGAAGCCTGACGAGACTAAAAATTCTACCTTTGCTCTGACCACCTGCATTTTAAAAAACAGATATGCTCGATTTTAAAGAAAAAGCCAACCTTATCTGGAAGGTTGCCGACTTGCTCAGAGGGGATTATAAACGAAGCGACTATGGGAAAGTCATCCTGCCCATGACTGTGCTGCGCCGATTGGATTGTGTATTGGCACCGTCTAAACAAAAAGTGCTCGACTATTTACCACGTGTCGAAAAACTTAGTGATGCTGCCAAAGACCTCACACTTAACAACATCGCAGGCTTCAATTTTCACAACCGAAGCCTTTACGATTTCAATAAAATTGTATCGGATCCGAACAATGTTTCAGCGAATCTGCGCAATTTCATTAATGGCTTCTCTGCAAGTGCCCGGGAAATCATCGAGTATTTCAACTTCGACAAAGAAATTGACCGCATGGACGACCCTAAAGCGGATATCCTTTTCCAGGTCGTAAAAGCCTTCCAGGAAATTGACCTCGCTGCAATGAGTAGCATGGAAATGGGATACGTTTTTGAAGAACTCATTCGAAAATTTGCGGAGGATAGCAATGAAACAGCGGGAGAACACTTCACACCTCGTGAGGTGATAAAACTCATGGTGAATATATTATTCGATCGTGACGACGAAGCCCTGAGAACCAAGGGTATCGTCCGAACAGTGTATGATCCCGCGTGTGGTACAGGTGGTATGCTGTCTGTCGCGGAGCAGCATTTGAAAGAATTCAACCCCAAGGCCCGTTTGGAAGTGTTCGGGCAGGAAATCAACCCCGAATCTTACGCCATTTGCAAAAGCGATATGCTCATAAAAGGGCAAAACCCTTCGAACATCAAGTTTGGTAACACCTTCACTGTGGACGGACTTGAACACGAGCGGTTCGACTATATGCTTTCTAATCCTCCGTTTGGCGTGGACTGGAAAAAAGCCGAAAAAATCATCAGCGAAGAGGCCAAACATAAAGGCATGGCAGGGCGTTTCGGAGCGGGCACGCCGCGCATCAACGACGGCTCGTTGCTGTTTTTGCAGCATATGATTTCCAAGATGAAAGCCGACGGCTCGCGCATCGCCATCGTGTTCAACGGTTCGCCGCTCTTTACAGGCAGTGCAGACAGCGGCGAAAGCAACATCAGAAAATGGATCATCGAAAATGACTGGCTCGAAGCTGTCATCGCACTGCCCGACCAATTGTTTTATAATACAGGCATCAGTACCTATATTTGGATAGTAACCAATCGAAAAATTAAAAAAAGGCGAGGAAAAGTACAACTTATCAATGTGACAGGCGCTAAAGACGAAACGGCAGCCCGATTTTGGCAAAAAATGCCACGGAGCCTCGGCAACAAGCGGAAGGAAATACCGGAGAACGGAAACTCGCGTGGTATTGGGTTCATTACCAAACTCTATGGTGATTTCGAGGAAAACGAATTTTGTAAAATTTATCCCAACGAATTCTTCGGCTATTGGCGCGTCACAGTAGAACGGCCGGAACGTGATGAAAAAGGTAAGATCAAAAAAGGTAAGGACGGTAAACCCAAAGCCGACAGCAGCCTGCGCGACAGCGAAAACATCCCCTTCCTTCGCAATGGCAAACCGCAGACCATCGAAGAATACATCCAACGCGAAGTGCTGCCCCACCTGTCCGATGCATGGGTAGATGAGACGAAGACTAAAACGGGCTATGAAATCAATTTTACGAAGTATTTTTATGAATTCAAACCATTAAGACCGCTCGCGGACATCCGAAAAGAAATTTTGGAATTGGAGATGGAAACGGTAAAATCAGTCCAACAAATCCTGGAGATATGAGGATAGATAAGTTGTATTTGAAAAATTTTAGAAATGTGGAGGATCAAACCTTCCGCTTTAACCCGCATTTCACTGTTCTGATCGGTATCAACGGACGCGGAAAATCCTCCTGGTTACATGGTCTTCGCGTGGCTTGTGGCGCTTATCTACTCGGCATACCCGATGCGAACAAAAGGCATATCGAAAATGCTGAAATCCGTCGCAAAGCCAATGGCGTACTGCTGCCTCAACTACCTGTTATCGTAGAAGCAACCGGGTCGGTTGATCGGAATACCCCCGAGTCCATCGTTTGGCGGCGGCAGATACAGGAGGGAAAAAGAGGGAATACCTACACTATTAAAGACGTGGGTACGGTTCGGAATATAGGAAAGACGAAATATGATCGGATGATGACTACCGGCGCCGAGGACCTCGACCTGCCCGTTATCGCTTATTTTGGTACGGCCCGATTGCACGGCGGCGCCCGCAACCGCAGCGCACCCCGCATCGGGCGGGAAATATTCCGGGAAGGTTACTATAGCTGGTTCGATATGCGTTCCCATAGTTTCAAATACGATAGCTGGCTGCGTACTTACGACGCGCTGGCAGAAAGCGGGAAAGAGTACCCGGAAAGCAAAGCCGCTTTTTTTGACACCCTCAAAGCCGCCAATCCGTACATTAAAAAAATCAATTTTGTCTCAGCAGAGTTATGGTTGCAGGTTGAAATGGACGACTATAGCTCCGAATACCTGCCCATCCAATACCATTCCGATGGGGTGAAGTCCTTTACCGAGATGACCGCAGAATTGGCCTATCGCTGCATCGTGATGAATGGATATAAACGCGAAAACGTCGTCAAGGATACTTCCGGTATCGTCCTCATCGACGAACTCGACCTGCACCTGCACCCCAACTGGCAACGCCATGTGGTAGGTGATTTGAAACGCGCTTTTCCCAGTATTCAGTTCGTGGCTACTACGCACTCTCCGTTTATCGTGCAAAGCCTGGCGAAAGATGAACTGATCAATTTAGATCCAGACACAGAAGGCGTTGAACAAAATCCTTTTGACTATGGGATTGAAGACGTGGCAGAGATCGAAATGGGTGTGGAGGATGTTGCTCGAAGCGAAGCGTTTAAAACTAGAGTAGAAATAGCGAGTGCCTATTACAAATTTATTGCTCAAGGGAAAACAAGCGAGAACGATCAAGAAGTGGCTGAACTGCGCAGACAACTTAATGAACTGGAAGAAAGATTTAGTGATGATGCTGCTTTTGTCGCAACTCTTAAACTTGAACGAGAAGCTGCTAATTTATGAGACCAGTAATTAAATGGTGCGTAGGCCACGCGTTTAACCGGGGCGGAAATGCTGAAACGGTAACGGAACATTACCTCCCATACGGCAGTGCAAACTCAGTATTACAACTGAACTTGGATCATTTTTGCAGTTACTGCGAAGTTTTTAGTTCCGACTTAGAGGTAGAACATGTTATTTCGAAAGAGCAAGATAGTTCGAAAAAAACAGAGTGGAATAATTTTCTTCTTGCCTGCGGGCGCTGCAATGGGAAAGATAACAAATCCAATAAACATGTGGATTTGGATAATATATATTTGCCTCACTCGCACAATACACTTTACATTTTTGAATACAAAGAGGGTGGATTAGTAGATATTCACCCGCAAGTTAGTCATAAGGATCAACTCACAAAAGCCAATGCTCTAATGGATTTAGTTGGCTTGGACAAGTACCCTGGGAATAAAAAATACCCAGCTACAAAAAAACATCCATTGGGTTTTCCTGAAAATGATAAACGTTGGGAGCACCGGCGAGCAGCTTGGGAAAAAGCTAAACGCAAACTCGAAGCATTCGAAAGAAGTGAAATTGATGCTAACACAGTAGCAAAATTTGCCCAAGAGCGAGGTTTTTTTTCCGTTTGGGCCAGTGTTTTTTATGCCCATCCTGTAGTCATAAGCGAGATTGTTTCTCTTTTTAAGGGAACAGATACTACGTGTTTTGACTCAACTTCTTACAACTCCATTCCTCGAAATCCCAAAAATACTTCTGACCCCATCTGATTGCTATGAAAAAATATGACAAATACAAACCCTCCGGCGCAGAATGGATCGGTGACGTGCCGGAGCATTGGGTTGATTTTCGACTCAAAACCTTTATTCCGAATTCCGTAAATGGTGTTTGGGGAGAGGATGAAAAGCAAGACGAAAATGACATTGTTTGTATTCGTGTAGCAGATTTTGATATGGCAAATTTAGGTGTGAATGAAAAAAACTTAACGATCAGAAATATTGAGGCTAAGCAATTGACAACACGTTTGTTATCAGAAGGAGAACTTTTGATTGAAAAATCTGGAGGCGGAGAAAAGCAAACGGTTGGGCGCGTAATTCAAAATACTTTGAAGTTACCAGCAGTTTGCTCAAATTTTGTAGGAGCGTTAAAAACTAATTCAAATACTGTTCAGAGGTTTTTAGCTTATTTTTTCCATGCGCTGTATTCAAATAGAGTAAATACAAAATCTATTAAGCAAACAACAGGTATTCAAAATCTTGACCTTGAAAGTTATTTGGAAGAAAGAATCCTACTCCCCCCCCTCCCCGAGCAAACCGCCATTGCCCGCTACCTCGACCAAAAAACCGGCGAAATAGACCAACTCATCGCCCAAAAAGAGCGCCAGCTCGCCCTGTGGGAAGAAGAAAAAACAGCCCTCATCAACCAGGCCGTCACGCGGGGGTTGGATGCCGGCGTGAAAATGAAAGACTCGGGCGTGGCGTGGCTGGAGGAAGTGCCGGAACATTGGGAGGTGAAGAAAACTAAATACTTATTTAAAATCCAAAAGAGAATCGTTGGTGAGTTGGGTAAAAACATATTGTCTATTACCCAAAAAGGAATCGTGATTAAGGATATTTCTCAAAACGAAGGGCAAATTGCTTCTGATTACTCGAAGTATCAGATTGTGAATGTTGGTGATTTTGCAGCAAATCACATGGACTTATTGACTGGGTATGTCGACATTTCACAGTTTGAAGGTGTTACAAGCCCTGATTATCGGGTTTTTACATTGACTGACACAGAATGCAATAGCCGGTATTTTCTATATTTAATGCAAATGGGTTACAAACGGAAGATATTTTACGGGTTTGGTCAGGGCGCATCGCTTTTCGGGCGTTGGAGGTTCCCAACAGATGAGTTTTTGGAGTTTAGATTTCCAGTTCCTCCCCTCCCCGAACAAACTGCCATCGTCCACTACATCGAAACCCAAAGCGACCGCATCAGCAACCAAATGGCCCAAACCCGGAAACTGATAGAACTACTGAAAGAATACCGCGCCACGCTGATCAGCGAAGTGGTGACGGGCAAAATAAACGTAAGCCAATAACGCCATGCTACAACTTCCCGAAATCATTTTCCAAACCATCGAACAAGGTAAAAACGCCTACGAAAAAGTATTGCAGGAGCAGGGTAGCCTGCAATACGTGCAAGTTACATTGGATTGCGCCCAACTTTCTGATCCCGACTGGACGCTGAAAACACCCGGTATGGACATTAATTTGTGGGAACAGGTGAAGCACATAGACCAACAGCCTTGTTTGTATTATTTTGAAATAGACGAAATGCCTTCGGCACAGGTTTTGGAGCACTACCGTCTGTTCAGAGCAGATCCTCTTTTTGCGCATCGCGCATCGCCGACCCTGAAAAAATATCCGCCCACGCATAAAAATGTACTGTACGTCGGAAAAGTAAAAAAGCATATCGCAGGCCGGCTGAAACAACACGTAGGCCATTACCATGTCGGCGCTACGGCAGGCTTGCAGTTGGTTTGTTGGGCGAAGCCGCTCTGCCTCAAACTGCGGATGCATATTTTTGCCTTTCCTGAAGAAATGCGGGATTTTGTGGATCCGCTGGAATTGCATTTTGCGCGCAGTTTGACACCTTTGATCGGAAAACATTAAAAACGCTCATTATGACACTTTGTGTATCCTGGATTCGACAGGTAAAAAACCGTCAGGAACTGGTTTTTGCAACGGACACCGTTCTGACAGGTGGTGAAAGATGGGATAAAGGGGTAAAACTTTTTGAAATGCCTCGAAAAGATGCGCTGCTATGTTTCACGGGAAGCACTATCAGGGCTTATCCATTGGTGCTGAATCTGATTTCTTCCATTTCTTACGATCAGCATTTAAACAGCCCCATGGCATCATTGGATGACGTAGTTGTCCATTTGACCGAATTGTTTTCCAAACTAATAAGAACTATCACGGAAGTTGACGGTATGGTGCATGAGGCAAGAGCAGAAGCGAGATTCTTGTTCGGCGGTTGGGATTGGGAAATGGAAGCATTCAGGGTTTGGGCGATCAATTATGAAGCAACAAGCGAAAGTTTTTTAGCAACAGAACTAACAGGAAACGAAAAGCAAACCAGTTTTTATACGTTTGTTGGAGAAGCGAATGGCGTTGACATTGAACAAGTTGCGAAAAAAAAATTCAATCAATTATTGTTAGATGAAGATAAGGTGCATCAAAAGTTGGATATGGAACCATTGAAGATTTTGAAACAAATTGCACTCGATGAGGAAGTAAGAGAAGTCGGTGGCAGTCTTCAAATTGCTAAGGTTTACAAATCCAATAGAACAGAATTCTTTGGAATATTCTGGCAATCAAGTAAAGGTGTTCCATTTTTTCAGGGCAGGGAGTACAGCAATGTGACCAAACCACAAGTTCGATATTTAAACCCAGATACTTTTGAGATCATGGAACTTGATTTGCCTGACAAACTTTCAGAAATTTCCAAAGAAATATATGGTCTTCATGTCGAATTTATAAGCGAATGTTATCCGGATGGTTTTCTAAAAAACGAAATCAGCGAAAGAGATAAAGCAACACTCAAAACTGTTTTTAAAGAAGTTGCCTATGCTCAGTTCATTTCAAAGGAAGAAAAAACACCAAACGAAACTTTAATTTTTGAGGAGTTGAACCCAGACGAACTATGAATATCACCTCCGAGCACACCTTCGAAACAGCGATTATTCAATCGTTGACGGAAAACGGCGGCTACGCCGAGGTTCCCGCTGCGGGTTATAGCACCGACCTGGGAATGTTCAAAGACGAGGTACTGACCTTTTTGAAAAGCACGCAGCCTAAGCGCTGGGCCAAACTAACCGAAATACATGGCCTGGAAACCGAAAATCGCGTCCTGCAACGCTTGCACCGCGAAATGGACTTGCGCGGCAGCCTCGATGTGCTGCGCAATGGTTTTACAGATTATGGGGTGCGTTTCAATTTGGCATTTTTCCAGCCCGTGTCCGGACTGAATCCGGACGCCTTGATTCTGTACCAAAAAAACCAGGTGGGTATCGTGCGGCAAGTGTTTTTCAGCAGCAAAAACAAGCAGTCAGTGGATTTGGTAATCGTGCTCAATGGCATCCCGCTCGTTACACTCGAACTCAAAAACCATTTCACGGGGCAAAATATCGTCGATGCCAAACGGCAGTTCAATACCACCCGCGACCCGCGAGAAATGCTGTTTGCGTTCAAAAAACGAACGCTGGTGCATTTTGCCGTAGATGCCGACGAGATTTACATGACCACTCGTTTGGAAGAGGAGCGCACCCGTTGGTTACCTTTCAATCGGGGCGACGAACACGGAGCGGGCAATCCCTACAACCCGAATGGCTACAAAACTGCGTATTTGTGGGAAAAAATCCTGGCGAAAGATAGTTTCATGGACATTGTGCAAAGTTATGTGCACCTGCAAAAAGAAGAATATGTACTGGATGGCGTGACGCGAACGAAAGAGCGCATGATCTTTCCGCGATACCACCAACTGGATGCCGTCCGAGAAATCACCGATGATGCGCGCCGAGAAGGTGCGGGCAAAAATTATCTCGTGCAACATTCGGCGGGTTCGGGTAAAAGCAACACCATCGCCTGGCTGGCCTACCGCCTTTCGAGTTTACACAACGCGCAGGACGAGCGGATTTTTGACAGCGTCATCGTTGTCACCGACCGGAAAGTACTCGACCAACAATTACAAAGCACCATTTATCAGTTTGAACACAAGACCGGCGTGGTGCAAAAGATTGATAAAAGCAGTGAGCAACTCGCTGCCGCGCTGGGTTTCGGTACCCATATCATCATCACAACCCTACAGAAATTTCCATTTGTAATTGATAAAGTGGACGAACTGCCCGAACGCCGTTACGCGGTTATCATTGACGAAGCGCACAGTTCGCAAGGTGGCGAGGCCAGCAAAAAAATGAAAGCGGTGCTGGCTTCCAAAACGCTGGAAGCAGCCGCATTAGATGATGAGGATGAAGATTTTTCGGGCGAAGACCTCGTGCGCGAGCAGGTTGAACGCTCGGCAGCGGCAAGAGGCAGACAAAGAAATATTTCCTTTTTTGCTTTCACGGCCACACCCAAATTCAAAACCCTGAAAGTATTTGGCAGGGAAGGTGCAGACGGCAAACCCGAAGCCTTTCACCTGTATTCGATGCGGCAGGCGATTGAAGAAGGGTTCATCCTGAATGTTTTGGAGAATTACACGACCTACGAGACCTATTTCAGGGTATCCAAAGCTATTGAGGAAGACCCGGCATTCAGCAAAAAGAAAGCCGTGAAAGCCATTGCACGATTTGTATCGCTACATCCGCACAATCTTGCTCAAAAAACCGAAATCATGATAGAGCATTTCCGACAAGTCGTTTCCCGAAAAATAGGCGGTAAAGCCAAAGCGATGGTGGTAACCTCCTCTCGAATGCATGCGAAGCGGTATTTTCAGGAGTTCAGGAAATACATCATAGAAAAGGGATATGAGAACGAAATAAAAGTACTCGTCGCTTTTTCGGGAAAAGTGATCGATGACGATTTCCCGGATGGCGTTTCCGAACCGAGCCTGACAGGCTATGGGGAAACCGAATTGCCGGAGGTCTTTGATACAGAGGAGTACAAAATTCTTATCGTGGCAGACAAGTACCAAACGGGTTTTGACCAACCGCTCCTGCATACGATGTACGTTGACAAAAAGTTATCAGGTGTAAAGGCCGTGCAGACGCTTTCGCGGCTCAACCGAACTTGCCCCGGCAAGGAAGACACGTTCGTTTTGGATTTTGCGAACGACCGCGAAACGATTCTCGCCTCATTTCAGCCCTATTTTGAATGGACAACCATCAAAGAAGAGGTTGATATCAACCACTTATACGATTTGAAAGCAGTTTTGGATGCTTTTCAAATTTACTGGCAAATCGAGATTGACAATTTCTGTGATATTTATTTTCAACCCACCGGCCGGTTGACCGCCCGCGACCAGGAAAAACTGTATGCCCTGATAGAACCTGCTGTAATTCGCTATAAAAAATTGGAAGACGAAGAGAAACAGGATGAATTCAAAAAAGGCTTGCGCGCCTGGACAAATTTGTATGCTTTTTTGTCGCAAATCATGCCTTTCCGGGAGTCGGAATTTGAAAAGTTCTTTGCTTTTTCGAAGTTGCTACAAACAAAATTGCCTAAACGTAACCTTTCAGAAAGCCTGATTTTGGATGATAAGGTGGCGATGGAATATTATCGCTTGCAAAAGATAAAAGAAGGCAGCATTGATTTGATTAAAGGAGAAAGTGGTGAATTGAGCGGTATAACCGAAGCTGGGTTAAAACGCCCAAAAGAAGAAGAAGCGCCTCTGTCCGAAATAATAGATTTGCTCAACGAACGCTTTGGTACCGAATTCGATGCAGCGGACCGCTTGTTTTTTGATCAAATCGAATCGGAATTAGTGGATGATGAAACACTGATGGCACAAGCGAAAGTCAACAAGTTGGATACTTTCAAATATGCTTTCGAAGATGTGTTTTTAGCAAAACTTATTGAGCGCATGGATCAAAATCAGGATATTTTTGAGAAGATCCTCGAGGATAAAAAGTTTGGCGACACGGTGAAGGAATGGATGATGCGGAAGATATATCGAAAAATAAACGATGGAATGGGCTCGAGTTAGTATAAAGAGTAATGCTAAACCTTATATAAATTGTAATAACCGGAAACGACCTTCAAATCCATCTCAAAAAACGATTCTTATTTCTGGAAACCCAAGTCGGCTCTATTGCCTTGTAAATCCTTACGCATTACTTGTTCTAGCTTGTTTTAGCCGGATTTTAACTCAGTAATCCGGCTTGGCGGCATCTACTTGCTTAAAGAACAATTGGAATAATCCGGCCATTTTTGTCCAATAATCCGGCTTAAGATATCTAAACCTAAAACATGTCCACTGAAATAGATAACAATCCGGCTCTATTCTGCTAATCTTCATTTTTCAAAAAAAACTGATTGAACACCTAAATATATGCCGAAAGTTAAAATAGGTTACCCTACAGAATCCATCTGCAATATAACCGGAAACAGCACTCAAATCCGGCTCAAAGAAATCGTCGCAATTTCTGGAAATACGATTCAGATCATATCCGGTTAAATTTTCAAGTTCATCTCGTGAATGCCGGATTCAATCACAGTAATCCGGCTCAATTTCTGCTCCGTGTTAAACGGATAGGGGAGTGGAGTTTGGTTGAAAATTGAGAAGGGCCTTCTTGTCGCTTTTGGACCGGATTCTCATCCGAAATCCGGCTAAATTGCTCATAATATTTGATTTGCTACCTATAGAATCCGGCTCCAGTTTCTTTCATCTCCCCTCTAATTTCCGAACTCCAAAATTTTTATTCAAAATGTAAATCTGGGCAAGTTATTTTTGTTGCAACATCACTTTATCCCGGATTTCCGGGAATCTCTCAATTCAAATCCGGCCATTTATGAACGATACCACCCATGAAGGCTTTGTTTCCGTTCGTTCAGCAATGGACAATTACCTGGCATGGTTTCAACAGACACTTGAACAGCCCTACACGGTAGCAGAAATGGTGGAAAATTTGCATCATTTCTTAGAACTCCATTTTTGGTATTACAGCAATAATCCGGCTCAGGTGCCTGAAAAAATGCAACGGATTTTTGCCATCGAAAATCGGTTACGGCAGGATTTTTTCAGCCGGACTCAAGTATTTAGTGCCGGATTAGCTGTTGCGGAAAACAAGAGCGATAAGTTGAAATCTGAAATCGCGTTGTATGAGTACCCTTTCCTTTTTTATATGCAGGGGCGATATTATAACAACGGATTTGAAATGGTGATCCCAAATGCCATGATGATGTTGGCTGGAAACAACAGTCCATATTTTGAGTTTGTCTTCGATGAGAATCTAGAGATCAAAAAGGAAAACGGTATACAGGATTTTTGGGGCTTCCTCTCCGACGTATACTATTTGCAATTTTTGAGGGAATCTCTGTCAAATTTAGAGCAGACGAAAGACGATGGTGTGATGGCCTTTGCCGGAAATATGGTTGCGCCGAGATTTGATTCTTTTGAGGATACATTCAAAGTAAAGGATGATTTCAAAACGATAACTGTTTACTTGGAAAATTACCTGATTTTAGACAAGGAAGGTGTATTCATTGAAAAATATGGTAACAAGAAGTATCTAACGATCTTGGTTAGTGTATTGCGGAGAAAGTTCCGACTTAAACCTGTGGCAGATGCTGAAATCGCAGTATTGATACGGAAACAATTCAAAATGAGTTCATTTTCACCGGATTACTTAAGTAAAAACTTAGGCAATCACGATGAACTATTTGCGGAGATGATGAGAGAATTACAGTTCTGAAAATGTTAAAAATACTTCCCGTTAATTCCCACGGGAAGTGTGGGAAATGTTTGGTTTTGAGTCCCGCCACCTTTGAGCCATCATTTAAATATAACTCCAAATGACGGACTCAAAAATCACCAATCCATTCGAAGTGCTGGATGCTCGCCTTGCAAGAATTGAAGACTTGC
>Ga0209717_1004248_pt1 | contig 11910 bp, 9 predicted proteins | sample AD_UKC048_MetaG_FD_184418 | JGI IMG/M metagenome (GOLD analysis project Ga0209717, IMG submission 184418) | Active sludge microbial communities of municipal wastewater-treating anaerobic digesters from USA - AD_UKC048_MetaG (SPAdes) (version 2) | ecosystem: Engineered > Bioreactor > Anaerobic >... | reverse complement strand
TATCTGGTTTCTGCCACTATACAAGCTGCGCCACCAGGATTTACACAACCTTTACCGTTTGATGCTTCTACGTACCTTACCGCCAGCGGCATTCTGTCGATGGCCGATTTACCGCCCGGCGAGTATACTTTCCTGGTCAAGGACAACCTCAACGTCGAAGTGACGCGTACCATAACCGTTACGCCCTATGAAGTGACCCAAAATACGTTTAGCATCGTAGAGTATTGTGGCGCTTTTGACCTCACTTTTACCCACGACACCAACGCCACCACGGCTTTGGCATTTTACCTGCAACGGCTCAATCCCGCAACAGGCACCTGGGGCCATCCGCAAACCAATGCACCTTATATCGACGGGCAGCCACTGAGCACCCTAACCGGATACCTATTGATAAACGACACCACCAATTTCAATATTTCTTACCTGGGAGATTTCAGGATCATCAAACAATTTGAAACCTATGAAAACGGGAATGTCGGAGAATTCAAGATGTGCTACGAAGTCATCCAAACCTTTACCTTTACCAACGCCATCCGGATCACCGACATCAGCAAATCCACCTGCAGCGGGCTCACTTCGGATGTGACCGTCACCGCAGCCGGAGTCAACCCGCTCACTTACCAGATTACCAGCAAAAATGGCCAGCCGTTCTTTATCAACAACGGATATAATAACGTGTTTACCAACCTCGCGCCTGCGATCTACAATTTCCTGGTGTTTGACCCGTGCGCCAATATCGGAAACCGGATTGTAGACATTGCCGCGCTTCCGTCACTAGTCAACATCAACCAACCGCCCAATCTGGTTGAGTGTGATGGCGACGACCACGACGGCAAAGCCACTTTTGACCTGAATACACAAATCACCACCATATTGGGCACGCAATCGCCTGCCAATTATACGCTTACTTACCATGACAATCCTGCGGATGCCGCAAACGACGTCAATCCCATACAACCGCTACTGACCACATCCAGCAAAACGGTCTACATCCGGCTCGAATACAATGGCGTAGTGGGCTGTTATGATGTGGGTTCGTTTCAAGTCATTGTCGCGCCTACACCCGAATTGCATATCCAACCAACAGCAGTAATCTGTGAAGGCAATAGCATCACCCTGAGCGCCGATGTGGGATTCCCATCCTATTTATGGTCGACAGGTGAAACCACAAGCTCGATTGTAGTAGACGAGCCCGGATCTTACACCGTAGCAGTTTCACAAACGCTTTTGGGAGAAACCTGTAGCAGCACCGCGACGATTGACGTAAGACCATCCGCCTCGCCAGCCATCCGGCAAATTTTCACCACCGATTTTACATCCGATGACAATACCATAACGGTAGTCCTTGACAATCCGGGTTCGGGCCAGTACAGCTACTCGCTAGACAATGTGCATTTCCAATCCTCAGACACCTTTTACGGATTGCCTGCCGGAGAATACACGGTATATGTCAAGGATGAAAACGGCTGCGACCCAATCAACCAAGAAGTCTACTTGCTCACCTATCCCAAGTTTTTCACGCCCAACGGAGATGGCTATAACGATTTCTGGCAGGTGAAATTCTCGTACAATGAACCTACGATGAAAGTCTACATTTTTGACCGTTACGGCAAATTGCTCACCGGTTTCAACGGCGCGAGCGTGGGTTGGGACGGACGCTACAACGACGCCGATTTGCCTTCAGAAGATTATTGGTTTTTGGTCATTAGACCTAACGGAAAAGAGTATCGTGGCCACTTCGCAATGAAGCGATAAAAAAACCCGATGCTTTAACACCGGGTTTTTTATTATCTTAATGGATTACATTTTCAACGTCATCAGGATTGTGCTTGTGCTTGAACATGAACGAGAACAAGAACGCAATCACGAGTGCATAGCCCGCAAACGCCAGCCAAATGTGGTGCCAGTCGCGTACGCCGTCGTGGGTGAAGAATTGGTCAATGACAATGCCACTGATCATTCCGCCAAGGAAAGCGCCCACACCGTTAGACATCATCATGAACAAGCCTTGCGCGCTAGAGCGGATGGAAGAATCGGTGGATGTTTCTACGAAAAGTGACCCTGAAATATTGAAGAAATCGAACGCCATTCCGTACACGATGCACGACATGATGATCATCCACAAACCGTCGGCCGGATTGCCATAAGCAAATAACCCAAAACGCAAAACCCACGCCAGCATTGAAATGAGCATGACCTGCTTGATCCCGAACCGCTTGAGAAAAAAGGGGATCGCGAGAATGAATAAGGTTTCTGAAACCTGTGAAATCGACATGATCAATGTAGATTTTTTGACGATGATACTGTCGGCGTATTCGGGCATCCTTCCGAATTCCGAAAGAAAAACATCGCCGTACATATTGGTGAGTTGCAACGCAGCACCCAACAGCATCGAAAACACAAAAAACAGCGCCATCTTATAAGTCCCGAATAACTTAAATGCATCGAGCCCGAGTTTTTGGGTCAGTGTCGCGTTCTCTGCAATCAACCGTTGTGGCGGACATTTAGGAAGTGTGAACGAATAAATCCCAAGTATTACGGCAGAAACGGCAGAAATATAAAACATATTCGCCGACGCCTTATTGCCCGAAAGATTCGTGAGCCACATTGCGGCGATAAACCCAATGGTTCCCCAAACCCGAATGGGCGGAAACACTTTGATGACATTGAAATCGTTGTTTTTGAGAATCGTATAGGCCACAGAGTTCGACAGGGAAATCGTGGGCATATAACAAATCATGGCCGCAAAAATGACCCAATAAAAAGTGCCCGGATCGGTAACCTGCGGAATGTAAAATAAAACCAGCCCGCCCAAAATGTGCAGGATGCCGTAGAGTTTTTCGGCGTTGATGAATTTGTCGGCGATGATACCGGTAAGTGCAGGCATCACAATAGAGGACAAACCCAGTGTGGAAAAGATCGCCCCGAATTCGGCGCCGCTCCATTGCTTGGTTTCAAACCAGTAGTTCCCGACGGTAATGAGCCATGCGCCCCAGACGAAGAACTGCAAAAAGCTCATCAACGTCAATCTTAACTTGATATTCATAAATTTTCGTGTTGGTAAGGTTAACAGGTTGTAAATCTAATATTAAATATGAGATTTACAAATTTTTGGATTCTCGGATTCACCCTTCTTTAAGCGAGAGTTTTACCAAGTCTAAGACCGCATCGAATTGCTCCTCACGCGTAAGCTCAGAGTTGTCAATCTGAATCGCGTCGGCAGCCTTAGCAAGTGGCGAATCTTCGCGATGCGTATCAATGTAGTCACGGCCTTCTACGTTCTTCAGGACTTCATCATAAGTTACCTGAAGGCCCTTCTGTTGCAATTCATCAAAACGTCTTTGCGCGCGGGTATGTGAAGAAGCGGTCATGAAAACTTTGAGTTCGGCATCGGGGAACACCACTGTACCAATGTCGCGTCCGTCCATGACAATGCCTTTGTTTTTGCCCATTTCCTGCTGTTGCTCGACGAGTTTGGCGCGTACGGCAGAAACCTCAGCCACCTGGCTAACGAAATTCGATACTTCGATGGTTCGGATTTCGGTCTCGACATTCGTGCCGTTCAAATACATTTCGGCAAAACCCAACGCAGGATTGAATTGGAATTCGAGTTTGATGAATTGCAAACTGTTCACGAGGGTTTCCTTGTCGAAAAAATCGGCATCGATATACCCGTTCTGCATCGCAAATAAAGTCACTGCGCGGTACATGGCACCGGTATCGACATACACATAGCCTAAGTGTTTGGCGAGTTGTTTGGCTAGCGTACTTTTTCCGGTCGAGGAAAATCCATCGATGGCAATCGTAATTTTTTTCATCATTGTTCGGCGAAGTTGATGGTAAGTCCAAAAAGGCTCGTGTTGGCGCCCAATGAATATCTGGAATAAGAATAATCGAATTTGAGTCGGCCCATCTTAAGACCAACACCTGCAGAAATTCCAGAGAAATTGCGTTGTTCGAGCAATCGCAACTCTTCTCCTCTACGGAAATTATACCCCAACCGGATATTGAAACCTTTCTTTGGGAAGAGCTCGGCACCGATAATTAAGTGGCGCAGGGCGTTGTTGAAAAATGACACCTTTTCAGGAGTTGAACCACCGTCTATATTATTCTGCGCACGCGCCGGATTGGAGAAGCTCACGTTCCATTGCTGCAGGTTTTCCAGGGTAAGGTGCCAACGGATAGGCACATTAGAGAGCTCTTGTGAAATCCCGGCCATAATCTCAAAAGGTAACGGCTCACGTGTATCTTCGTAGGGTTTAAATTGCATTCCAAAGTTGCGTAGCACAAGTGCATAGTTGATATCGTTGTCCTCGTCGAGGTAAACGCAACCCAGGTCAATCGCGCCGCCAAATGAGCTGTAGCTTTCCAGCGATGACGAAATAAGTTTACCGCTCGCACCGAGATGAAAATCGGTAAACGGGATGTTATAGGCATATCCAAATGACAATGCAATTTCGCTGCCGGTGAAACTCGAAGTCGCGGTACCGTTTTCGTCATAACCGTCGAATTTCCCATAGTTGACATAGTTGACTCCGGCGTGGAAAGTTTGCACGTGACGGTCATAAGTATAAGCATAGGAAGCTGTTCCGTACCTGACCTCACCATAGTAACTGCCATAATTCACAGCAAGCCGATTGTCCATTTCTGGATTGATGGCTGCCGGATTGAAATTGGCCTGATTGACATCGTAATCGTAAATGGTGAGTACTTTTCCTCCCAGGGCTGCCTGCCGCGGAGAAACGACCAAATTCAGGAATTTGTAAACCGATTTACCTCCAACCTGGCTGTATGCCGCAGTTCCCAAAAAGAAAATCGTAAGGTAGAGGAATGGTTTAATCATTTGCAATCGTTATTTCTGAAAGTATAACGCAGTTGCGAAGATATTATTTTTAATAAAAAAACGGCCAATTAATTTGGCCGTTTTTTGTTATAATTTTTTTGCGTTTTTAACATCATCTTTGGTCAGAGCCACCTTGAGCACTTCGCTCATATCTTTCACATAATGAAAGGTGAGCCCTTCTATGTACTCGGCCTTGATCTCGTCTACATCCTGCTTGTTCTGGTAGCAAAGAATAATTTCCTTGATGTTGGCGCGTTTGGCCGCCAGGATTTTTTCTTTGATGCCGCCCACCGGAAGCACCTTGCCTCTAAGGGTGATCTCACCGGTCATGGCAATGCTTTTTTTGACGCGTTTTTGTGTAAACAACGACACCAGCGAAGTGAGCATGGCGATTCCCGCGCTTGGCCCATCCTTTGGCGTGGCACCTTCTGGAACGTGCAGGTGGATGTTGTATTTGGACAGCGTTTCATTGTTGAGGCCAAATTCGGGTGCGTTGGCTTTAATGTACTCGAGCGCAATCGTGGCCGATTCTTTCATTACGGTACCGAGATTTCCGGTAATCGACATGGTACCTTTTCCCGGAGACAACAACGATTCGATAAACAAAATATCACCACCAACTGCCGTCCAGGCCAAGCCCGTGACTACTCCTGCCACTTCGTTATTTTCGGATTTGTCGCGTTCCATTCGCGGTGCTCCGAGAATTTTCACGATGTCTTCGTCGGTGAGTTTTTTGCTGTACTCCTCTTCCATGGCTACCGACTTGGCGATGTTTCGAACCACCTGTGCAATTTTGGCTTCAAGCCCACGCACGCCCGATTCACGCGTGTAGCCTTCGATGATTTTCTCGAGTTGTTTCTTGCCGATGGCGACATCTTTTGGGGTAAGACCGTGTTCCTTCAACTGTTTGGGAAACAAGTGCTGGCGCGCGATTTCAACTTTCTCTTCAACGGTGTAACCCGACATCTTGATGACTTCCATACGGTCGCGCAAGGCAGGTTGTATGGCCGACAAATTATTAGACGTCGCGATGAACATCACTTTAGACAAATCGTAACCCATCTCCAGGAAGTTGTCGTAAAAGGCATTGTTTTGCTCTGGGTCTAGCACCTCCAGCAGCGCCGATGATGGATCGCCTTGGTTGCTCACAGAAAGTTTGTCAATCTCGTCGAGTACAAACACCGGATTAGAAGTACCCGCTTTTTTAATGCTTTGAATGATCCTGCCAGGCATGGCACCGATGTAGGTTTTGCGATGTCCTCGGATTTCGGCCTCGTCGCGCAATCCGCCAAGGGAAATACGAACGTACTCGCGCCCTAAGGCTTCGGCCACCGACCGACCGATAGAAGTTTTACCTACGCCTGGAGGCCCAGACAAACAAATAATCGGCGACTTCATATCGTTGCGCAGTTTCAAAACCGCAAGGTGTTCTATCATCCTTTTCTTGACGTCTTCTAGCCCGAAATGGTCTTTATCGAGTATTTTTTGCGCACGCTTCAAATCGAAATTGTCGTGGGAGAATTCATTCCAGGGCAATTCGAGGAAAAGCTCGAGGTAATTGCGTTGGATTCCAAAATCGGGCGCTTGCGGATTCATACGCTGCATCTTAGACAGCTCCTTTTCAAAGTGCGTCCTGGTTTTGTCATCCCATTTTTTGGACTTGGCCTTGAGGCGCATCTCGTCTAATTCCTGCTCATTTGAGGCTCCGCCCAATTCTTCCTGGATGGTTTTCATTTGCTGGTGCAGGAAGTATTCGCGTTGTTGCTGGTCAAGGTCAAAACGAACCTTAGACTGGATATCGTTCTTGAGTTCGAGTTTTTGAAGCTCGAGGTTCATGAAACGCAAAGTCTCGAGTGCACGTTCCTTAAGAGCATTCATAGCAAGCAAGTCTTGTTTCTCCTTGACCGACAAATTCATGTTTGAGGAAACAAAATTCACGAGGAATGACTGGCTCTCGATATTCTTGATGGCAAAAGTTGCTTCGGTTGGAATGTTAGGACTTTCCTTAATGATCTGGATGGCGAGCTCTTTGATGGATTCGAGTATTGCAAGGAATTCGGTATCGTGTTTCCCCGGACGCTTTTCCTCAACTTCTTTAACATTAGCCATCAAATAAGGCTTTTCTGAAATAACCGCATCGATCTGGAAACGCTTTTTGCCTTGAAGGATAACAGTGATGTTGCCGTCGGGCATTTTAAGGACACGCAAAATTTGCGCTACGGTTCCTATTTTATTGATGTCGTTTTTGGTTGGATCTTCATCCTCCTCGTTTTTCTGCGCCACCACACCGATGGTTTTCCCTGCAGCATTGGCGTCATTGATGAGTTTGATCGATTTATCGCGTCCGGCAGAAATCGGAATGACCACTCCGGGAAATAAAACGGTGTTTCGTAAGGGCAAAATGGGTAACGTGGCCGGCAGCTCTTCGTTATTCATTTCTTCTTCATCTTCGGGAGTGAGCAGTGGGATTAATTCTGCATCCGATTCAAATTCCTGAAGTGACAGGTTGTCAAAAGTGAGTATTTTGTGATTTGGCATCTTTTATAGTGGGTCAAAATGTCAGTAATAATTTGGAAATACAGGCAAAGGTAAGGTAACTTCCCCTTAACATTGCCTTAAAATCGATGTATGACATAATAATTCGTCACGCGATAAAGGTGGCAACTTTTGTGCCATAAAAAAGCCCGATGGTCGATGTTTCGGGCTTTTACAACGTATAAAAAGTGGGGGTTCGTCAAGGCGCTGCGTTCACATGAACGGGTCCAATCCATACCGAGTTCTCGGTTCCCGAACAATTAGAGCGTACATAAAAATCGTAACCCAAGGTTGCAGAAAGTCCCGTGATGGATTTGGTGGTCGTGGTTGAAGGAATGGTGGTTCCAGAACCCACCGCAAAACCGGTCTCGCCATATTGGATTTCCCATCCGATTTCATCACCGTTGGCATTCCAGAGCAAGTTTACTTTGGTGGTATCGGTTGTTGATCGAAGGGCTGTAAAATTGGTTGGGCTCTGGCAAGTGGTAATACTCGAACCTGGATTTACCGGACCCGTCCAATTGCTGAACACGCCATTATCACACAGGGTTCTTACATAAAAGTCATAGGTGTTGGTTGCGGTTAGTCCCGTGATGGTTTTGGTCGTTGTGGTGGCCGACACCGACGTACCGGCTCCGGGAACGAAACCATCGAGGCCATATTGGATTTCCCAGGCAGCACCTTCTGCCGCTGTCCAAGTCACATTGACCGAATCGCCCGTAATGTCGCTTACCTGAAGCGCGCTTGGTTTGGCGCAAGTAGGGATTTCTGGATCGGGAACCAATAATGCTGGATCAACCGGTTCGTCTTCGCATGCGGTAAAATTAAAATGGAGAAAAACCAACAGCAGCCCGATTAAAACTTTAGCCTTATTCATATTTATGATTTGAGTTTGGAACAGTAGTTTTTATGAAATCGTCCCAAATATAGCAATTCATTAGCAGGTACATCAAAAAAAAATTACATTTATTTCATACAAAGTGTAACACCCAAATAAAACCAAAGTCATTGGTGTAAATTAGAAATCATCTGTTTGAGTTTAGCTAAAAACAATATCGAGGAATTAATTTCGCTCTGCAGGCAAAAGAACCAAAAAGCCCAATTTGAAGTGTACAGCCGCTATTGCAAGGCGATGTATAATGTGGCTTTCAGGATTGTCAAGGACGCGCATTATGCCGAGGATGTCATGCAGGAAGGTTTCCTCAAGGCATTCCTTAAAATCGATGATTACAAGCAGGAAGTCGCTTTTGGAGCCTGGCTCAAACGCATCATTGTCAATCACAGTATCGATTTCTATAAAAAAAACAACCGCTTTGGCACCGACGATTTTGAAAAGGTAGTCTATAAGGTAGAAGACGAATCGGAAACAGAACATGAAACTGATTACACGCATCTCAAAGCCGATCAGGTAATGCAAGCCATCAATGGCCTAAAGGACTCGTACCGCATGATCCTGACGTTGTTTTTTGTGGAAGGCTACGACCAGGAAGAAATTACAGAAATCCTCAACATCAGTTATGCCAACTGCCGTACCACAATTAGCCGCGCCAAGGAAAGTTTACGACAAAAATTACAAACTATACAATAGAGACATGGAAAAGAAAAATGACAACCTTGAAAATCTGTTTGAAAGATTACACAACCAATGGGATTTACACCAGCCCGATGAAAACCACTACGACCGGTTCCTCGAGAAACAAAACCGCAGGCAATCGCGAAGAAACTACTGGACGACTTTGTCTATCGCGGCCTCGGTTATACTAATCTTGGGAATGTTCACCTTCTATAAGGCAGAAAAACCGGCAGATGATTTTGTTTTCGCCTCAAAAGAAACCCGCCAGACCGATTCTATCTTTACGGCGATGATCAAGATGGAGCTCAACAAAGTCCAACAGAAAAAATCGCCTCTCAACGAGAAAATCATCGCCGACGCACTGGTGCAGATGAAAATCCTCGATGACGACTACGAGAAAATCAAACAGGAACTCCTAAAAAATGGGGAAAACAAACAAATCATCCACGCGATGATTCGCAATCTGCAGACGCGTATTTCCTTTTTAGAAAACGTGCTCGAACATTTAGAAAGCAATGAAAAATTACAAAATGCCACCGATGAAAAAATCATATAACCTACTAGCAACGTTCTTTCTGCTGTTGATACCTACAGTATTGTTGGCCAACGGCATTGACCTGGGAAAATATTCCAAACAAAAAACCATCAAGAAAGCCTACATCGTCAATCCCGACGCCGGCATCGATATTAAGAACTCCTACGGCACCGTTACGGTAACCACCTGGGACGAAGGCAAAATAGAACTCGACATCCTAATCAAGGTAAGCGGTGACAGCGAGGATTGGGTAGAGAAACGCCTCGCCGACATCGATGTGGATATAGAAGCGCTCAAGTCTATGGTGACCGCTGTAACCAAAATCGCCAAATCGGGAGGCGGCGGACGCAACAACAGCATGGAAATCAACTACAATATCAAGATTCCCAAAAAAGGAAGCGTCCAGATTAAAAACAGTTACGGCTCGATCATTACCGGCGATTTGAGCGGCAATACAAATCTTTCGTGTGAATACGGCAAAATACAACTGGCCAACCTTACCGGAAATAGCAACGTGATTCGCATTGACTATTGCAGTAAATCGACCATCGAATCCATACGAAACGCCACGATTGATGCCGATTATTCGGGACTTACCATCAACGAGTACAACAAAATCCTGCTCAAGGCCGACTACACCAACATCAATTTCGGGAACGGCAGTGACCTCAAGTACGAATGCAGTTACGGCAAGCTCAATTTGGGTAAAGTCAATAATCTCGATGGTGCCGGCGATTATCTGTCAATATATGTCACAGAGGTCTCGGGCAACCTGAACATCGACACCAAATACGGGAAAATTTCGGTAGAAGGATTATCGGCTAAATTCAATAAAGTCAACATCGATTCGGGCTACACCTCAGTCAACCTGGGTTTCGACGCGGCGGCTTCGTTTGATTTTGATGTGGTCACCAAATACAGCAATTTCAACTATCCGGGCGGCTTGGAGATGACCAGCAAACAGGAAACCTCCAGTAACAAATCCTACCAGGGTTATTATAAAAAAAGCGGCGAAAACAAAATCACCGTGCGCAGTGAATACGGCAATGTGAATCTCTCTAAAAAATAATCAATCATCCGAGGCACTACCGACCCGAGCTTTAGCGAACAGGCGAAGCAATTGTATGGAGCGCAGCGGAACAAAAAACAAACAGTTATGCGATCAATCATTTTAACATCAGTCCTATTAGTTGCCGCTGTGGCCGGTGCACAGGAAAAAATCAAAGGAAACGGGAATATGACCCAAAAAACAGTCTCGACACCAGCTTATGACCAGGTGAACGTTTCGGGCTTTTTCGATGTGAACCTCATTGCCGGCAGCGAAGGCAAAATCACCATTGAAGGCGAATCGAATATCGTCGAATTTATAGAATGTAAGGTAGACGGCAACAGCCTTACCATCTGTGTGGAGAAAGGCAAACGCATCAGTCCAAGCGCGGGCAAATCGATCACCGTTACCGTTCCTTTTGAAAGTTTAAACGAGGTAACGTTGGCCGGTTCGGGCGATGTTACTTCTAAAAGCACCATCAAGGCTACCGATTTCACCACAACGCTTTCGGGTTCGGGCGACATCAAACTCCACGTCGATGCCCAACAGGTGAACGCTAAAGTAACCGGATCGGGCAATATGACCCTTAAAGGGAATTCGGGCGATTTAACTTGCAGCGTAACAGGTTCGGGCGATTTGGATGCTTTTGGACTCGACAGCAACAATGCAGACGCAACCGTAACCGGATCAGGGAATTGCAAGGTCAATTGTTCGGGCTTCCTACAAGCAAAAGTGACGGGCTCTGGTGATATCGATTACAAAGGCGACCCCAAAAAGAAAGACACGAAAGTGCACGGTTCGGGCGCCATTTCAAAAGCTTAAAATAATCTAAGGTTAATTTCTTTAAGGGCGTCTTACGATGGTAAGGCGCTTTTTTTTGGTACGCGCAAAAGCAACAACAAACCGACGATGAAAAACGAACCAAGAAACACGATGGCAAAACGCGGTCCCTGGAATTGGTCTATAATCCCGTAGACACACATCCCGATGACAATCCCGACTTTTTCTGCGACATCATAGAAGCTAAAGAACGAAGCCGTGTCTTCGGTTTCGGGCAATAGCTTGGAATACGTGGAGCGCGATAGCGATTGGATGCCACCCATCACCAAACCCACCAAAGCGGCCATGACATAAAAGTGTGTAGGTTGTGTCATAAAGTAGGCCGCACCACAAAGCAATACCCAAAATCCGTTGATGGCAATCAGTACGGGAATATTCCCGAATTTACCCGAAGCGCGCGACGTTAAGAACGCGCCTAAAACGGCTACAAGTTGAATCAATAAAATACAAATGATAAGCCCAATCGTGCTTTGCTCCTTTGATTCCCACTGGATCTCCTGCGATCCAAAATAGGTAGCAATGAGCATCACCGTTTG
>Ga0209717_1004234_pt1 | contig 11941 bp, 10 predicted proteins | sample AD_UKC048_MetaG_FD_184418 | JGI IMG/M metagenome (GOLD analysis project Ga0209717, IMG submission 184418) | Active sludge microbial communities of municipal wastewater-treating anaerobic digesters from USA - AD_UKC048_MetaG (SPAdes) (version 2) | ecosystem: Engineered > Bioreactor > Anaerobic >... | reverse complement strand
CGCCCGTTTTGTGGAAACCGCGGAGTATGTGCTGGAAAACAACCTATTGCCTACCCTGGGTATTCCTCCCAATTTGTATGAACTGATTGAATATACCTGGGCCGATGAGCGGCACTTGCACTTATATGGGCGTTTTGATTTGGCTGGGGGGACGGATGGTTTGCCCATCAAAATGCTGGAATTCAATGCCGATACCCCAACTTCTGTACCGGAAACGGCCATCATCCAATGGGGGCAATTGCGGGCCAATGGTATTCCCGAAGACCGCCAATTCAACTTCCTCTACGAGGCATTGGTGGACAATTTCAAACGTTTGCGCGAGCTGAATCCTGGCCGCGAAGCCGCAATTCTTTTTTCAACCTTAAAAGGTGCTCCTGAAGACAACCACAATACCGAAATGTTACAGGTTGCTGCCCGCGAAGCTGGCTTCGAAACGGCTTTCTGTTACGTAGACGAAGTGATTTTTTCCGAAGTGAACGGCATTTTTGCCGCTGATGAACAGGGCAATACCACTCAATATCCTTATTGGTTCAAACTCATTCCCTGGGAATACATTGCCCTAGATGAACCGGAATTGTTGCGTTTGTTGACTAAAATTGTTACCCGTGGCCTGGCGATTGTGCTCAATCCAGCGTATACCATGCTGTTTCAGTCCAAGGCCATTCTGGCCCACATGTGGGAATTACAGCCTTATGACCCGCTGTTGCTAAAATGCAGTTTGAAAGAACCAATAGGCCGTGAAAATTATCCTTTTGTGGAAAAAGTAGTGCTGGGTCGGGAAGGAGCAAACGTCACCATTTTTGATGAAAATGGAATTGCCGATATTGCCCGGAGCGGGGAATACGCGGATCAAATCAAGGTATATCAATCACTCGCCCAACTTGCCCGCGATACGGATGGACAATACTACCAGGCCGGGGTGTTTTTTGCTTATGAGGCTTGCGGTCTGGGCTTTCGCCGTAGTCCGCACCGCATCATCGACAATGGTGCTCAGTTTGTGGGGCATTGGGTAAAAGTGTAAGATTTCTTCTATATATTATTTATTTCGCGCAGATTAAACGCAGATTTTTTCACAGATGTCACGCAGATTTTTTCTGTGATAAATCTGTGAAAAAATCTGCGTTTAATCTGTGTGAAATCAATCCTGTAAACACAACGCATGTCTTTTTTGCGCCGCTGGTTTAAGTTTTGGTTTCCCTCTGCACCTGCTGCTGTAGCACCAGTGCCCCAACGTGAACTTCTGGTGCGTACGCCCACAGAATTGGAGGTTTGCGAGCAGTGGGGTCAAAGCGCCACCTGCCAGCAATTAAAGGCTTGGTTGAAAAACGAATACCGTACTTTTTTATCATCCCCTGCCGATACGGATGAGGACGTTGATTTTCTGGATACACCCTCCAGCAAGGGATTTGTCATCCATTTCTCCAAAACCAACTACACCAAACAGGATGCAGTTTGTTTTTTTGACTACCTGAAAGGACAGGTTTTGGCCCAAAATTACAAATCTGAACTCTCGGATATCCGCGCGATTCAGCGCGGTGCCTGGTTGGAAACCATTCAACGCCACTACCTGAAGCCCAAGTCTTCGATCAACGATTCGGGACTGATCCGGCAGCGCTTCGGCAATGTGACCATCGAGCTGGTGTTGCGCAATGAAGCGGTGCACCACCTGCGTCTGCGCGCCACCGCTTACAGCGATCACTTGTACCAGGATGCCTGGGATTTTCAGGTCTTGATGGATGGATTGGTCGGGTAGAAAATTATAAGCCTACTCCTCTGGAAAATCCAATTCCAACTGCACGCCTCCTTCCGCTTCATTCTCCTTTTCTAAATTGGATAGGGTTACGCCCAACAAACGCACGGTGGGTGCTTCTTCGATGTGTTGATCCAGCAAATCGTGTACAATGCGGATCAGTTCATCCAGGTTACGGATTTCAGTAGCAAAAGAGCGACTGCGGGTAAGGATTTTAAAATCGGGCGATTTGAGTTTAAGCGTTACTGTACGGCCAAAGTTTTGGGTTTTGTCCATGTAGCGATGTACCCCTTCAGCGAGGTCGGTTAATTTGTTTTTCATGATTTCGGGATCACTCACATCCTCATTGAAGGTGCGTTCAGCACCAATGGATTTGCGGATGCGGTGCGGGTTGACTTCGCGATTGTCTTCGGCGCGTACAATGCGGTAATAATACCGCCCTGCTTTGCCAAAAAAACGCACCAGGTCTGCTTCGCTGCGCTGCTTCAGGTCGCCGCCAGTATAAATCCCCATGTTGTGCATTTTTCGCGCGGTGACTTTGCCCACGCCGTGGAATTTTTCTACGGCCAATTGTTCCAAAAACGCAATGGCCTCCTCCGGCGTGATCACTTTAATGCCATTGGGTTTGTTGATGTCGGAAGCGATTTTCGCGAGGAATTTATTAAAAGATACACCCGCTGAAGCAGTCAAACCCGTTTCGGTTTCAATGCGCTTGCGAATTTCCTGGGCGATGAGCGTAGCAGAGGACATGTTCTTTTTGTTCTCCGTTACGTCCAGATAGGCTTCGTCCAAGGAAAGAGGCTCCACCAGGTCGGTATAGTCCAAAAAGATGTCGCGGATCTGGTAGGAAACGCTGCGGTAAACATCAAACCGGGAACGTACAAAAACAATTTCGGGGCACAAACGCCGGGCCATGCCACCCGACATGGCGCTGCGCACGCCGTATTTGCGCGCTTCATAACTGGCTGACGCCACCACACCGCGTGGACCTCCGCCCCCTACCGCAAGGGGCCGCCCGCGCAGATCGGGGTTGTCCCGCTGCTCGACGGATGCGAAGAAGGCGTCCATATCGATGTGAATGATTTTGCGCATTCCAATAAGTTTAGTTTATTTACTAGACTTGTTGCGACGGGAGCGCTTGAGATCAAAAATAAGGGATTTTTTTCCTGATTGAGGCTTATTTTTGAGTGCGTAGCAGCGCTACGGACGAAAAAATAAACGAAAAGCAGGGAAAAAAGACCATTTTTGAGCCAAGTAGTCTCCCGTCGCAACAAGTCTATTACAAAGAAAGCAAAAGAACGCGGTATGTTGTACGGCGAAACGACTTGAAATATTTTGTTTTCTGAGTTGAACCTGTCAATCCAAGATTTATGAAACCTTACTTGCTGATCATTTTTTTGGCTTTTTGCCAACTGTCCTTTGCGCAATCCAAGCCACAAGGCAAATGGAAGCCCATTTTTAACGGCAAAAACCTCAAAGGTTGGGACGTAAAAATTCGCGGATATGCGCTCAATGAAAACTTTGGCAACACATTCCGGGTAGTAGATGGGAAAATGCAAGTGAATTATGAAGCTTACACCGACTTCAAAGAACAGTTTGGACATATTTTTTACAAAAAACCTTATAGTCACTACATTGTAGCTGCAGAATATCGCTTCATTGGCCAACAGGCGCCGAAAGGGCCGGATTGGGCTTTTCGCAACAGCGGCATCATGGTCCATGGCCAACCTGCGGCAACGATGGGCAAAGACCAGGATTTTCCTATCTCTATTGAGGTGCAATTGTTGGGGCAAGATGTGAACATCAAAGCTCCTCGCACCACTGCGAACCTTTGCACGCCCGGCACGAATGTCGAGATGAATGGCAAATTATTCACGCCCCATTGCACCAATTCCAAATCCAAAACCTACTATGGGGATGAATGGGTGCGGGTAGAAGTGATGGTCTTGGGTGATTCCATCATCAAACACATCGTCAATGGGGATACTGTATTGACCTATTACAAACCCCAAATTGGTGGCGGCACGGTCAGTGGTTTTGATCCTGCAGTCAAAAAAGATGGCCAAATGTTGACGTCCGGCACGATTTCGCTACAAAGTGAAAGCCACCCGGTGGAATTTCGGAAAGTGGAGGTGATGGATTTGGAAAAATATTACCGGAAGAAGAAAAAATGAGGCACTGAAACAACACCACCAATGATTGAATTGGTGGTGTAACTAAAAGGCTTTGGGGTATTATAACAAAAAACCTAAAGCTAAATTCATGCCACACATCTCTAAATTTGGGTTCTACCTAATGTCTGGTTTTTTGGCTTTTTCCTGTGTGAAAAAGCCAGAAACGCCTACTTTTTTTCATTCGCCCAAAGTCATATCGATTGTTGAACCCGACTCCCTGAGCTTATTTGAAGCTGATTGTATGATGGAGCAATCTACTTTCATGGTCGGAGTATTTGAATTTACAGATACCTTAGACTTTATTCGGCACAGACCTATGGCATTGGTTCAATCCGCAGATAAATATGACAAGTCAACCTGGGATTCATTACCCAGTTATGGATTGGAGATGTACCCGGATTACCAAAAGGATGTTTTTTGGCCTGCAACTTTAAGAAATGGAAATGGAACTTGCTTTTATCCTGTATTCATTGCGAATAATACGAAAGGAACCAAGTCTTTTTTTGGTACGGACGCATATGCTTTCGCGATTCAAGAAGCACAAGACAGCACCGGTCATTGGTTTCCAATTGAAATGAGTGGGGTTTACTGGGGCTGCTCACGTTGGTGCATCCAAATGGAACCTAAAACTTTTACAGTCCTGTTGTTGCCCAAGTACAAGGGCGATTTTAAAACCAAACTAAGGGTGCGCCTACGGAATGGCGATCAAACCTATGTATCGCAGTCTTTCGAAGGAATGATTGATTATCAGCAATTCGAGATGCATCCAAACGCTTATTTTTGGCTGAAAAGATATGCGCTTTTGGATATTTCTGATCCGTTCTTTTTTGGCACTTTGCCACGTGAGGCAAGGGATGCCAAGGCGTTCGAAGCAAAAATAGAGCATGCCACGGGGCTCTTTGAATAGCCAAAAGCTTGCCTCTACTGCTCAAAAAAACAAATATTTCCCCCAACCCAATCAAAATCTTTGTTGAACCGCACCCCGATCATCTCCCCTTTGCTCATGCGCGAGAGGTTGGTCAGCAGTTTGGGACGGGCTTCGCCGCGGTGCCAGACGTACATCAAGCGGATTTCCACTTTGACGCCCCCAGTAGGAGATTCCACCACAGGTTCGTAGTTGACCTTGCGTTGCAGGAGGAAGTTTTCTTTGTCGGGAATGGCATCGAGGTCTGCTTTACTGATGTGCAGTTTGACGCCGGTTCCTGCAAAGGAAAAGAGGGGTTTTAAGACATAATTTTCCAAATCGGCGGGATATTCTGCCAATTCGTGCAGGAAGTAACTTTTGGGCACAAAAGGGCTGTTCAGCAGCGGCAGGGTGAACTTGCTGGCGCGGAAAAACCAGTTGGGGTGGGCAATCCATTCCACGTCTACATCGTCGGTGAGCTTGAATTCCGTGACCAGATCAGGGTAGTTTTGCAGGTCATCTACAATGACGCGGTTGTAAATGCGCTGGATGGCAATTTTGCGGCCATCCTTTTCGTAGTACAGTTTACGGCCTTCTTTGCGCACTTTGGTCAAACACACCGCTTCAATGCCCAGCAAGTCTTTGGTGACCGCAAAGTCAATTCTGGTTTTTTGGATTTCCGGATAAATTTCCAGCAGAATGGTGTTTTCTGCCTTACCATCGCCAATGAACACTTTGTGTAATTCCGCCAGATATCCCTCCCGATCCAGGCCATGAAAGTATTCGCTAAACCCATCCGGAAAATAAAAAAATCGCTTGTACATGTCACCGATGTAGGCCTGGTAGCCATAGAGGGTGGCAAACCCCTGCATCTCGATCAACTGGGGAGTTGGCTCGCCGTGCTCATCCTTACAGACCGCAAAATCCAGGGTCAGCAAGGAACAAATGTCATCCTCGTTGGGCACCCGCTGATCGGCTGGAATGGCGCGCTCGGTTTTGGCTTTAAAATCGGGTTGCACCATCACATCAATGATGTCTTCTCCGGCCTGGATCAACTTTTCTGTCAGCGCCTTCGGAATGAAAGTGGGCGTTTCAGCAACGCGAAACTCCAGGGTATGGGGAAAATCATGGTTGATTTGTTCCACAAAGACGCCATAGGTCTCATCTGAAAAGGAATCGTTGTAGCGTTTGCGTATTTCTGGCAACATGGGCTTTGTGTTGAGTGATTCAGCTCGAAGATTTTTATAAAATCTTCATAAAAGTTCAAGCTCCGCCTTCGGCGGCTATATTTTTTTTCGCCCGCAGATCACGCAGATTTGCGCAGATTTTTTAAAAAATGGACATTATCTGTGCAAATTTGCGTGATCTGCGGGCTACCTTATATGTTAAGCCCGCTGTAGGTGGGCATTAAGCTTTAACAAATTTTCAAGCTGAAATCATTACGCCACCAGCACTCCCTGGAGTTGCTCGGCAGCGTGGTGTAAAAATGAAGGGATGATCACGGCCTCTGTTAGCAAAATTTTATCGGGATCATCCAATCGATCGATCATTTCAAAATACTTGGCTTCGCCGTGGGTATCGATCACCCACTTGCGTTTGTCGTCCATGAGGTAGTAACGCAGCATACCGCGTGAGTCGGCCTCGGGGTGAAACTGGGTGCCGAATACTTCTGGCGAAAAACGAATGGCCATTACTGCTCGTTCCAAGGGAATATGCGGGCGTTCTTTTTCAAGACAAAGTGCTTGGGCGCCAAACTGCCGCATCCGCGCTTCGTTGACCTGCGTAACCTGGTAATCACGGGAGTCTACTGCATAAAAAGGTTCGGGTAAACCGTGAAAAATATACTCGGCATACCCATCGCCCATGCGGTGGATCGGCATGACTCCAAAGGAAGTTGATTGTCGTTTGGTCACTTCAGCCAAACCCAGGTGTCGGCACACCATCTGGAAGGAATGACAAATCAGGAACATGTGCTTTTTACGTGCATGTTGGTGGTTGTATGCAAAAAGTGCATCGATAAAGTCAAAATAGTCCTGTTCCCATTTGGTATTTGCCGCCAATGGGCTACCTGGGCCACCGCTGGAAATAAAAATATCGTAGGTTTCCAGGTCTGGAATTTCGTTGTTTGCGCGTACATTGAACACTTCAAAACTCCCCTCAATGTCGTCTTGTTCCAAAAATCGGGTGACAATTTGCCGAATACAACGCATGCCTTCATTGGCCCAGTTGTCGTACATGTCCAGCACCGCGATTTTTAACGTTTCGTCCGTTTTCATCACAATTGATTGATTAAAAAGCGCTAAAATTAACTTTTGTGCGCCTATTTACCAAAGACCATAAGCAGTTTCGCCAATAATGTAGTCTACAACCGCTTTGAAATCATTGGTTTCCTGATACACTTTGAGTTGGCGATCGGCTCCGGTTCCTCCTTCCATCATTTTAATGAGGTATTCTACTTCTTCCCGGCTACCGAGTTGATCCACTACATCATCAACAAAATCAATCAGCTCATAGATCAATGCTTTGGTGGGAACTTCTTCTTGTTTTCCGAAATCAATCAATTTGCCGTCGATGCCATAACGCGCTGCACGCCATTTGTTTTCATTGATGAGGGGCTTGCCGTACATGCGGAAACTCAGGTTACTGCTCATCAATTTGTACAATTTCACCACTATGGCTTGCATTACAGCGGCCAGGGCAATGGTTTCTTCTACGCGCATTTGTACGTCACAAATCCGGAATTCTACGGTTTCAAAAAACGGATGCAGGCGCATGTCCCACCAGATTTTTTTGCCATTGTCGATACAACCCGTTTTGATCAAAAGATCTAAATATTGCTCGTATTCAATCGCGCTGGAGAAAGACTCTGGTAGACCGGTGCGGGGAAATTTGTCGAATACCTTGGTGCGGAACGACTTATATCCCGTATTGCGGCCTTCCCAAAATGGAGAATTGGTAGAAAGGGCAAAAATGTGCGGCAAAAAATACCGCGCCACATTGATGATTTGAACACCCACTTCACGGCTGGGAATGCCTACGTGTACGTGCAAACCAAAAATGAGGTTGGAGCGGGCAGCTTCCTGCAATTCCTCTACGATCTGGTCGTAGCGTGGATTGGGAGTGATCGCTTGGTCTGCCCAGTGTGAAAAAGGATGGGTACCAGAAGAAGCAATTTTGAGGTCAACCTTGTCGGCGATCTCAATGACGTAGCGCCGCAGATTGATCACGTCCTCACGTGCTTCCTGGATGTTTTTGCAAATGACCGTGCCAACTTCAACCACCGCCTGGTGCATTTCCGCTTTCACTTGTTCCTGGAGCTTTACTTGCCCCTCGTCAACGATGCGCGACATGTGCGAACGCAGTTCCCGGGTAACCGGGTCGATGGTTTGAAATTCCTCTTCTATGCCAAGGGTGAAACCAGAAAGATCCATAAGTTTGAAAGATTTATAAAGTTCGACGTTCGGGGGTTCGGGGGTTCGGGGGTTCCAAAATTCAAGGTGGTAACCCAACCCACGAACCTTCGAACCCCCGAACGTCGAACCCTATTTTTTCTTCGCTGCCGGCTTTTTCGCTGCGGGCACTCCAGCAAGTGTTGCCATTTCGCTGGTTGTTCCTGCACCAATAAAAGTGCCCCAGGTGAGATTGATTTGTCCGGGTTTGGCCGCTTTGGCTCGATCGATCGCCATGGTGGCAGCCGCTTCAACTACCCAGTCAAAATTTTCCTGGCCAACTGAATTGACATCGGCATCAGGAGCTGGATTGCAGAAATCGATGGCGTAAGGAATGCCATCGCGTACCGCAAATTCTACGGTGTTGAAGTCGTAACCCAGGGCCAAATTGAGGCGCATCACGTAATCGTGTACCGTATCCAGCAATTTTTTCGCCGCCGGGCCTTGTGCTTTAATTTGTGAATCATAGCGCAAATGGTGCGGATTGCGGGGCTCGTAGGGCATGATGCGCACATGTTTTTGCCCAATGCAGTAGCAACGGAAATAATCGTCGAACACAATTTCTTCCTGCAACATCATCACCAACTGTTCGGTCTCTGCGTGTTTTTTCCAGAGGTCTTCTACATCGTCAACCCGGTAAACACTTTTCCAGCCACCGCCAGCGTGGGGTTTCATGTAAGCGGGAAACTTGATGTAATCAAAAATGTAGTTCCAGTCTAGGGGCATTTTGAGGTTGCGGAAGGATTCTTCACTGGTGTCGGCAGGCAACTCAAAAGAAGGAAGTAAAGCCGTATTGGGTACGGGAACACCAACTTGTAATGCCAAACAATTGTTAAAAAACTTCTCATCCGCACTCCACCAAAAGGGATTGTTGACCACTGCGGTGCCAGACATGGCGGCATTCTTCAGAAAGGCCCGATAAAAAGGGACATCTTGGGAAATGCGGTCAATGATCACCGCATAACCGCTAGCTTCTCCTTGAATGACTTTATCCACTGAAACAGGCTCAGCAATGATGTCTTTGCCTTCTTTTTGATTGACCCGTTCGATGAAAGCCCAAGGGAATGTGTTTTCTTTGCCAAATAAAATGCCGATTTTTTTCATATGTAAATGTTTTTGGTTAAAGAAGGCTGGTACTTGATTTAAGTGCGCTTCTTTTAAATTTTTGACAAATAATCAGGGAACATTTCGCGCCAGATGGGCCAATCGTGGTTGGCAAACGGGCGAATATCCAACCAATGGTTGATGCCTTTGCGCTGCAAAATTTGGGACATCCACTCGTTTTCTCCTTTGCAGAAATCGTGTTCGGAGGTACCCAAAACTACCTTCATGTCGTAAAAATGCGAATTTTGCGCATCCGGGATATAATCGGGAGGATTGTTGAAAAAAACATTGTCATCGTAATGGCCTCCCAGGTGCTGTTTGATGTCAAAAGCACCACCCATACTGAACATGTAGGCCACTTTATCGGGATGTTTGAAGGCAAAATTCAACGCGTGGTATCCACCGAAACTGCAGCCTGCAACGCCAATTTTTTCCACATTGCACTCCTGGCGGATGGAGGGTACAAGTTCCTCGTTCAACATGCGGTCATAACAGGTATGGTTGTAGATGCGGGTAGCGGGATGCAAATGTTTGGCGTACCAACTATCGTTGTCAATACTATCGATACAATAAATCTTGATTTTGCCGGATTCGATGAACCACCGGACGGATTCAATCAATTTGAAGTCCTTGTTTTCATAATAACGCCCCATTGAGGTTGGAAACAAGAGGATGGGATAACCCCAATTCCCAAAACTCAACATTTCGATTTCTCTTCCCAGGCAATGCGACCAGAATTTGTGGTAAGTTTCTTGCAAGGTAATTTGGTTTAATAGTAAAGTGTAAAATCGCAAAGTGATTACATTTGCTTGCGACTAAAATAAGATTAATATTCGTATGCACAAAAAAGAACTCGTTTTATCCTCAATTCATTTGGAACGCAAGGTCAAGGTAAGCCTTATTTTGCCTCCCCATTATGCCCTAAGTTTTCGTCATTATTCGGTTTTATACCTCAACGATGGCCAGGATTTATTGAGCTTGCGCATGGAGGAAACGCTCCATCAACTCTATGCTGCGCATGAAATTCCTCCTTTTATTTTGGTGGGGATTCATGCCAATGAACAGCGCATTCAGGAGTATGGAACGGCTAAAATACCCGATTATGCCGGAAGGGGCAGCAAAGCGGGAAAACATACCCATTTTGTGCTGACAGAACTCAAACCGTATATCGAGCAACACTACCGGGCTAAATCATCGCCTGAGCACAATTATTTTGCAGGGTTTTCTCTGGGAGGCTTATCTGCAATAGATATCGTCTGGCATCATCCGCATGTTTTTTCCAAAGTTGGGGTGTTTTCTGGTTCCTTTTGGTGGCGTTCAAAAGCCCTGGATCAGGGATACAACGAGGCTACCGACCGCATCATGCACGCGCTGATCCGCGAAAATGATCAAAAGCCAGCACTGGAATTTTGGCTACAGACAGGTACTGAAGACGAAGTGTCGGACCGCAACAACAACGGCATCATTGACTCAATTGACGATACCCTGGGCTTGATCGAAGAATTGGAAAAGAAGGGCTATCGGCGGGACGGAGAGATCGTGTACCGCGAAGTGGAAGGTGGCCGTCATGACCAGACGACGTGGGGGAGGGTTATGCCGGAGTTTCTTAAATGGATTTTTAAGTGAAAAGCGAAAAGCAAAAAGTAAGCACACAATTGGTTTTTCATCGTGTGCTATTTATTTTTCGCTTTTCGCTTTTCGCTATCTCATCTGAATATTCATCCGATTTCCACCATTGGCATTTCCTTTCTGGAAGCCTTTCATGGAGTAAATGAAGCTGAACATGAAGTAACGGGCCAGTGAGTTTACATCCTGATCCTGGAAGTAGTTCAATTGCACCGTACGGCTGATGCCCTGATTCTGGTTCAGGATATCGTAGGCACCAAATTTGAGTTGACCTTTGTTGGCCTTGAGGAAGTACATAGAGATGGCCGCGTTCCAGATTGGAATATCCTGGTCAAACTCTTCACCCAAGCCACGGAACTGGCTGTAATCCAAATCGGTTTCGATGTTTAATTTATCCTTCAGGAAGAACTTGCGTACACCTACAGTATAGGTATAACTGAAATAGTCCTGGTTGCGTTCGCTGTTCAGCGAGTAAGCAGTATTCGAATAGTTGAGGGTATATCCGAGGTTCCAGTCCCATTTTTCCTTTTTCTGGTTGTCCAAAGTCACGCCTACGGTAGGGTTTTGGGTCTTGGTGAAGTTGCGTGCAGCGTTCACAAACGTAGTTCCCCAGTTGTAGTTGTAGCCAGCATTGAAGCTAAAGCGCGTCTTGATACTTTTTAGCCGTCCACCATAATTAACCCGGCTTATGAAACGGTAATCATCGGGCACGTTGATCGGGGTGCGCTCGGTGATGAAGGTTTCTTCATTGATGGTTTGGGCAGTTTGAATACGGTTGTTGGTATACGTAAAGTTGGCAAAACCAAAGAAGTTGGTGAAGTTGAACTGATTGAAGTGGTTGTACCGCATGGTAAAACGGTGACCATATTCAGGCTTCAGGTTGGGGTTGCCATAATAAATGCTCAGCGGGTTGCTCAAATCAGGTGCAGGTTGC
>Ga0209717_1004233_pt1 | contig 11943 bp, 5 predicted proteins | sample AD_UKC048_MetaG_FD_184418 | JGI IMG/M metagenome (GOLD analysis project Ga0209717, IMG submission 184418) | Active sludge microbial communities of municipal wastewater-treating anaerobic digesters from USA - AD_UKC048_MetaG (SPAdes) (version 2) | ecosystem: Engineered > Bioreactor > Anaerobic >... | reverse complement strand
GGTCCTAATCTTGCTTCCCAACTGAAATTCATAAAACTTGTAAGCGCAGGTAAAATAAAAGATTTCTCCCTAAAAAACTTTCAGTTTGAAAAAGAGATAGACAAAGATGGTTCGATAACCGATATTATCAATTCCAATCAGTCAATCTTAGTACAAGTCGTCAAAGAACCAATTTCGACCAAAGGCCCAAGAATTAGTGCAGAGCTATCCTTGGCAGGAAGATTTATAGTTTTGGTTCCGTTTTCTGACCGTGTTTCTATTTCTCAAAAAATAGAAGACAAAAAAGAAAAAGAACGTTTGAAACGTCTTGTACAAGCTGTCAAACCAAAAGGTTTTGGCGTTATTGTTCGCACAGTAGCCGAAGGCAAAAGCACAGTAGAATTAGAAAAAGATTTGCAGAACCTCATAGAGAGATGGACTGCAATGTGTAAAAAATTACCGACCGCTCATCATCCGTCCAAGGTATTAGGAGAGCTCAATAGAGCTTCATCAATATTGAGAGACGTCTTCAACGATACCTTTAGTGGTGTCCTAATAGATGACGAAGAGTTGTACCAACAAACCAAGGATTATTTACAAGAAATAGCTCCTTCGAAAACATCGATTGTTAAGTTTTATCAATCCAAAGACACTCCAATTTTCGAGAAATACAATATAGAGAGACAAATCAAGACCTCCTTCGGAAGAACAGTTTCGATGAGTAAAGGTGCTTATCTTATTATCGAACACACCGAAGCTTTGCACGTTATCGACGTCAACAGCGGAAACCGTTCTAATAAAGCATCCAACCAAGAAGATACTGCAATGGAAGTTAATATGATTGCTGCCGCCGAAATCGCCAGACAATTGCGTTTGCGTGATATGGGTGGAATAATCGTGATTGATTTTATTGATATGTCGAATCCCGAAAATCGCAAAGTCTTGTTCGACTTCCTTCGGGAAGAAATGGACGATGATAAAGCCAAGCACAAAATCTTACCTCCGAGTAAATTTGGTTTAGTCCAAATTACAAGACAAAGGGTAAGACCGGAAGTCAATATTAAAACTAGAGAAGAAGATCCAAACAATATTGAAGGCGAAATAGAAGCGCCAATTCAAATCATTGACAAAATCGCTCTTGATCTAGAAAGTATTTTAAAAACCCACAAAAACGTGGTGCTCAATGTACATCCTTTTGTGGCTGCATACCTCAGTAAAGGTTTTCCATCCATACGCTCCAAATGGTTTTTGGAACATAAAAAATGGGTCAAAATTATACCACGTGACGCTTACACGTACCTAGAGTATCATTTCTACGACAAAAAGAAGAATGTTGTCATAGAGTAAAACAAAAACCGCCTTTCGAGAGATAGGCGGTTTTTTTGTGCATTTTTTCTAAATTATTTTCAGGAGCTATTTCCAGCTATCCGTTACAATCTTTTGTGCCGAACACCGGCACAAAAGGATTTCCACTGCTATCTGGGCTAGGCATTTGTTTTTAGAATACTTTTACTCTTTCACAATCTCAATCTTTCTCCTAATTTCATTCCCATATTCATCGACAACCGTAATGTAATGAAATCCCGCTGGCATCAAAATTGGTTTTTCATGAAATACTTTTGTCACGCCTTTGTAAACATTATCGACATACCAAAACAATTGTTTCTCTCTTTGTGAATAAGCGACTTTAAAAATTACAGGCTGCACTTCGCTATTAAAATTCTTCGTTAAGTAAATTTTACTATTCGGCTTCGGATAAATAAAATCCATCGAAGTCGTTTGTGTTCCCATACAATCTTCTTTAAAAGGAGGCAACGGCAAATACTCTATGTGTTTGCTTTTATAATACCAAGCCATAACAGGCGGAAGAACAAACCAGTTTTTGGCAACCATATTTTCGATACTTTCGCAACTGCTATTTACCTGAAATTGTTCTGCTTTATCCAAATGAATCCTTTTATGATACGGACAAATCGCTGTGGTTTTTCCTTTTTTGGAAACCCATTGTTTTATTTTCGGACAAGCATCTTTTGCCAAATATCCGCTTAATTTACAAACCTCAACTTCATCTAAATCCTTATATGGCGTATCGAACCATCTTTGTCTTGGCAATAAATTAAATACATCAAACAAAATGGGTGCTGCACTAGTTACGCCTGTTAAAGTTGGTCTTCCTTCTCCGGTGGCATTCCCTACCCAAATTCCAACCACATATCTCGAATTGGTTCCAATTGCCCAAGCATCTCTGTTACCAAAACTTGTTCCAGTTTTCCAAGCAATTTTAAGGGAACTGTCATAAAATTTCCAAGCTTCATCCCCTTCTGGTCGGTTTACTTCTTCCATAGCGTTGTAAGTCAACCAAATTGACCCAGCATCTAATATGTTCTTTTGACTGGATTCTGAACCAAAATCAACTTTAAAATTAGTATCATAATTCAATTCTGTAAATTCATTAGTTCGGTATTTTCCGTGGCTTTTATTGAAATAATTTAAGGTTGAAGACAAATTGGAATAAGTCCGGCATAAATCCCACAAATTGCTTTCGGCACCTCCCAAAATAAGCGACAATCCATAATGATCTGCCGATTTATTGATGTTTTTTAACTTGAACTTTTGTAACTCTTCATAAAATTTATTCACCCCAAAATCCTGCAACATCAAAACAGCGGGAATGTTTAAGGATCGTGACAACGCCCGATGCGCTGGAACTGCTCCATCAAAAGTTAAATTAAAATTCTGGGGTGTATAACCAGCAATCTGAGTTGGAATATCGGCAACCAAAGTATTGGGCAACAACTCTCCATCGTCCAACATTGCAGCATATAATAATGGTTTTAAAATACTTCCAGTACTTCTTGGCGCATCAATAATATCAACATCTTTTTGATGATCGCCATCAGTTGGAGAATTCCCAACATAACTTATTACATTTCTATTTTGGACATCAATGACCAAAATTGCTAGATTATTGACTTCATTCTGCTTGTATTGACTGTAGTAATATTTCGCAATTTGATTGACCCTGTTTTGCAAAGCAAAATTTACCGTTGTCTTTACCCGAGTTCCTTCTCCGTTTTTCGCCACCCGCTGTAATAAATGAGGAGCCATTTGAGGCAAATTATATGGTTTTTGAGGCAAAGGTTCGTCAATTGAAAGTTCGTAAGTTTGTTTGTCTATAACCCCTTCCTGATTTAGTTTTAATAAAAGTCGATTGCGTTTCTCTAATAATTTAATCTGATTTTTTCCCGGATAAATTAAACTAGGAGCATTGGGTAAAACCGCCAAAGTTGCGCTTTCTGCCCAAGACAACTGATTGGATTGTACTCCAAAATATCGCCAAGCAGCCATTTCGAGTCCAACCACATTTCCGCCAAAAGGAGCGTGAGCTGCATATAATTCGAGGATTTCGTTTTTAGAATACCCCATTTCCAATCGTGTGGCCAGAATAACTTCCACGATTTTTTCAAAATAGGTTCTGCCTTTTCCTTTTCTAGACAATCGAATGACTTGTTGTGTCAATGTGCTCCCGCCTCGAACAACTTTACCCGCTTTTCTGTTTTGTTTGATTGCATTGACCATCGCAACGGGATTAAAACCGGGATGTTTATAGAAATATTCGTCTTCAAAATAAACAATGCATTTCTTAAACTTGTCTGGAACGCTATCCTGAGCGGGAAAACGCCATTGTCCGTCACGGGCAATTTTTGCCCCTAGCAGTTCACCTTCCCTACTTTCTATAACGGTAGAATAGGGTTCTTTAAACAAAGTTTTCGGTAGCGAAAAATAATAAATCACCAACAGCAAAAATGCGATTAGTGATTTAATTTTATTCTTTTTTACCCAATTGATGATGCGTTGTAGAAACGCTTTTAGTTTGTTTCTCAAAGTTTAAAAATTATAAATCTTACAATTCAAAACCAACATTTTATTTTACAACAGCAACCCAAAAACCTTTTGTTCTCGCCAAAAACGTATGATCATACATCGCTTCAGATTGCAATCCTGGCAAATAATACGTTCCTAAATAAGAAGCATTCAGTAAAATTCTAAATATTTTTGTTTCTCCAGCTTTTAAACCAAAATAGAAATTTGTTCTATCATCCCGAATATCAATATAATTGGCAATATTATTTGTAGCCTCTCCATAATCGGTAAATCGGGTATTTACAATTTCGAAACCAGAAGGTAAAATCTGTGACAATGCCACATTTTCCACATGTTCATTTGTCTGATTTTTGATGGTAACTTCAGCAACAAACTCCGTTCCTTGGGCAATTTTAGACACATTAATAACTCCGCCTTTTCTATTTTTGAAAATAATTCCAGCCGAAAGATTGCTCTGAATGGCATTTTCTTGACCAATTGGAAGAATTCCAGTATTCAAAATTCGAACATAAATGGTATTCTTTTTATTGTTTTTTAAAGTGATACTATTGGTACCCGATTTTACAACCAAACTTCGGTTGGCTACAGTTTTAGCTGTTTTTATACTTTGTGCCTTTCCCTCTTTGCTAAACTGGATCTCAATTCCTTTTGGACCATTATTTAGTGAAAATTTAGACATTGCATACAAACAATAGGCCGTTGTTTGTGTACTCATCCACTGATCACTTGCCATACTTTTTGCCAGTTTAGTTGCCATTGCAAAAGCTTTTTGTTTTTGGTTTAACAACAACATCGTTTCCAAAGCCATAGCTCTGTTTCGATCGCTTGAACCATAATAGAAATAGCTGTATTTACTAGAATCATCATCAATTTTACTGTTTAATAGTAACGAATTTGCTGCGATTCTTTGCCCAGCCAAAACATAAGCAGCAGCCAATCGCAATTTACTTTCGTTCGAAATTCCATTGGTTTCACGCAATCTATTCATTGAAGATAAATCGGAAAAACCAGCCAAAGCCAGGGTGTATAAACGATATGCTTGAGCCAAATCATTTCCATAACGAGGTTCAAAACGCCATTTTTTAGCTTCTTTTTGTTGATACGAAATCCATTTTGATTTGAAGTTAATGGGCAAAACATATCCTTTTTTCTCTGCTTCAATTATAAAATGTCCCGCATAAGAAGTTCCCCAATCGTCAGCCATTGTATTTCCTTGCCAGTACGAAAGTCCGCCGTTCGGTATTTGAAAACTTCCTAATCTTGTAATTCCTGCCGTAACATTTTTCTGAATCAACTGTTGGCGTGTCGCATCAATATCGGCCACATCATTCAAAAACAATTGTGGAAAAACTGACGAAGTGGTTTGTTCGACACAACCGTGTGGATATTGGATTAGAAATTGCAATCTACCATTCCAATTAATGGTTGGCATAGAAGAAACCTCCAATTTGGCTTTATTACTTCCAGCAACACCAAAGGTTTTCCAAGAAATGGTTTTAGAACTATTCGGTTCCAAAATCACATCGGTATAAGTATTCGTCACCGGATTTGGATTCGTCATATCAATTTCAACATCATAAGATGATTTTTGATTTCCCGAAGTGGCAATGATTTGCACTTTTGCAATTCCAGTCAAACTTCCAACAGCAAGATTAAAATACGCCATTTTCTCATCAGGTTGTGCAAAAGTCACATTTTGAACAGCACTACCAATTACCTGCAATCCGTTGCTCGTTTTAATCTGAACTTTTACATTTTTGATGTTTTTCTCTGTTGCAAAAACCGTAACCGGAATGGTCACTTTTTCGGATGGTGAAATTTTTCTAGGCAATGAAGCCAATGCCATCAACGGACTTCGAACTGGAGTTGCTTTTTCTATACTTCCGTAGGCACTTGCAGCGGCATCAGCAGCAACGACCATAGTCCGAACTGACCCGATATATTTTGGTAACTTTACTTGATGCGTTTTCGTTTGACCTTTTTCTAATTTAAATGGCCCAAGATAAATCACCACGGGTTTAAAACGATTGGCTTTCTTGGTCTTTCCTCCGCTTAAATCCTGATCTCCACCAATGCTGAAAATTTGGTTTACTTTTCCGCCATACGCACCAATAACATCATCATATACATCCCAAGTTCTTACTCCCAAAGCTTCTCTGACATAAAAACTATCCCAAGCATTTGGAGTTTTAAATCGGGTTAAATCCAACAATCCTTCGTCAACAATGGCGATGGTGTAAGTCATTTCTTTGCCTGATTTCTCACTTACTTTTATCGGAAATGATTGTTCAGGTTTTAGAATATTCGACATACTGATGATGGGTTCCAATTTGGTGTTTTTATCCACAACACCAATCGGAACAATTCCGTACATCCGAATCGGTGAATCATTTTTAGTGGATGCGTGCGGTTGTAAAAGTGTAATGTTAAAATAGACATTGGGTGCCATTGCAGCCGTAATCGGAATTTCGACTTTGGTTTCTCCTTTTTTAGTTTCCACCCAAAGCGTTTGAATTACTTTTGAACCATTTTCGATGGAGACCAAAGCACGTCCGCCTTCACTTGATGGAAACGAAATCTTGGCTTTTTCGCCTACAGCATATTCTTTTTTATCGGTAGAAAAAACCAGCATACTAGCTGTTGAAGCATCGGTATTTCTAGTTTTTCCTGACCACATTGGCCAATCAATATTCACTGTCAATGCGGTTGCGTGTCCACTCATTTCATCAGAAACACGGATTAAATAACGCCCCCATTCTTCATCCGTTAGGGCAAATTGTATGATTCCTTTTCCATTGGAATCAGTGTTTAATCTAAATGTTTTATAGGAAGTTGTAGATTCTGATGAATTATAATTGGATAAATTATCGCTTGCAGCATCCCACCACCAGCGCCATTCTACTTTGTACACTTTTACTTCCAGATCTCGAACTGATTTTGGCCTTCCGTTTTCATCCACTGTGACAATATCAAAACGATTGTTTTTTCTGGTTTCTAACATCCCATATTTGTTAGGTTCAGGCGATTTGATTCCCATATAAGTTTTATACGGAGAATAGGTCGTTGCCATTGCATCCATACTGAAATCACCGCCTTCTTCATATACTTTTGTGATGAATGAAGCGCGCAACATTCCCGGTGCTTGACCTTGTAATTTTGGATTAATTGGAACTGAAGCTCTTCCGTTTGCATCTAATTTTCCTGAAAAAACATTCACTTCTTCAGTACTAAAACGACGAACCAAATCATCAAAAGCATATTTCTCGTAGCCTTTAAATGTCGTTTTTTGTTCGGAGAATTTAGCCTGCATTTCGACATTCAAATTCTTGGCGATGGCACCGTGAAGCCAAGTCACTTCGAGATTGCTCGAATTTGGATAAGACGAAGACAAAACCGCTCTTTGGAAACTATTTTTAATTTTTAAACGATTGGGTTTTATAGTTTCGATTTTAATACTTTTATAATATTTTGCCCCTCCAACACTTACCATTGCTTCCCAACTTCCTGTGGGCGCATCCTGATCTGTTGGCACAACAAAAGCGTAATGATTTAATTCATTCGATTTTTGAACAGTTTGATAAACTATTTTTCCATTTGGATCTGTTAATCTAAATTTTATTGGATGAGCAACTGGCAGTTTATTCGCAGCATCATTCAAAATAAAGGACAAATACAAATTATCACCCGGACGCCAAACACCACGTTCTCCATATAGGAATCCTTTCAATCCTTTTTGAAGTGTTTCTCCAGCAACATCAAAATTACTTACGGACAATGAATTACCGTCATCCAATTTTACATAAGTAGATTGATCGCCTAAAGTAACGATGGCAAAATAGGCAAATTTATCGATTTGAAATGTTGCAATTCCTTCACTGCTTGTTGCTGCTGTGGCAATTTTTTGTTGTTGAAAGGTGTATAAATCTACACGAGCATTCGAAACTGGTTTTGTTGTAAGAATGTTGTTTACAGCAAAAAAATAAGATTTATTTTCACCTCTTTTGGCAATTACCCCTAAATCTGAAGCTAGAATATTGGTGGCAATTTTGGCATTATAATAAAATGAACGAGTGCAAGGATTCTGACTTTCTCTCCATTCGTAATCATCGTAATAATAATCATCATAGGAGTTCCCACTGTAGTTTACATCATTTTCATCAACTTCGTCTTCCTCTTCATTTTGATTAAAATCATCTTCGGATGTTTCGCATTTGTATAAAGAATATTTCTTTTTATAAGAGAACTCCACTCTGTAAATCGCACCTGGTTCTGGCTTGATGATTTGAGACAAATCCAAGGCAAAAGTGTTCCATTTATTTAAATTGACCAATCTATTTTCTTTGAGATTAATGGTTGTTTTGGCAACAGGCTGTGAAACACGTTTTAGGTTTTGTGCGCCATTCAATTCATTGTTCTGAAGAAATTGCAGGATATTATTTTTATAAATTTTATAAACCTTTACATCAACGGCACTCAAATTGGCAGTTTCAAAATTGAGTTTCAAGTTATTGGAACTTGGCAAAATCGTTCCATTTTTCACAAACCGCACATTGGGTTTTATTTGGTCGAAAGAGATTTTTTGGGAATAGCTTTGCTGCATTTTCTTGCCATACTGACTTTCTATTCCTTGAAAAACTTCCAGTAGCAATTCGCCTGTAATAGTTTGTTCTGGCGTAACTTCTTCCTCAACGGCAGGAACAATTTCAGGAACCGCAACTGCGGCACTATCTACAGCAACACTTGCTGTATCTGAACTAACCGTTGCAATTGGATCTTCCACAACGACTTCATTAATAATGGGCGGAGCTGTTTTTTGATTACTAAAATAGACTTTTAAAACATTTCCCTGAGTTGAAAATTTTAAATTGGTAGTATTTTGAATAGCAACCAAACCTGCAAAATCCTGTCCTTTTTCTAAAGGTTCTGAAAAATTAATTAAAACCGACTGATTATTTTCATCAGGAACATCTACTTTAATTATTTTGAATTCATTAATTCCAGTAATCGGAAAATCAATTTTTCCTTTCTGATCAATATCAAAATCACTTCCATCATAAGCAATTTCTAGTTCACTTGGCTCAGAAAAACGCTGAATACCATCAATGATAAATTTGAATTCTTTTCCTGATTTTACAGCATTTTCAAATTTAATTTTTAGGTTATTTCCTTTTTGGCTGGCTAAAACCAACTTTTGAGCCGTTTCCAAATCGATATCGTCTGCCGTTTTCAGCACACAATTCAAATATTGATATTCCTTATCATGCGATTGAATATCGAGTGTGTTAATGGTAAAATCTTGTTTCAGCGTTTTTACGGTAAAATTAAATTTTGAAAGTGTTGCCTCTTTTTCTTTCGGAAGTACAATTAGTTTATCTAAGTTTAGTGTAACCTGATATTCGGTTCCTGCTTTTAGCTTTTTGTCCGGAATGAAGGCAATGGTATTACTCGAAAGTGCCACAACTTTTCCGTCGACACTTGGCGAAATATCGAACAAATCGTCCTCTAAAACTTCATTGATTTTCCATTCTTTTTTATCGAAAGCAAAAACTACCCGTATATCAGATTCCGAAGGAACAATTCCGCCAGTAAAACTAGTGATGTACTCTCTAAACAATGAAAAATCAGAATTAAAATCAGATGATTTCTTGCTACAGGCTTGAAATACAAAAAAAACAAAAAACACGTAAACTAATCCTTTTACTTTCATTTTTATAAAGAGTTAATGGGTTACGAAAAAATGTATACTAACAATAAATAGCATTTCATATAAAATGCACAACTGTGAAATTGCACTTTATATTGTAGTAAAAGTATAGTATTTTCAAATTGTTTTAAGAGGAATTTTCAGGATAAGGAAAATATTTTTTCTATCGCTTCTTTTTGAAAAAGCGCTTCATCAAATCGGCAGCTTCGTTTGCCATAATTCCAGAAACAACAGTCGTTTTGGGATGCAGTTTTGTTCCCATAGTCATAAAACCTCTTTGTTCATCACGAGCACCAAAAACAATTTTAGAAATCTGACTCCAATACAAAGCACCGGCGCACATTTGGCAAGGTTCCAAGGTGACATAAAGTGTACAACCAGTCAAATACTTTCCGCCGAGGAAATTGGCGGCAGCCGTTATGGCTTGCATTTCGGCGTGAGCAGTAACATCATTGAGCATTTCGGTGAGATTATGACCTCGTGCAATCACTTTATTGTCGATTACGATAACGGCACCAACGGGGATTTCGTCTTTTTCAAAAGCCATTTCTGCCTCTTGCAAGGCTTTCTTCATAAAATATTCTTCGGTGAAAGGGTTTTCCATACAGCAAAAGTACGATTTAGAAATAATTTTTAAATATGTGTTTTAAAAAAAACAGAGGCTTCTTTTTTAGAAACCTCTGTTTAATTTTAAATCAATCTATTTCTTCAATCCTATAATTTATATCCCCTATTACTTTTTTTGCTTCATAAGCAAAAAATTTATGAAAAAAACCACTGCCGATTTCACAATCTTCTTGTACGGAATAATTTACTTGTAATCCTTCTAATTTTAAACATTCAATAGAATAGGGTAAAAATTTTGCGTCAGGTAATTTTTCTCTAATATAATTTTCAATTTCCAAAAACAATTCTTTATAATAACTATCGACTGGAGAAACTATTAATTCTTCAGCACCCCAACCAATATTACCTCTTTGATGTTTCATATATTTATTAGATTTTACAAACTGAATAGAATAATAATTCTTTATTAAGCTAACGTAAAAATGTATTTGGTAAAGTTCACACAAATCATCACTCTCATAAAGCTCTATTAACCCTCCTATGTTTGGGACTAATCCTAAAGTTGCTCCTATTATTTTGCGATTAATCCTTTTTTCTAATTCACCTAAAAAATCTTTTTCCCATCTAGAAACAAAAATTTCATTATTTAGAATATTTTCCTCGATAATTGAATTTAAAACTTGATTTCCAACATATTCCTTATAAATTGGGTCTTCCATTTTTATTCCTATCGGATAATAATAATCTAAAGTGTTTGCTAAGTTTGGATACTTTTTTTTTAGCTCTTTAATTGTAATACTGCTTTTCATTTAATAGTTTTTATGGACAATAAAATTAATGCACCAATAGTAATTTCATCCTTTTCAAAAGCCATTTCAGCCTCTTGAAAGGCTTTCTTCATAAAATATTCGTCGGTGAAAGGGTTTTCCATAAAGCAAAAGTACGATTTTGAAATAATTTTCGTTAGTTTTATCATCAGAAACACATTGTATGGAAAGAAAATATAAAATCACAATTCCCGAGCCTTGTCATGAGGATTGGAATAAAATGACTCCAAATGACAATGGAAGATTTTGTGGAAGCTGTTCCAAAAACGTAGTTGATTTTACCAATATGTTGCCTGATGAAATTCAATTGTATTTTCAACAGAATAGCAACGTTTGTGGAAGATTTAAAAATTCTCAATTGAATTCACTGACTATTCAAATTCCGAATCGGGTTTTGTATTCACAAACAAACTATCATAAGATATTTTTATTGGCTTTGTTTATTGCAATGGGAACGACATTGTTTAGTTGCGCTGATAAAAATGGAAACAAGCAAAAGATTGACAAAGTTGAAGTTGTTGAAGATTCCATAGAAAAGCAGTCAAAGGTTGGAATTATACAGCCATCAGAGGACTCATTAAATACTATTAGTACTCAACAACTTCATCCAAAAAGAAGTCAAATAAAATTCAAAAAGCCAAAAACGATTATATGCGGCGAAGTATTGCCCAATAAAAAAGAAAAAGCAAAAGATGAGCCCAATGTTGTTTTTGAGGACAATACAGTATATGGAGGTGTTGGAATAAGTGTATATCCAGAATATATGGGAGGAATAATTCCTTTTTATAATTACATTAAACAAAATTTTAAATTTTTAGAAAAATCAAGACACCTAAATGATACATTGATTGCTGCTTTTGTAATTGAAAAAGATGGTAAATTAGACTCAATAAACGTTTCAAAGGATTTAGGATTCGGTACCAAAGAAGAACTTATTAGAATATTAAGCAATTCAAAAAAATGGTATCCTGGTGAAGAAAA
>Ga0209717_1004232_pt1 | contig 11945 bp, 8 predicted proteins | sample AD_UKC048_MetaG_FD_184418 | JGI IMG/M metagenome (GOLD analysis project Ga0209717, IMG submission 184418) | Active sludge microbial communities of municipal wastewater-treating anaerobic digesters from USA - AD_UKC048_MetaG (SPAdes) (version 2) | ecosystem: Engineered > Bioreactor > Anaerobic >... | reverse complement strand
GCTTTCGGTACCAGGCGGCCGTTTGGCGAAGTGTGGAAAGCATTTTATACTGCGGGTTGTTGCGCAATTTTTGCCCGATCAGGTTGTCGCGCAAGGCTTCGAGCAACACAGCGGCTTTGGTGCGTTCAGCAATTTCAAATCCTTTTTCCAGGTAGATAGTCAGACCGGTTCGTTCGTACAACTGCCGGCAAATCTGCATGGCCGCTTCTTCCCGCTGCCGGGCGCCGGACTGAAGTCCCAGTTTGGAAGATTCGTATTGAAAAACGGCACGCAGGCGAGCTTCGACGGCATGGGCCAGGTCGTGGCATTCGAGCGCCAGTTGCAGCCAGCGAATCTCGCCGGTTTGACCGAACATAGCATTGGCGGCCGCCGCTTTGGCTATCAACGACTCGGAAATCGTGTTTTCCTCATAAAAATCAGCGGGATCCGGGTTGGCTTCTATCCGCTTTGGATGAAAGGCGGGCAATACAGCCTCTAAAGCGCCATTTGACGCTTCGAGCGCCTTAAGCGGCTGATTTTGAAGCAGATATATTTCAGAAAACGCCAGTTGTATTTTTCCTATATCACGGTTTCCGCTGTTTCCGGAAGCGCGAAGTGCATCGGACAAGGCGCCTTCCAGCAAGCGGCGCGCCTCTGCAAAACGCCCGCTCCGTGCACAGGCCAAACCCGCCGTGCGCCGGATACGCGCCCGTTCTACCCAGCGCTGATCATCATCCGAAACGGGCGATGGCAACAATTGAAGCGCCTTTGCAGCGGTTTGTCTGGCAGGTTCGGGGCGGCCGGTGTCCAGTTCGACCAATGCAAGTACACTCTGTAACAAAGCCTGTTTGGCTTTCGAAATGCCGGACAATGCAAGGCCTTTCCTGCAATTTTCTTCCGCTGCCGGCATATTGCCTTCGTTCCAGTACGCGATGCCGATGTTGCCATAAAGGCCGGCCAGCATTTCCGGTTCACCGCCCAGCGCCAGTGCTTTTTGAAAAACGGCCAGCGCTTTTTCGTTGTCGCCCAGGCGCGTGTAATGATTTCCCAGGGGTTTGTACAACGCATTGACGACATTAAAATCGGGGAAGTGATAGCGCTCGTACAGCACATTGGCCGTTTCGTAAGCCTGCACGGAAGCCCATACCTGACTCCGTTGCGACAGATGATAACCGCGCAGGGCATGGATGTAAAAAACCTGCTCGAACTCGGCGGGACTGGCAGGTTCGCGCCATTTTGCGGACAAAGCCCCGTCCAGGTATTTTATGGAAACGTTGTGGTCCGATTGGAAAAAATACTGGATGTCCACGTTCGTTTCGAGCCAGGCGGCCAGGTCGTCGTTTTGGCGAGCAGTGCGTTTTTTCTGTTCTGAATAATATAGAAAACTATCTTTTTGCTCTTTTTCGCTGAAATATTCCATCCTTTCCTCGTAGAAATCAGCAGCCGACACCTTGTTCTGAGCGGCGATTTGCCAGAACGGACAACAGCATATCAGAAAAAGAAAGGGCCGGTTAAGGCGGTAGAGGATGGGCATTTTTTGTTTTTAACCGGACAAATCTAGACTATGATTTTAGTATGATTTATATGATGGACATGATTTTGTATCGAGGTAGTCATGGCAATCATGTAAATCATACTAAAATCACAGTCAAATTATCTTCTCCACAAAAGCCATGACTACCTCGACACCAATCATGTCCATCATAATAATCATACTAAAATCATAGTCAGAAATCACAGTCAGAACTTGTACTCCACAGAAGCCTGCACGAACGGTTTAACGCCCCCATCCAAAATCCCGCCTGCCCGAATACCCACATTCGGTCCCGCGCGTACGGAACCCAACGTCAGGTCGGCAAAAAAAGTAAAGTACATCCGGCTGGTGGAAACCTGCGTGGTCGTCGTTTCGGATGACAAAACCTTGATCATAAAAGGTTCCGGGAAATTGGGTTCGTAAAACTCCTGGCGCACCCGTTTGAACACCGTGTCTTCACCGCGGTCGAGTACGAGCCGCGCCGATGCACCCAGCCCGATTCCTGCAAAACGGGAAAAATTGCGGCGCAGCAACACCGGTAATTCGAAGGAAACGAAACGGCGGTGGCCGTTTCTGATCATATACGTCACCGTATCGGGCAGGATCGCCCCCGTGTTGAAACCGCCGTGCATCGTCTGAATAGTAGTATCTCCAGGCAGATCCGAACGGCCTTTCAAACCGGTGAGCAACTCTATCTGCGGGTAAATTTTCCAGGATTTATAGGGCGAAACACTCAGCCCGAAAAACGCATAACCCGTTGAAAAAGAATCCGGTACAAAGCCGTAACCCACTTTCAGGCCGGGAGAAAGGCCGGGTTTAAAACGCGTTTTAGAAAAATTGGTGTTGATTGGCGGATTCTTGTCGAATACGATACTTGCCCGGCTGCTGAAGTTGCGTTTCGGCATTCCTTTTTCCGGCGTAATCCGGTATTTTACAAAACCCTGCGTGGAGTCGTAGTCCGTCACACCCCGCTGGTTGCTACCCGGCAAATAGATGTTGCGAAAAGTAAAAATCAACCCATTCGCAGTTGTAGCCGTATCCAGGCAACTGCTCCGGTTCGGGATGTCGGTGCAGATCGGGCATTTCGGGTACCAGTCGAGCGGTTCCATTTTCGCCGCGTTCAGCCCTTCCGGAATATCGATACGCAGTTCAATTTTTTCCGCCTGGCGTTCGCCGTTGTTTTGGAAACGCACTTTGTAATCGAGCCGGTTTGTGTTGAGTTTACGATATCCGACCCGCGTGTCCGACACGGCAATGGCATTGGGGTCGTGCGAATTGACGATCTCCATTTCCAGCCGGCTGGAATCGGAAGGTACGGCCGGGTCGACCGGCGCAAAAACGGCCAGCAAATGAATGAAAGCGCTGGTATCCCGGATCATACCGGCACTGCCTTCGAGGGTAACGAACAGGTTGCGCGTTTCGCCGGGGCGCAAATTGCTGAAACGCCAGGCTTTTTCTTCACGGTAAAGTCCCCGTGCTTCGGCCAGTATTTTCGGAGCAGGTACGGGTGCCGGCACCAGAAAGGGCGCGCTCACGCCACCATGATTTCCATTTCCCTGGACCAGCGCCATCCAGTCGATCGTTTTCCAGGTATGCGTTGTTTCTGCGGCCGATAGCAGGAGTTCCGGTTTTTCGCCGAAATGCGTCCGCGCCTCCTGAAATTGAAAATGGGTACTGCGGAATTTTTTTTCATTAAAAAACAAATGCACCACGCCGTCGGTCGTGTAAGCGCTGTTGTTGCGGTAACTCAGCACGAGCGTCAGTTCTTCTCCACGCCTTGGCTCGCGGTTGTTTTTTAAAATAATCGATTCCCCAGAGTCACCGTAAGCGCCGGGCCATTTGCCTGTTCCTGCCAGGCCCGAAGCGCCGGAGGACGTGACACCTTTGCGCTTTTTTTTCTTTTTCGGCATTTCCCCATCGTCGTAGTGATAGGTAAGGTGCAGCACCGGTTCAACGGAATCGGTGGCAGCATACATGTGCAGGGGGCTTTCTTCAGTACTGAAACCGCCGTCGCCAAACTCCCAGAAGCACCGGTAATAGGCTTTGGGCGCCCCGGCAATCTGCTGCGCCGGCGGTGGCAAGGCCTTGAAACGCAGGCCGTTCCCTTCGGGGTTCATAGTAAAATCGGCTTCCCGTGCCGGTGCGGGTTGCGTTTGTGCCCACAGCGATACGGCGCCAAGCAGTGCAGAAAAAAGCAGGATAGTTCTCATGGTACGATGCGTAGTGTGGATGGGCGGCGGGATAAACAAAGATAGACGAATTTGGCGCCACGACGGTTTTTCCGCGCGGCTGCCTGACGTATATCGGGCATCTTCAAAAACCTTACCTTGTTTGTGAAAAATTAATTCCATTACATTCGTAGTTTTGAGATGCTGCCGGGCAGGAAACCGGCCATCCGTGTAATTTCAACCAACGCCATGCATCCCGACCACCAATTCATTGAAGCCTTGCGACAAAACGATCCGCGCGGGATCCGGAAAATTTATGACCAGTTTGCCGGACAGGCGCTGCGCTGGGTCATCAACAACAACGGTTCGGCTGCCGATGCGCAGGATGTTTTTCAGGAAGCGCTGATCATTTTGTTCGAAAAAGCGTCAGATCCCCGCTTTGTGCTTACCTGCCCGCTGGGCGCGCTGCTGCACCTGATCTATTCCCGGAAATGGATTGACAGAATCCGTGCAAAAAACAAGGAAACGGTGGTAAGAAAAGAAGAGGAAACGCGATATAACCTCGAATCGGACAGCGACGTGCTCGTCATGGCCGAAGAAGTACTGGACCATGCAGCCAAACAGCAACGTCTGGCCGACGCATTCGCGCAACTCAGCGACCTGTGCCGGCAGTTGTTGTCGATGCTGTCGGAAGGACTGGAGCCGCGCGTGGCTGCCGAACAACTTCAAATGAACAGTGTCGACACGCTGTACCGGCGCAAAAATGCCTGTAGCCAGCGCTGGCGTGCCTTGTTTGCAGAAGCAGCCTGACATCTTTTTAAACACCAGAATCACATCGTTATGAACGACCAGGATATGAACCTTCTCGATGATTACCTCAACGGGATTTTGCCCGCCGGGGAAGCAACGGCCTTCCGGCAACGCCTCGAAACCGAGCCGGAACTGGCCCGCGAACTGGCACTGCGCGAGCAGATGGACCGCTGGCTGAAAACCCGCCCCGACCGGGCTGCCCTGACCCAAAACCTGCAGGACATCGGTGCAGGATATTTCACCGAAACCGCGGCAAAAGCGCCTGGTACGCGCATCGGCACGGTTTCCATGGGTCGTCGGCTGTTAATGGCGGCGGCCTTTATCGGGGTGCTGGTGGCTGCCTGGTTTTTGTTGCAGCCCCGCGACGTTTCGTACGAACAATTTGCCATGCACCAGCCTTTGCACCTGAGCGAACGCGGCAACGCCGATGTGGCCGCTGCGGAAGCGGATGCATCGTTTAATGCTGGCGATTATGCCCGGGCTTTGCCAGCGCTCGACCGGCTGCTGGCTGCCGAACCGGATAATGGCACCGCGCGTTTGTACCGGGGCATTTGCCTGCTCGAACTAAAACGGCCGGCCGAGGCGCGCATCGCGTTGGAACCGCTGGCCACAGGACAATCGGCCTTGCGTGCCGACGGTATCTGGTACACAGCGCTGGGTTATTTACAGGAAAAAGATTTTCAACGCTGCAAACAGTTTTTACAACAACTGGAAACGGGAGACGCTCACTTTAAGGAAGCGCAGGTACTCTTGAAAAAAATTGACTGATTAACCGTAGATCCTTGCAGTCATCCGATGACTCGAAGTCATCGGATGACTGCAAGGATCTACGGTTAATCAGTCAATTTTATAATATTACACCTCGGGATCAAATTATCTTAAAATCGAAATACTTATGAAAACACTTGCCACCCTATTTCTAATACTCCTGCCGGCATTAACTAACCTCTGCCTTGCTCAAAAACAAAAAGTCTGGCTCGACGCCGATACCGGCAATGAAATGGACGATCTGTACGCCATTGTGCGGCTCGTGAAGGAACCGTCCATCGACCTGGTAGGCTTGAGTTCCGCGCATTTCAACAATGCCGACCTGCTGACGTTTGAAAAATGGAATGCCTACGATGCCAAAACGCTGAAACCCGTCGTGGAAAGCCAGCGTATCAATGAGGAAATACTTCAAATACTTCAACGAACGGACATCGCACACCCCATCGGCGCCGACCGGCAGATCGGCTGGGCATGGGGGCAGCAGCAATACCGCGATTCGCCGGGTGCACGCGGCATTATCGACGCCGCCGGAAAATTGAAGCCGGGGGAGCAATTGCACGTGCTGACGCTCGGGCCGCTGACCAATATCGCTTCCGCCATCATGATTGCGCCCGATATTTTGCCCAAAATAAAGGTCTATTGTCTGGCAGCCAGTTACAATCCCAAAACCAAAGTGTGGAACAAAAGCGAATTCAACGTACGCAACGACCTCAATGCGTTCGATTACGTGCTCGACCGTGAAGGGCTGGACCTGACCGTTATGACGCTGGATGCCGCCCGTCCGCTGGCGTTTCAGCGGGAGAACACCTACCAGCGGCTCGATGAAAACAACAAAATCGAGCTGTTGCTGGAAAACCGGTGGCGGGAACAAAATCCGCAGGACGAGACCCGGATCATGTGGGACCTGGCGCTGGTGGAAGCCTACCTGAAACCGGAACTGGCACAGATAAAAACCGTCAAAACGCCGCCCGAAAACACCAAACGCAAAGTGTATGCTTATGTGCACCTCGATGAAAAAGTGTTGGCGGAAGACTTCTGGACGGTGTTGAAAAAGCGGTGATTATACTTGAGGATGCGAGTATTTGAGGATTCGAGGATTCGATTCAAATACTCGCATCCTCAAATACTCGAATCCTCCCATCAAACGAACAGCCCTCTATGCTTCATAATTTCCCGTTTTACCTCAGCATCATCCTTGTCATCGTGCTGCTGATCATGCTGGCCAACAAGATCAGGGTCGCCTATCCCATTTTACTTGTTCTGGCAGGCTTGGTCATCGGTTTTGTGCCGGGTGTGCCGCACGTTCAGATCGATCCGGAGCTGATCTTTGTCATTTTCCTGCCGCCGTTGCTGTATGAAGCCGCCTGGGCCACTTCGTGGAAAGAGTTGTGGCGCTGGCGCAGACTCATCGGTAGTTTCGCTTTTGTCATTGTATTTCTCACCGCATTTGCGGTGGCATTGATTTCAAATTGGTTTATTCCGGGATTCACATTGGCGCTGGGCTTTTTGCTTGGAGGTATCGTTTCACCACCCGATGCGGTAAGTGCGGGGGCTATTTTGAAATTTGTGAAAGTGCCGAAAAGGATGGCCTCGATACTGGAAGGCGAAAGCCTTCTGAATGATGCTTCGAGTCTGATCGTGTTTCGTTTTGCGCTGGTAGCCGTTGGAACCGGGCAGTTTATTTTACAGCAGGCAGCGCTTAGTTTTGTGTGGATGGTGGCCGGCGGTATTGGAACAGGCCTGTTGATCGCCTACGCATTTTTCAAAAGCCATAAACTGTTGCCGACCGATGTGAACATGGATATCGTGCTCACGCTCGTGGCGCCTTACATGATGTATATCGTTGCGGAAGAAGCAAACTGTTCGGGTGTTTTGTCAGTCGTGAGCGGCGGCTTGTTCCTGGCCCGAAGGAGCCACCTTTTTCTCAGCAGCAGCAGCCGGTTGAGGGCAGTCAATGTGTGGGAAGCCTTGTGTTTTATCCTCAACGGACTGGTGTTTATGATGATCGGGCTGGCGCTGCCTGAAATCGTGTCGGGGCTGGAAGGTGTAAGCCTACTTACGGCAATCGGTTATGGCATACTTATTACGGCTGTGCTGGTAGTCGGCCGCCTGATTTCCGCTTATGGAGCGGTAATCGTTACGATGATTGCCAAAAATTTTATCACCGTTGCCGAAACGCGCAGTCCCGGCATCAAAGGGCCCTTCCTGCTGGGCTGGGCGGGCATGCGGGGCGTGGTTTCACTGGCGGCGGCTTTATCCATTCCGCCGTATCTGGCCGACGGAACGCCATTTCCCCAGCGCAATGTGATCCTGTTCATCACTTTTGTAGTGATTTTGCTGACCCTGGTAGTGCAGGGATTAACGCTCCCCTATTTTATCCGAAAATTCAATTTACCCGACTACGACCACCATTTGACGGAAGACGAGGAATACCATATTTTACAGGAAAAACTGGCCAAAGAAAGCCTGAAACACCTCCAGACGCATTTCGCGGAAGAACTGGAAACCAAGCCTTTCCTGAAACACCTGGCAACGCGCTGGGACGATGATCATTCGGAACCGCAAGACAAACTGTTTCCGGAAGACTACAAAACCATTTACCTGGACATACTCAACCGGCAACGCCAATGGCTGAGGGTGTGGAACAAGGACCACTCCATCAATGAGGACGTGATTCGGAAACATTTGCACCGGCTGGATTTGGAAGAAGAGAAGATTTTGTATTTGGGATGAGAATGTTGAGATTGTTGAGGGGTTGAGATTGTTGAGTTGTTGAGGGTGCTTCGCTCAAGGTATTCAAATGAGTTTGAGCGAAGCCCCCTCAACAATCTCAACCCCTCATCATTCTCAACAATCTCAACCCCTCAACATTCTCAACAATCTGAACACCCTCAACCCCAACTGCCCCGTTTTATTTCACAAATTCAATTGTGTACTCCGATACGTATTTCCCCAAATCTGAATACTTGTAAAACAGCCGGGCTTTTTTACCGAGCCGCAGGCAGGTGTTTTTCTGCGCGATGTCTTCCGGCGTATTCATGGGTTGGAGGGAAGGGTACCACATCGTGTGGCCGGGTTTGTCTGCCAGGAGTTGCGGTTTGCTCCAGTCCTGCGAATTCATGCCGCTGCCCAGGTCTTCGTGCGTATTAAATGAAATGTAGAGACTGCTGCCCTGCCACGATGGCCCCGTGGCTTTGGCCATCAACATCACCCAGCAATGCAGGTAGGTATTCCAACTGACGGAAGGGCCCCAGTGATGGCCTGCCGTGGGCGAAGAAGCGGCACCACCTCCATCCTTAAGCGGAATCTGGAGGCTGGCGACCGGTTTTCCGGCTCCATCCCAGGGCGCAGCGAAAGCCTTGCCGTCCCAGCGCCGGGCCTTGCCCTGCGGGTTGTCCAGGTCGCTAAGCCGGATACGCGCCATGCTGACGCACTGCCCCGACCATTCCGTGGAAGGTGCATATTTTAAAGAATCGTACACGCCCGGATAACCGTATTCGCCATAAAACAAATACAGGTAATCGCCATGTGCCACTGCCGAAGGGTCGCCCACCCCGCCGGCAAATGTGACGGAGTTGTTGTGCGGTTTCAGGATCATGCGCGGCTGTTTGTCCTCGATGAACAAACCCTTGTTGGCCCAACTTCTGCCGCCGTCGGTCGATTTCATCACGCCGATTCGGCAAACGGCCGCAGGTGAAGCGGCGCCCTGTAACCCTTGCGGCCAGTTCCGGTCGATGTAACCTTCGCCCGTTGATGCGTTGTAAGGCAGGGTAACCGGATAGTTTTCATTGTGGTAAATGGCAAACAACGTTCTGCCGGAAGCATCGCGGCTGTCCTGATACACCGTTTCGAACCAAACGGCGCCGTGCAGACCGGGTGTGCCCGCAGGTGCATTGGCCGGCATTTTCGGCTCCGTAAAAGCGGAAGCGGGATTGCTGAATGCCTCATCGGCATGTCGGCCGTCGGAAAATTTGAGTTCCCGGGAATATCCCCCCCACACGGGATCTTCGCCGTATTTTCCCGGAAAAATGCGAAAGGTGTCGCCGATCCAGGCTTCCGCCATGTTGCAATCCACGAAATTGTTGAACCGGAAGGTGTCGGCTGGCGTAAGCACAAAACGCGGGACCGAAGCAGTAGTGCCTGCGCCGGTTTTAGCAGGAGCAGTACACGCGAGAAACGCAACTACACTAACTACAATGGAAAACAGAAAAATATAGCGCATGAGAAAGGAATTTCCGGGAAAGATATATTTTTTAAAAGAGAACTAACGGCTTCGGAGAAGCCCAACATTTGTAGAAAAGACCAAAGCGCCATCACCGGCTTCGGAGAAGCCCAACATTTGTAGACCCCGTGTTTAATTCAAATAATTTGTACCAGGATTGTAGGAAAGATTTGTTCGGCTACGCCCCTCGTAGGAGGATGGGAACGACGGATTCTGCGGATGATGCGGATTAAAACGGATTTTAGTGGCCTTGCGGCCATTTTTTTGATTTTTACGGATTTAACCCCGCCTTCGGCGGGACGTAGATCAAATCAATTATTTACAAAAGCGAAGCCGAAAATCATCCTCGATCACTAACATTTTTTCATGCTTATACCTTGAGTATCCACCCCGCCGAAGGCGGTTTTAATCCGTTTATTATCAGAAAAGTGGCCGCAAGGCCACTAAAATCCGTTTTAATCCGCATCATCCGCACAATCCGCGTTCCCATCCTCCTACGAGGGGCGTAGCCGAACAAATCTTTCTGCATCCGAAATTGTGGTCATGCATCCAACCCATTGCGTTTCTTGCCATAAATTTTGAACATGAAACATTCGTCTGCAAAACCTTTCAATCGCTGTCGCCTGGCAACCGGCCTATTCGGCACGGCTATGTTTTTTTGCCTTTTGCTGTTCTCATGCAGCATTTCCCGACAACAGCATAACGCAAAAAAAGCAGACTTCCACGTCCTCGCTTTTTACACCGCCAAAGCCGATCTGGCGCACATCAGTTTTGTGCACGAAGCCAACGACTGGTTTTCACAAATGGCCGAAAAAAATCAATATACGTACGACTCCACCAACAATTGGAACCGGCTCCACCAGGATTCGCTCAAAAATTACCAGGTCATCCTCTTTCTAGATACCCGCCCCGAAACGCCCGAACAGCGCCGGGCATTCGAACAATACATGAAAAACGGCGGCGCCTGGATGGGGTTTCACTTTGCCGCCTTCGCGCTCACGCCTTCCGATTACCCGCAAAACTGGGACTGGTACCATGAAGAATTTCTGGGATGCGGTCCATATAAAAGCAATACCTGGCGACCGACTTCGGCGATTTTGCGGGTGGAAAACCGTAAACATCCCGTCACCAGGAGCCTGCCGGAAACCTTCACCTCCGCGCCCAATGAATGGTATCGTTGGGAAAATGACCTCCGCGCCCGGCCCGATATCGACATCCTGCTATCCATCGACCCCGGCAGTTTCCCGCTGGGCACCGGCCCGAAACCGCACGAGATCTGGCACGAAGGATATTACCCCGTCGTGTGGACCAACCGCCGGTACCGGATGCTGTACGTCAACATGGGCCACAACGACATGGATTACGAAGGCGGCACGAACCTGGCATTGTCGGCCACTTTCCGGATTGAAGTACATAACCAGTTGATTTTGAATGGTTTGCGATGGCTGGGGGCCGGAAAATAATTTCGTAAAACAACTGTTGTACGTATATCTTGTCCTTCGAAAAATACGATACATGAAAAACGAAAAACGCTTGCTCGGCGCCACGCTGTTCCTGCTCGGCTTGCTCGGAGTATTTTCCATCCTCACCATGGAACTCCCGATTCCGGAGAATGCGCGCGTCATCCTGGAAAGCCGGTTTTCACCCATGCAAATCAAGATGTTGATGTTGCTCAACCCGACAGTGATGCTGCTGGTGTTTGTGCTGGCGGGTACGGCCTTGTACGACAGGGTTTATTTGACGGTGCCGTTGATCTCAGGACTGATCAGAAAACAAGACATAAAAACCCAAGCGGTTGGTACGGTGAAATACGGCGTCACAGGCGGTATTCTAGCCGGCATTTTACTAACCGGGGTCGGTTTGGTGTTTATGCCGTATTTGCCGGAGGAGTTCAAAGAACTGGGCGAAAAACTGCAACCGAGTATTGCTGCACGCTTTTTGTACGGCGGAATAACGGAAGAAATACTGATGCATTTCGGCCTCATGACGCTGGCCGTCTGGATCATTTCAAAAATATTCAAAAGTACCGCACCGGCGGTCTATTGGGCAGGTATTGTCTTCGCTGCGGTACTTTTTGGCCTGGGGCATTTTCCCGTCGCGTATCAGGCTGTCGGCTCGCCTTCTCCCATGCTGCTCACCTATATCCTGGTCGGGAATGGCATCGGAGGCATCATTTTCGGATGGCTTTACTGGAAATGGGGACTGGAAAGCGCTTTTATTGCACATATTTTTGCGCATGTCGTCATGTTGGTGAGCGGAGTATAAAAGCGCAACTTTCGGGTTTCATAACACCGCCTGTGCACTGAAATTTGCCCCGTATTTAATCGTTCGCCTGGATACGCTGGGCCACAACAAGCGACTGATCCGGCATTATACGGAAGCAGGTTTCCGGTTTCTGGGCATCGTACAATTGTCCCAAACCGAAAACCTGCCTCTGCATTATCAAAAAGAGCCTGATTGCTGC
>Ga0209717_1004230_pt1 | contig 11951 bp, 7 predicted proteins | sample AD_UKC048_MetaG_FD_184418 | JGI IMG/M metagenome (GOLD analysis project Ga0209717, IMG submission 184418) | Active sludge microbial communities of municipal wastewater-treating anaerobic digesters from USA - AD_UKC048_MetaG (SPAdes) (version 2) | ecosystem: Engineered > Bioreactor > Anaerobic >... | reverse complement strand
ATCAAGGCATTTATTAATAATTAAGGCTTCGTTGTAGATGGCTAGGGCTACTGAAATAGTTGGTTTTGATGTCATTTGGTATATATTTTAAAACTTTTTTGGGTTAAATGATAATCAGAGGCTTCGATGACTAAGGAGTTACTGGGAATATTGGAAGGAATGTGAAAAGTGATATTATCAATTTGATTAACAGTAGAAAATCCAAATTTATCGGGAGGAGTGAGCTTTATTTGGGATTGAATCTTTGATGGTTCGTATTTAGAAAAATACAAATAAAGAATATATGGTTGATCATATTTATCGGTTAGATAGATGTTTTGATATTGGTTTTTATGAATGTTTATGTAATCGACGATTTCTTTGGTGCCTAGATTATTAGCAAATGGATAACGTTGTTGTTGATGAATAAAATATGCATCCAGAAAATAAAGAATAAAAAATGGATAAAAAATAATAAAAAAATAAGAAAAGTTAATTGAATCCAGACCGATCGCAATTAGAACAATTAGCGGAATTACCATAGGTAAAGCTCTTAGGGCTGAAGGAGCTTGAAAAGTAAGAGATGATGCTAGGGGTGAAATTAAAAGCCATAAAAGAGTAAGAAGTTTTAGATTTTTATATTTAGGATTTTTAAAAATAGAAAAAATTCCAAACAATAGAAGAGGAAGTTCAATTAAATACAATTGTCCCATTTCGGGAGATTTTGATCTAGGAACTTCGTCACCGTTGATAAACAAAAAGTTTAAATCGAAATGAGAAGCATATTTTTCTGCCCAAGAAAGGAAATAAAGAACTCTTCGGTTATGAGTGATTCGATTAATTAATTTGACATTTTGGTGATGGTTTAATAATTCTTCAGAACGGGAGATTGGTCCATAATCAGCTGTAATTCCGACACCACCAAAACGAGCAGTGCCACCGTTATTTAAAAAAGAAAGTAAAACAGGAAGACAAAGTAAAACTGCTAGTAATAACGGAAATATATATTTTTTAATATTAGAAATAAAAAATCGATAGTTTAGTAATAAAAGAGCAAGTGTTAGTAGAGGTGCAATTAATCTAGCTGAATGATAAATATATAGAGTTGAAATTATGAGAATAATTGAAAGATAGAGATGTACTAATTTTTGTGATTTTAGATGTAAGTAAAAATAATAAATTCCGATTAGTAGCAAAGAAAGTGCGGTTGAAGATTCCCAGGCGCCACGAGAAAAATGAATGTGCCACGGTGAAACAGATAATAAGAAGCTGGCAATAATGGCTAATTTATTAGAATTGGATAATAAAACAATTAATTTATAAAAGAAAAATATGGACAAAACTGAAAGTAATAAGTTTGGTAGTCTGGTGGCCAAAGAATTTAACCCAAAAAGAAAGGTGAATGGGAGATCGAGATAGACATAACCTCCGGGTTTATAATCTCCAAAAGATTTAAAATGAATTGGCCAGGAAACCCCATGTTCGTCTTTGCCGGTAATTATTAGAGAGTATGCGTTATAACCTAAAGCTGCTTCGTCTGGATTTAAGGAAGGATAAGAATCAATTTGATAGAAACGTAGTAAAAAAGCGAATAATAAAATTAAAATAATCAGATATTTTTTAATTAAGATAAGCATAGAAAGTAGAAAGATTGTTAATTGGCGAGAGTGGAATAAATTTTGAGAATTCTGGACTTTTGTCGATACCTTGACGAAGAATTTCGTCGTGGGAAAAAATTGTTAGCGAATTTTTAATGTTTTTTACTTTCGAATAATCTGAGTTTTGAAAAGTAATCTTGTCGATTGAATCTACAGAACCAGTGTCTACTGAGCTGAGCGATAACTTAGCTTGTTTTTGATAGTCTGTTGGTGAATAGCTAGAAAAAAACAAATAAAAGATATAAGGTTGACCATAAAAATTAGTAATATTAATGGTTTGATATTTAGATTGATTAGCGTTGACAAAATTCATAACTTGTTGGTAGCCATAGAGAAATTGCATGGGATCTTTTTTAACCAGATGATTTAAATAGAGATCTGAATAATATAAAAAGGACAAAGAATAAATAAATATTGATAAAGGAATAAATAATTTAGGAAGTTTGCTAATAAAAGAATCTAGACCAAGAGAAGTAAAGTAAATTAAAGGAATGGACAATGACATAGCTCTAACGGCAGTAATGGAATCTCGAGTTAAAGCCGCAGGAATTGGAGCAATAATAAACCAAAGATAAAAAAACAAGTGGCTTTTAGGATTTTTATTAAAAATGCCAATTAGAAAAAAAATAATACTAGGAAATAAAAGAATACCAACGTAAGGGGCTGAGTGTCGGAGATTTTGCCAATCACCTTGAAAAGTTAAATACTTGGGAGAAAAATTATTAAAATATCGAGACAGAAGATTGCGGACAAAAAAGATTGGTTGAGAATGAAATAGAGAATAATCAAGTTGATTTGATTCTGAGATGATTTGTTGGGTTTCGGTTTCAGACCTAGGGTAAGATAGTAGTGATACTACTTGTAAACGATTTCCATCTTTGGAAAATAATAAACCATAAAGAATTGGTATGGAAAATAATAAAAGAGGGAGAATGAAAAATAAAAAATATTTTTTAATATTAGTTAAAGTAATTTTAGAAAAATTAGAAATAATTAAGGAAATAATCAAGAGTAGAGAGATTAATTTAGCGGCTTGGTAAGTATAAAGAGAGAACCCAAAGACAATGGAGGTTAAAAGTAAAAATATATTTTTTGAAGAAAAAAAATATTTAAAAGCAAAAAAAGAAGCTAATACTAACTCAAAAGTTAAAATATTAGTTTCCCAAGCACCACGAGAGAAGTGAATATTAATGGGGTTAAAACATAAGAGTAGACTGGTTAAATATGCAAATTGAGAATTTTTAGTAGTTAGTTTTACTAAAAAAAATAATACTATCGGTAAAATAGAGCCAAGTAGAATTGATGGTAATCGAACCGTAAGTGGATTAAGCCCAAATAAAGCTACAAAAGGAAGGGTTAAATAAACATAAAAACCTGGTTTGAAATCTCCAAAAGACTTAAAGATTAATGGTAAGAATTGACCATATTCATCTTTGCCGGTGTGAACAATTGAGTAAGCGTTGTAACCTAAAGCAGCTTCGTCCCACAAGAGTGGAATCGAGTTGTAAGAATAAATGCGAATAAAAAAACTCAAGATAAAAATTATAATTAAATACAATTTATTCATACTTAAAGATATCAAACACTGGTTGGTTGTTTGGAGTATAAATTGTTTTAATTAATTTTGAGTCGATCGGTCTGTCTCCAGGAGAGGTAATAATTAAAGAATTTTTAAGAAAGCTTGTTTGGTTAAATTCATAGTCGTTATAGAAAATAAACTTATCGAAACGATTAACCCAAAACCAATTATCATGATAATCCCAAACTGGTTGGTAATTCTGGGGTTTTATGGGCCAATAAAAAAGAATAAATTCGTGAGGTTCGCCATATTTCTTAGTAATATAAACCTGATCTACGTATGAGTAAGATTTTTTGATTTCTTCAACCATGGGTTGATAGCCATATTGCCAACTTAAAATATATTCAGAGGAATAAAGTTGATATTTTCCCCAAAAGCTTAGATTAGAATAAATTATTACTAAAATACACGGGAAAAATAACCAAGTTTTTTTTAAGTAATAAGAACCAAGAGCAATAATTAATGACGAAAGGTAAATAAATAAAATACTTCTTAAAGTATGAGGAGCGTCGCGGGTGATTGCTGATGGGAGTGGTGAGACAAAAAAGAAAAAAAGTAATAACAGTGAAGTTAATTGTTTGTTTTTTAGTAAGTAAAATAAACCAAGAAAAAATAGAGGGATTAAGAGTGGACTTAGTAAATAAAAATGTTGAAGATTAAACTGATAATGAGAGCCACCATTAACAAACAAGAAATGATAATCAAAATGAGAAAAATAATTCTTAACAGCGGTAAAAACAAAAAAAGTAGCTTTATTAACAACTAGTCGGGAATACTTTGGTTGTAATTCATTAATTTGATTAATAGCTCCTTGATCTAATAAACTAACCCATTTGTATCTGGCTTGACCAGCGGTTGAAAATGTTTGAAAAATAAAAAGAAATAGAAATATTAAAAAAGGCAAAAAAGAATAATTAAATTTAATTTTTGATTTGATAAAAAGAAACAGTAGAACTAATAGATAGAATGGGAGAAGCACTCGACTACTATTGTAAGTAAAAAGCGAAATTCCAAAAAATAAACTACTAATAGCTAAATTATTTTTAAGTAAATAATAAAAAGAAATCGAAAATAGTAATAAAAACAAATTAGCTTCAAGAGCGATTCTTGATAAAAATATTGACCAAGGAGAGAGGGCAATTAAAAATGATCCCAATAATGAGGTATTTTTAGATTTGGTGATCAAAAATAAGATTTTATAAGTGATAAAAATTAAAAGTGTTCCCGAAATTATTGAAAGTAATTTTATTCCCAAAGTGTTTAATCCAAAAATAAGAACGAAAGGAACAGACAGATAAACATAAACTGGAAGTTTGTAATCACCATAGGCTTGAAAAATCGTAGGTAAAAATTTTCCCCATTCGTCTTTTAAAGTATGACCAATTGAATAAGCATTATACGCAAGAGATACTTCATCCCAGTTTAGAGCTGGAGGGTACTGATTAATTTGATAAATACGAGCAATAAAACCAAGGATAATAATAATTAAAAGAATTATTTTAATTTTCATTAATCAGACGATTAAAAATACTAATCGATGGTTTATTTGAGTTGGGATAAAAAATTTGGTAAGTTGGCGTTTGACTAACAAATTCTTCTGGTTTTCCAATAATAATATCGTAATTGAGAAAGTCTTCTGAAGAAATATTTTTAAATGTAATGTTGGTTAAGGAATATTCACCAAGCTGATCTAAAAAAGATTTGTTTTCTAAATGATATCGAGACCAATCGGAAGTATTATTCTGGGTTTCTAGAGGATTAATTTTAGCAAAAAAAGTATAGTAGGCTTGGGGTTGAGAAAGAGAGCGAGAGATTAATACTTTAGTGTTTGGATATGATTGTAAATATTCAACAGCTTCTTTTCTGCCATAAAGCATACCTTCTGCTAGACGGTAATTAGCACTAAAAAAATAAGTAGTTAAAAAGGAAAAAGTATTAAATAGAAAAACAAAAATAAATAAGACTTTAAAAGGAGTTTGGATATTTGATAGAAGTTGATAGAGACCAAAAGAAGAAAGGATAATAATAAAAGGAATCATAGAAGACAAACGATTGGCTGGAAATGAGCCTTTAGCAAGAGCGGCTGGAATAGCTGAAATTAGAATTAAAAACAATAAGAAAATAATTGATTTTTTATCTTTTGTTGGTTTGATTATCAACTGATATAAAGCATAAATAAAACCAGCTGTTGGTATTAAGCCTAAAACACCAAATCCTGGTAACATGCCATAGGTGGTTTCCCCTGCTCCGGAAGTAATAAAGAATTGGCTAGAAAAATAAGATAGATAATTTGAAAAAAATGATTTTATAAAATAGATTATTTTGTTGTTAAATATTCGAGAGATAAAATCGGGTAAATTGTTTAAAACTAAAAGGTAGCGGTCAAAAGATAGACCGGACCATTTATCGGTAGGATTAAAGATAGAAATATCTCCAACGCGACTTGATGATGATAAAGAAAGAAAAATATTGATAAAAAGAAATAACGAGAAAGGTATTAGATAAAAAAAGTATTTTTTAAAATTATTTAATTTATCAACGTATAAATAAGTTGCCAAAAATAGAAATGGGGTGAAAAATTTGGCTGAATGATAGGTAAATAAATTTAGTGAAAAAAGTAAGGAGGCTAAAAACTGAAATAATTTTGATGATGGTTTTTTCAGTAATAGATATGAGGCTAGAGTAGAGAAAAATACTGTGAAGTTTGCCTCTAGAGCTAATCGAGACATAGGAAGATGCCACGGGGAAAAAGAAATAAGTAGAGATGAAAATAAAGTAACTAGAGCGTTTTTAAATAATAGTTGAGCTAAAAGAGCGGTGCTGATTATGGCTAAAGAACTAAAAATAGCATTGGGGAGCCGAACTGAAAAAGTGTTTAACCCAAAAATTTTAATTGAAATCATCATTAACCATGTTTGAAAGGGTGCTTTGTAATCTCCAAATGATTGAAAAACAAAAGGATTTGAATTTGACCATTCGTCTTTTGAAGTTGAAAGATAAGAATAAGCAGTGTAGCCTTGAGCCACTTCATCAGGAGAATATGAATTGGGAAGATTACCTAATTGATAAAACCTAAGTAAAAATCCGGAAATAATTATTAGAATAGTTAGTATTTTTATTTTCATTCTTTTAAAATTACTTGATATAACAAGTTTTGATGAGGATCTTTAATTTGATTAATAAGTTTAAAACCATCGAAATTTGTTAAATCCATATCACCAGGAATATCTTTTAGTTGTTTTAGTATAAAAAGATCGTTTGGCTGGGCAAAATTTTTGATTTGATCTAGAGTGTTTCCTTTCCAGTTGGTAATAAAATAAGTAGTATCAATTTTGAACCCAGAAAAATCTTGAAAAATATTCTCAGTAGACTGATCGTTTAAGATTTGATTAGATTGTTTTTGATAAAAGACAAAAGGAGTTACTAAATCATAATTTAGATTAGAGACAAAAAGACGTTGATGGTTTGGTAAATTTGAAAAAAGCTGTTGATAGCCATAACCCCATGATTGATATTGATTAGTTAAATAGTGAGTTTGATATTCGTGATAAAAAGAAAAACTAGAGTAAATAAAAAATAAACAAAAAACAGAAAAAATAATTTTTTGTTTAGAAAATAAAAAATCTAGGGCACATCCAAAAAAGAAAGAGAGAGGGATAATAAGTGGAAATAAACGAGTTAAATGATTGCCACCATTTTGGGTTAAGCTAGCAGCAATTGGAGAAATGATTAACCAAAAAATAAAAAGTTTGTTTGAAGCGTATTTACTAAAAAAACAAAAAGGGATTATTAAAAATAAAGGAACTAAAAATAAACCAAAAGAAGGAATTGAATGTCGAGGATTTGAATCACCTTTTAAAAAGATAAAATCTCCTGAAAAAGAGGAAATATAATTGTTTAAAAAAGTATTAAAAGTAGATTGAAAGCGATTATGAAATATTTTTTCTGAAATAGAGTATGGGTTAGGAGCAGAACTACGCTTAACTTCGACAGTATCTTTATTATTGTAAAAAATTGAAATTAGAGAAAAACGATTAGACGCCGATCCGGCAATAATTTGAAACAATAAAGGTAAACAAATAATAATAGGAAGTAGTGAACTAAAAATGAATTTTCTTTTATTAATAGACTGATAATTTGAAACAAAAAGAAAAATAACTAACAAAGGAACAAAAATGTTAGCAATATTGTAGGTATAAAAAGTTAATGAAAATAAGACTAAAGATAAGAAGTATTTTTTTAAATAAAAATAATAAGTGGCGGATATAATTAAGAGGATCAGTAATGAAGTTTCAAAGGCTAAGCCAGAATAATGAAAAAAAGCAATTGAAGTTGATAAGATAAAAATTGAGAATAAACCAATGTTTTTGGTGGTTAGTTTTGAAACCAGTAAATAGAAATAAATTAAGGATAAACAAGCAAAGATGATTGAGGGTAGCCTTACTGAAATTGGGTTTAAACCTAGAAATTTAACAAAAGGAATTGATAAATACATTAATAAAGGGGCTCGACTTTCTGAAAATGAATCTAGATAGGTAGGTAAAAAATTACCACGATAATCACGGAGGTTACTGGATAGTGAGAAGGTTTGATTTCCTACGTCCATTTCATCGTTGAATAGTGGCAAAAAAGAAATACTAGATAACTTGACTATAAAGAAAGAAATAACAATGATAATTAAAATTAAGTTATTTTTGATCAATGTTTTTAAAATAAACAATTGAAATATTTATTAGATAGATAATCAGAATTATACTGAGTATTTTTCCAAATAGAAAATTATTGGATAAAAGTAAGTTTTTTATGAGACTAAAATGGGGATAAAACCAAAGGTTATATAGATTAAGTAAATGGATAGTGGTTAGCATAAAAAGTGATTTGTAAGAATAAAAAGATGATATAAAAACTAAGATAGTGATTAAAGGGAAAATTGGATAGAGATATCTTTCATGCATGGCGGTTAATAGAGTAAAAGAACCTAAAGAAATTAAAAACAAAGTACGAATAACAGTGGTGGTGTTCTTGGGTGATTTAAAAAATTTATAGAGAATTGGCAAATAGAGACAAATAAAAATAAACTGACTAACTTGTCGGTATGATAAACCAGAAATAAGTAAGTTCAGTTCATTTCTAGTTAGATCACTACCAGTAAAAAGATACCAAAGATTAAAAGCATTACCATTTAACATATGCCCTTGGCCGGAAATAACGATATGAAGGTAATTATTGAATAACCAAGTAATTGGATTAGAACTGCCTGAAAAAGGTAAAATTAATAATATTGAGATTAGCAAAACACTAATAAACCCAATAATAATTTGTTTTATAACTGTTTTGTTAGAAGCTAATAAGATTAAAAATATTGGTAAATAAAAAATTAAAGATAGTTTAAAAAAGAAACTAGAAAAAAAGACAAGAATACCTAAAGACGTTTTTTTGTTAAGTACTAAGTAGAAACCAGTTAGAGCCAAAAGATTAATGAGTGAATCGGTTTGACCCCAGACAGCTGAATTATAAAATGTTGTTGGATTGAGAAGATAAAGAATGGCTGCCAGTTTGCCGTTACCTTTTTTGTACTTTTCGACGATTAAATAAATTAGATAGCCAAGTGCAGTTTCGGCCAGAATAAATGGAAGCTTCAACAAAATTATATGAAGTTTTGTTTCAATAAAAGGGATTAAAAAAGAAGGAAAAATGGGATATTTAATATTTAATTCCCAAGCAGAATCTTTAATAAAATCGTAAATTTTAGAAATGGCCGCAAAAAGATAAATACTACCGAATGGCTGGTTGGGAAAAGAGACTGACCAGATAGATTGATGGTAAAAATCGGTGGGTCCATATTGCCAGAAGCGGTTTCCCCAATCAACATGATTACCAATATCCGGGTGTGAATTGGAAACTAAAGTCAAAAATAATCTAAAAGCAAAAGTAAATAAAATAATAAATTTCATTAGTTAATTTTGATAATTTGATAATCAATACTTTGTTGCCATGGTAGATCAATTTGATGAAGAATAGTAAAAGTATTACCTTCTTTTAATTGACTTTTTACGGTTGGTACTTCGGTAACTGGGATAGCAAAAATGGAATTTTTTAATTCAGGATAATTGATAATTTGTGACCATTCGATATTGCCAAAAAAGTAATTATCTAACTGAAGACCATTAAAATGAGTTAGCGAAACGTGTTTTAGATTAGAATTTAGTTGACAAAGAAAACGATCTGAAGATTTGTTCCAAATAAGAAAAAATGGTAATTGGTTTTGAATACTAGAACTGAAAAATATTTTTTGATTCGGATATTGAGAAGACAACAAAGAAACTTCTTTTAAGCCACTGTCCCACGATGGGGCTGAGTAGTGAGGATAATGGTTTTGATACAAATGCCAAAAATTAATTATCGATATGAGATATAAAATAATTGAAATAAATATAATAATTTTATTTTTAAAAAATGAATTAAGACCGATAGTAAAAAAATAGCCAAAAGGAACTAGTTGTAAAAATAGTCTGGTAGCATGGGCACTGTTACTATCGCGAGTAAGTGATGAGGCAATGGGAATAGTTAGCATGAAAGAGAGAAATAACCAAGAAATTTTAGATGGTTTTTTAAAAGAAACTAAAATACCAAAAAGAATAAAAACAAACTCAATTAGATAAAGTTGGCCGTGATTACCAAAGCCTTGACGAAGATTGGTGTCTCCTTGAATTAATAAAAATTCAGGAGAAAATGATTTTAAATAATTAGTGGTGAATAAATTAAGGGTAGAAAAAATTTTGTTATGAATGGTTTTTGAAAAAAGAGAAGGAGTTAGTCCTATTTGATCACCAAATTTGTTAAATGAATCGGTTTGACGTTGAAAATCTACTTGTTGAGGAATAGTTGGATCGGTAAAAATTGAAATATAGTTAAAGCGGTAGGATGATTTGCCTGATAAAGTGTCACCAATAAATGGTAGTAAAACTAAAAAAGAAAAAATAAAAATTAAAAAGTATTGCTTAAGTTTTAGAGAGCAAAGTTCTTTAAACCAAAGAATAAACACACCTAAAAAGGTAAAAAATATAGTAATTGGAGCAGTGCTATAAAAATATATTTGTAAAAAATTAAGACAAACAAAAAGTGAAAAATGGATAAGTTTTTTTGATTTGAGATATATAAAAAAGAATAATAGAGGTAGGATGAAAAAAATTATTTGACCAGTAACTCCAAAACTAATTCTGGAAAAATGGATATGCCAGGGGTTAAATACTAAAAATGCAGTACCTAATAAACCATAGGTTTCGTTAAATAATTTTTTTAATAAAAAATAAAAACAGATGATCGACAATAAACCAAAGATAGCCGATGGTAGTCTGGTAGATATTTCGTTAACCCCAAAAAACTTTTGTGCCAGAGCAACACTATAGATATAGAATGGTGGTTGCCAGTCGGAAAATGAGTGAAATCTGGTGGGTAAAAAATTGCCAAAATAATCTGTGCCACAGCTATTTAAAGTTTTAGCTTGATAAGCAATATCGGCTTCATCTGAGTATAGTGATGGTGGAAGTTTAGTGAGATTATTTAATCTTAATAAAAGACCAATAAGAATTAAGATTATTAAACTAATTTTCGGAAAATATTGTTTCATTTAGCCTATTTTTTATTATATACTAAAGTATGAATATGAAAATGATCGACTGGGTAAGTAAAAGTAAATTGTGGTGGATATTTTTTATTGGTTTATGGTTAGGACTATCGATATTAAGATGTCATAATTATTCTCGATACCCTGGGGTTAATCATGCGGAAGAATTACTTTATTCGTGGTCAGGAATATATCTAATTGAAGAGGGAGTTCCAGTATCTTGGTCAACACTAGATTACCCAAAAGAAAATTTGATTTATGATGGGATGGTGGGTACGGGTAGAAATACTATTCCAGCGAAACTTTATCGACCTTGGCTAGATGAACCACCTTTGTATAGCTTATTATCTGGCGGAGCAGCTCACCTGTTTGGCGATAATCGAAAAGAAGTTTTGTCAGTGGCTTATACCAGAATACCATCGGTAGTAGTGGGGGTAATATCAATTTTAGTTTTAGGATTAATTGTTTATAAAATGTTTGGTAAAGCGATGTCTTTATTAACGATGTTAGTTTATGGACTTAGCCCAATAATGACATTTGGATCGAGGCTATCAGTTCCGGAGAACATGATTGCCTTTGGGGTAGTTATTGGATTGTATTTAATATACGAGTATTCAAAAAAGCCTAGAATCTCGATAGCAATTTTGATTAGTTTAATAACAATAGTTTTAGGATTGATGAAGCCAACTGGGTTTTTCATGGCTCCCCTATTTATCTTTTATGCTTTTAAGAATAAAAGATGGAGCGACATTGGTATTGTGGTAGCGGCGGTAATTATTGGGGTTGGTTTATTTGGTTGGTATGGGTATTCAATCGATTGGGAATTATTTAAAAAAATTGTGGCTATTCAGGGAACAAGATTTGCGGGTTGGACGGGTTTGGGATATATTCTTACTTCGCCAGCATATGATATTTTTGAAATGTTTGATGGGTGGTATATTTTTAGTTTGATTTGGGCGGTATACGTTTTATTTAAAAATAATCTAAATAAAGAATGGAAAATGGTTTCGATGTTTACGGTTTATTGGTTAATAGTAGCTTTACTAGCTGGAACCGAACAAGACTTATTACCTTGGTATCGTTACCCTATTTTTCCGTTATTATCAAT
>Ga0209717_1004228_pt1 | contig 11952 bp, 1 predicted proteins | sample AD_UKC048_MetaG_FD_184418 | JGI IMG/M metagenome (GOLD analysis project Ga0209717, IMG submission 184418) | Active sludge microbial communities of municipal wastewater-treating anaerobic digesters from USA - AD_UKC048_MetaG (SPAdes) (version 2) | ecosystem: Engineered > Bioreactor > Anaerobic >... | reverse complement strand
TCCCTGGCTAATTCCACCCCGCCGGGATAAGATTTCAGTATTACGGTCACATGTCCGATATTATAAATAGAAGCATTATATGTTGGCGGATTGGGCGCCGGGTTACCTACGTTGGCTTTGGCGGCATACCGGGTTTTTCCGCTGATGGTGTAACTTACCTCTACTGAAAGATTCAGCACATAAACACTGTCGCAGCCATGTATGGTCTGAAGGCTGTCGTAATAAGTACCTGCCGTGGTATAGATATTACCGCGCCAGATCAATGTGTCGCCCATACCAATACTATCGTATGATACGAAGTCATAATTGGGATACTCGCTGATGACAATAGTGTCGTAATCGTTACAACCATTGTTGCTTGTCATGACAGTATATGTCCCTCCGGATGTCACCGTGATGAATTGTGTAGTGTCGCCCGTACTCCACAAGACATCAACCCTTTGTTCGATTTCGAATAATTCAGTAACTTCGGAAGGCGACAATTCCCTGTTGTAAATAAGGACATCGTCAATGACGCCGTCAAAATATCCGACATTCGGGTCGGTATAAGGCACATTACCGTATAAGTCTGCTACAACACCAATACCCAAATACTTTCCGGTAACATAAGTGTTGTTGATATAATTACCGTCAGAGTTTTTCAGAACACCGTCAATATATATCTTAGTTCCTGACGGACTGGTACTTACAACCATATGTTTCCAGTTATTCACAGGTTCGTCCGGCTGTGAATAATTCGCCATTATCGTATTAGCCCCGCAATGCCCCGACATATAGTACGCTGAAGAATATAATGACTCAAACCATGACTCACCGCATGAGTTACCGCCATAGCCCAATAAAGCAGGATTATTACTTAAACTAATGACTTTAAACCACAGGCAAATAGTACGTTCTGCCGCAGGTAAATTATCCGCCGGGGCTTTAATATAATCACTGCCACTGAAACTGTATGCTGAATTTTCATTTCCGAACCGATCCTGTGTAAGTGTCGCACCATATACAGTGCCATGGATCCCTGAACCACTTTCGTCATTGGCATTTCCATTAAAAGGATAATAGGCAACAAGGCCATCAAGCAAGTTTGATGACAATCCGCAATTTTCACCTCCAAACACAATATCAACCGATAATGTTACCGAATCCCCGTTACAGAAAGAACCGGCAGAAGCTGATATCGATACGGAAGAACCGGCCAACACATGAAGATTCAGTACATAGATGCTGTCGCATCCGCTAATGGTAAGCAAACTGTCGTAATATATTCCGCTTGTGGTATAATTATCTCCATGCCATATATATGGATCTCCAAAACATACCGTGTCAAAAACTTCATAAAAATAGGAGGGATAGGCGATAACAGATACGGTATCGCTTGTCTGGCTAATGCCGCCGGCGATGGATGCGGTCACATAATAATCGCCACTGTTTGTGACAGGCAGCGTGTACTGAACTTCGTTTGTTGAGCCCGAAAGAGGTGCATCGGGCCCTGACCAGGTATAAGTATAAAAATCAGGCGCTGCAAATGACGGATTGTTAAAGGCTGTTCCATTGTATGTATTATTATTATCACAGGTAAAATCGCCGTTAAACATATAATGCGCAATAAGGCCTGTGGTATCAAACGGCGTCTCATTATACATATTATTTTGTATCTGAGATTGGCTGTGTGCCACACTCCATATCCTGACATTGTCAATATTGCCGTTTGTAAATTCGCTTGATCCCCACACTGAACCTATTATTACAGGATAATTAAAGTCAGGGATATCGACATTGGCTGAGTTTCTTTCCTGCTGAAGGACACCATCGAGATAGGACACAAATCCATTGGTTAAATTTTTCTTCCATGTCATTGCCACATGGTGCCAACCACCGTCGTAAATCACGCTGTTTCCTGTGGCATCAACCAATAAACCGTCGTCAGTACTCCCGTCAAAGGACAATATATGCTTTGGGGGATTGGACCAGCCTGCGACAATGTAGTTTGGTGAGGTTGACTGCTGCCGAACGGCTGACTGTAAATTGGTTCCCTTAAACCAATACTCAATAGTCATTTCCTCTCCTGACAAATCCATAAGGCTATCGAGAATGATATATTGATTTATACCATTCAACGCCAAAACTCCTGATGTATTGCTGCCCTGCCCTCCTGGAACAATACCTGTGGCAATCAGTTCAACGGAAGTTCCTTCACATACGGGTTCTTCAATGTTCGCTTTAAGCCTCGACACCCTATTAACTGTTAAATTCAATGTATATGTACTGTCGCAACCGTTTTGAGCTGTATAAATGACATCATAAATACCTGCCGAAACGTATTCATTGCCCATCCAGTCATAGGTTTCGCCATCACTGATGGTGTCATAAAACACCGAATTAAAAACACTGAGCACATTTACAGTTTGAACATCGGTAATATGGCAACCAAGGTAGTTGATTAACGTATAGGAAATAGTGTGGTTCCCCGGTCCGGCGAGCACCGGATTGAACTGACTGCCACTAATTCCGTTGCCGCTGAATGTTCCCCCCGGAGGGGTTCCCGTAAGCTGAACCTCCGGATCGTTCTCACAGTACGTCGATGCCAGTCCGCTGAAACTTGCATAATAAGTGTTGGTGTCACTAGTTAAAGTACCATTGATAAATTGTCCAAGAATAGGGTTTGCGTTGGTATCGCTGTATTCGCAGTAGCCCGAGGGTTGCGTTACCCACGAAAGCTGGGTGGTGCCGCTGTTGGAGGAAAAGTCCAGGCTAAAAAGGGTGCCATCGCCAATATTGGCTGGAATTACCGATGCCCAGCTAAACCATATCTTGTTGTCGTACACATTAACAACAGTGATACCACCCTGAATCTCAGCATGTTCATTGCTGATTCCGTTGTACGTCAGCACAGCCGAGTCGAAACTGATAACAAGGGATGCCGAGGAAACCCCGTTGAAGTCCTGGACAAGTATGGGAACGGAGAAGTTTTTGCCGCAATACCCTTTAGTTTCTATGGTGGTGGTAATGACCTGCGGGGCGGGGTCAACATTCAATACCGCTGTTGCAGAGGTATCCGGCGGCGGGCACACATTATACGCTATGCAGCGGAACAAATAGCCGTCCATGCCAAGCGATACATTGTTCAGGTGCAGGTTGCCCGACTGTGCTCCGGAGTATGTGGCATCATTCACAACGTCGGTCCATGAGGCGCCGCCTGTGGTGCTCACCTGCCATTGATATGAAGCGGCATGATATGCATAGGCATAAAAATCGCCGTTCTGGGTTTCGGTAAGGCTAAGGGTGTAATTCTGGTTGTAGAATGAGGGGGGCAGACCGCTCGAACTGATGGATGCATTGTTGTAAACACCATATAGTGGGGTGCCTCCGGCATTGGAGACTTCACAGTAGCTGTTGGTGGTATGCCAGTTCAGTGATGTGTTGCTGCCATTGGTGAAGAGCTTTATGCTGATAAGAGTGTCATTATCGGGTATATTTATGGGGGTTGTGGCCGAAGCCCAGGCCATAAATATCTGATTGGAATACACATTGATTATAAAGTCATTCGGGTTGATCTGTGGATGCAAACCCTCAAAGCCGACATAGCTGATGATGATGCTGTCGAAGTCGAGCGTAAGCGAGAAGGCGCCGATATTGCTGAATTTTTGCACGGATACCGGAACCGTTATAGCGCCGGCACAGGACACATTGTTGTGGGCTGTAACTATCACTTTGGGCAGCACCGTCATGGTTACCGGAACCGTAGTGTCGGATGGCGTACAGGAGCCATAACACACACATCGGTACTTATACCCGTTCATGCTTTGCACAGGATTTACGATCGTCAGTGTGGAACCGTTCACATTGCTGTATTCCGCACCGTTGGAGAGGTCGTTCCAGACGCTGCCACCATCGGTGCTGCCCTGCCATTGAAGCGAAGTGATGTAATTGGCAGAAAAGCTCACATCTTTACTGATGCCATCGAAAGCATTGAACGAAACAGGTTCAACCGTTATCACAGGACTGCTTCCGGCGCTGTTCACAGTGCCGTTGGAATAGCTTGCCGGCAGGATGTTATTCGCAGTGTCGGTAAACTCACAGTTGCCACTGCCTGTATTCCAGTTAAGATAGGAGTAGCCCCCGTTGGTAGTGAATAGAAGCTCAACAAGGACATCATTGGCTATGCTGGCGCCTGCCATATTAACCCAGGAGAGTACAAAAGTACCGTTACTTTCGTTGATCACCAGCATGCCACCGCCCGAAATGGCGCTGTGGAGCGACTGGTATCCGTTATAGGTAAGTACGTTTTTGTCGAAGTCCAGCTTGAGTGATATGGCGGCCACATCGGCCATATTGCTGATGTTGACCGGAATAACGATGTTGCCGGGGCAGGAGGTCGCAGAACCCACCGAGACCTGTATGTTCTGCGCAAACCCGGTGAAGGATGCAAAACCCATCAGTAAGATGAGTGTTCCTATGGTATATCGCTTTTTCATTGTGATTGGGGTATATATTTATATAAAAAGATTAAAGCACAGGTACTTTCACCATCAATTCCTTTTGGGTGTCGGATCCTGTGAAATGCAGTTTTATATAATATATACCTTTGCTTAGTTTGCGCTGACTGAGGTTGTAAGTATAAACTCCGGCTTTGCAACTACCTGTATGAATTTTTTCGCATAATGCTCCATTGATGCTGAACAGATCAATAGTTATACGGCCATCTTCAGGCAACTGATAGGAGACAGAGGTGCCGTTTTCGCTGTTCTGGTTTACCCAGGCGCCAAATGTTGCCGTCAGTGATTGTCCGATCTGCGTCAGTTGCGATACAATTTCAGGATAAGTAAGGCTGACATTATCAATAGATTGAGCATTGTTATCGGCCAGTTCATTATCGCCTGTGAGCGATAATTGAAGACCGCTGTTAAACACTGCCGCGTCGTTTATGGTAAACTGTATGTTCAGCAGCGGGTTGCCGCTGCCGGGCATGTAGGGTGTAAGGTTACACCAGGCTATGCTCAGCACCCCGTCGCCGGTATGGTATATCACATTGCTGGTGGAGTTATTGACGCTTACCCCTGTAATGGTAATATACGTTGAGGGGTATGCGATCCGCAGTGACACGGCGCCTACCGGCGAAGTATTGTTGTAATAGACCGGAAGGCTGACATGTATATCATCCGCAACCAGCTGACCGCCGCTGCTGAGCGTGATAAGCGGGGTCGATTTGCTGCCCCCGGGCACATTAGAACCGTTGACATCTCCGTAACAGAGCGCCCAGTATTTGGTATTCAAGCTGTTGTCATTGATGACGAGCGGGCTTGTTTCGGACTGGAAAGCCCAGTCGCCGGCGGGGAAGCTGTTGGTGATATGTGCGAAACGCTGCAGAATAGCTAAAGCATCCGTACTGTTTACGGAACTGCTCGCATTTACATCGCCGGCAAGTAACCTTATGCCTGTGAGATTAATAACACTCGCATAATGCTGCATCACCAGCAGGGCATCGGTGGCGTTCACCCCGGCCCACGGTTTACCTGTTGAGCCGCTCAGTGAATAATTGCCGTTGGCAACACCGTTGAAGGTGGAAAATCCTTCAGGGCTTGTTAAACAACTGTCGACCGGTGCATTGAGGTTGTCTCGTAATACAACTGTCACATTGTTCATAGCGGTGGAATCATTGTTATGATATCGGGCAAGTGCACTCACAAACCAATTGCCGGCCAGGCAGCTTGAAGACGACATAGGATCAATCATTACAATACCATAGCTTGGATTGTCGGCATTGTCATAAATGCGCATGCCTGCTGTATTAAGGTCGGGTACATTAAAGAAATTATGGCGGGCATACACATTGCTTGTACTTTGATTATATATTTCATACTGATAGTTATTGAAAATGTCGTTCCCTTTTCCGAGCGTATCTCCAATTGTTGGTACCGGATTTCCTCCTATAAAAATGCCGTTGTTCTGATTGTTTACCACCCTGCTATTCGAAAGCCTATAGGCACCATACCACGAGTAAATACCGTATCCTGTTGATTGTGAAATCAGACAGTTTGAAAATACAGGAGCAGAGGTGTAGTTTACTGAAATATTTGCAGATTGAGCCTTTTCAATAGTACAATATTTTAAAAGTGAAGGTCCGGTGTAACTGTTGAAACTGATGCCATTCCAACCGCCGGGCTGACCGTTCAGCGCCGTAAATGTTATTAAGCTGTCGGGATGGTTAACACCTTCGGCCCATAATGATCCGGATGCCCAATAAGCGTTGCCAACACTAATTGATGTTCCGGGGGCAAAGGACAGAGTTAGGCCTTTAGATAAAGTCAGTCGGCCATTGTTAACAGAAAATGCCCCGATAACGATATAAGGGTAATCAGCCGGCTCCCACGTCATATTTCGCACAATACTGCCGCCGTCTATTCTGTAATCATTGGTAGCATTTCCGCTCAGGACAAGGTCATTCGCTTCCGGCATTACATTGGCATTCATCAGGAAACCATGGCCGGTATTATTTAAAACATCAACATTAATAAAATCAGGCCAGCAGTCTGTTGCCAAAATACCATTGCCCTGGTTGTTTTCGATCACCACATTTTCAATCTGTGGCTCCCAGGCAGATCCATCGTTAAGCCTGAGTCCTGTGCCGGTATTATTGTATATATGAGTGTTGGTAATCAATGCTGAACCATATACTTCCAGGCCGTTTCCGGCATTACCAAAAACTTCACAGTGGTCAATCAGATTATTTGAATTATAAAAAGAAATACCATTACCGCCAGCATTTTTTATGGTGCAATATTCGACGGAGACACTATTTTGCGGAGCGCTAACGTTAATGTTTACTGCCTTTTCAATTATGCAATATTTTAGAAGCGATGATGAGGTATAGCCGTGGAATACTATACCATCCCATCCGCCCGGCTGGCCGTTAAGGGCGGTAAAGGTTATTACGCTGTCCGGGTGATTAACACCTTCTGCCCACAGTTGTCCTGATGCCCAATAAGCGGGGCCCACATTAATTGAAGTTCCGGGAGCAAACTGAAGTGTCAGACCTTTTGATAACGTCAGTCTGCCACTGTAAACAGAGAATGCTCCAATAACGATATACGGATAATCAGCGGGTTCCCAGGTAATGTTTCGTGCAACGCTCCCGCCGCTTATTCTGTAATCATTGGTAGCATTGCCGCTCATGACAAGGTCATAAGCTTCCGGCCATACATTGGCATTCATCAGGAACCCATGCCCGGTATTATTGAACACATCAACATTAATAATATCGGGCCAGCAGTCGGTTGCCCAGATACCATGGCCCTGGTTGTTTTCGATCACCACATTTTCAATCTGTGGCTCCCAGACGTTTCCATCGTTAAGCCGGAGTCCGGTACCGGTATTATTGTATATATGAGAATTGGTAATCAACGCTGAACCGTATATTTCAATACCATTTCCGGCATTACCAAAGACTTCACAGTGGTCGATCCGGTTATTGGAATTGTTAAAAGTAATACCGTTACCGCCAGCATTCTTTATGGTGCAATATTCGACGGAGACACTATTCTGCGGAGCGCTAACGTTAATGTTTACTGCCTTTTCAATTATGCAATATTTTAGAAGCGATGATGAGGTATAGCCGTGGAATACTATACCATCCCATCCGCCCGGCTGGCCGTTAAGGGCGGTAAAGGTTATTACGCTGTCCGGGTGGTTAACACCTTCAGCCCACAGTTGTCCTGATGCCCAATAAACGGTGCCTACATTAAGTGAAGTTCCGGGAGCAAACTGAAGGGTAAGGCCTTTAGATAAAGTAAGCCGGGAGGTTGTAACTGAAAATGATCCTATAACGATATAAGGGTAATCACCTGGGTCCCAGGTAATATCTCTATTTATGCTGCCGCCACTTATCCTGTAGTCATTGGTGGCATTACCACTAAGTGTCAGGTTGTAAGTTTCGAGCCATACGTTGGCATTCATCAGGAAACCATGCCCGCCATTGTTCACTACATCCACATTTATAAAATCGGGCCAGCAGTCGGATGCCCAGATACCATTGCCAACATTGTTTTCAATGAGAACATTTTCGATTTGAGGCTGGTAGGTATTCCCATCATTTAATACCAGACCCGAACCTGAATTATTATATAAATGACAGTTTAACAAAATGTATGTGCAGCCCGAACTTATTCCATGTCGTGTATTATGATGAAAAGAACTATTATTAACTAAGAGGTTTGGACAGTTACCTTCAGCATACAGTCCATCCTGGGTATTGTTAAAAAAGTCTGAATAATTAATAGTAACATTTGTGGAACTGCTTATGACCATTCCATGGTTTGCTGCATAAGACAAATTACACCGTTCAACAGTAACATTTGCAGCACTACTTGTTGCAATATTATTCATTGCATGGCTTACATTGCAGTACTTCAGTAATGAAGCGCCGTTGTATTGAATATAAATACCATTCCAGCCTCCGGGAGTTCCATTCTGAGCTGTAAATGAAATAATGCTGTCGGGATAAAGGGACCCGACGGCCTGTATGGCTCCCCAAACTACATTTATTCCGGTATTTGGAGCAAATTTCATATCCACACCTTTCTCAATCACAAGTGTATAGCCTGAAGTATTCGCAGTAGCGTCTACGATGTACTCATCACATACATTGTCCCAATAACCGTTGTAAGCCAATGTGCCACCCAGCACTTTAACTTTGTTGATGGCATTTGCAGAAAATGTTTCATTATTAAAAACGGGGCCGCTCACATTCATGAGCCTGATGAGATAGTTCTCGTTATTGTGAAACAGGGGTGTATTAAATACAGGTCTACCGTTATCGCAATACAAAGCGCTGTTGGTGCAATACCTGATGGTGCCGTTATTCATGGTTGGCTGGTTGGTGTAAAAGCAGTTGAGGCCGGCATGGCCTACAAAGCCGGCATTTTCGATGATTACATAATCGAGGGTCGAAATATTGTTATTGCTCGATGATGAAAAATGCAGTCCGTTCCAGTAGCCGTCTTCTCCGGTAAAGCTGGTAAAGGTAATGGGGCTGCCCGATGTGCCATTGCAATTAAGAATACCATTCACTTCCATTTTAACACCTTCGCTGAATGAGAAGCTGACACCGGCTTCCACGTTCACGGTGCCGTCAATGAACACATCACCACTCACCCAGTAAGGGCTGTTGGCCAGAGTCCATGTTTCGTTGTTATAATGACCAGCCAGTTGCACGGCCGCAAAACGCAGCTGCACGGTGTCTAATGCAATGGTATTATTGGTGGGCGCGCCCGTCACATTAAACAGGTACTGCACATAGCGGATATTCGCATTGATGGCCACAACAAAATTATTGGTAATATCGGTCCATGCGCCCCAGGTACCTGCATGTTGTGCGGTTCTGTAATACATGGCATAATTGGCAAGGTCAACACCACCAAAGTAGAGTGTGTCCACATGCCGGTTCAGACCCAGGTCGAACACTTCTCCCAAAAAATTACCCTCGGTCAGTTTTTCAGTGCCCGAAATATTCAGTTGGTTAAAGTAACAGGCATCCATAGTAACATTGAAAATATCAAAGCCGCCTATCATATACAGGTAGCCACCCGTAATGAAAGACTCCGCATTGGCAAAATGCACATAGTAAAGAGCAGACTGGGTCCATGTAAATGAAGTACCTGCTGTGACATCAGTATTGTATGCATATTGCACACTAAAACCCAGGGTATCGTTATAGCCGCCTGAGACGATGAGTCTCCCCTGTTCGCAGGCTGCCGTGAGCCCGAAAAGCGGTTCGGGCAAATTTGCCGCGCTTTGCCAGGCAGAACAGGTGCCGCTGACGTCAACATCAGTATAGACAACTGTATTGGTGATATCGTTATTTTCGTCGAATCCTCCCAGAACAAAAAGCCGGTTGTCGTAGACTGCAGTGGCATGCTGGTTTCTTTTTATACCCAGTGAGGGCTGGGCGGTAAACGTGGTCAACTCGCCGTTGGGCTCCACCCTGACGCTATATACATTATTGATGGCTGTGGTATCATCCTGGTTGCTGCCCCCGGTGATCACGATATATCCGTTGACAAAGTCGGCGGTATGGCCCCAGAGGGGCATAGGCAGGTTAGTGCCGTTAAGTTCCCAGTTGCGTAAAGAGCCATCGGCACGTATCTTCGCACGGTAGATCTTGTCGCTGGCCACGGTATCTTCATTAATTCCGCCGATCACATATAAATACCCATTGGCAATTACTGAGGCATGTTCCATAATGCCTTCGGGCAGGTCGCCCATCGTTGTCCATGAGCCAAGACCGTTGTTTACAGTGCTACGGTATACTTTTCTTGATATTTCCCTCTTCTCAATACCCTGGATAACAGCAACAACATCCAGGCCTCCTGTGACATATACAAAGTTATTCCAGGTTACTGCCTGATGGTTCTGCACCCTGCGGGGTAATGTAGTGGTCTGTGTCCAGTAATTCATGGCTGTGGCCTTATAAGGCATGGCAATTCTGTCGGCAGTAACGGTGGTATTATTGAAATACCCTTTACCAAACTGTGCCGCTGTGGTCTGGGTGAGTACACCCTGGCCTGAAGCCAAAAAACTCAATAAAAACAAAAACCCGGCAATAAAAATACCGGCACACCAAATGAATCTTATTTTCATCAGTTGTAATGACATGTAATAGGTAAACTGTTTCATAAAATTTTGATTTTGATTATTAATATATTTGTTTGTACGACATACTATAGCTCGGAAAAGGCATTGCATTTGTGCATAACGGCTCCGGAAAGACTCTTGTCAGCAAATTCATTAGGGTATATATCAATATAAAACAAAAAAAGCAAATCCTCTTTTCATCATGTTTTGTCCATGTTTATTGTGCTGACACTACACATTTTATTAATAAAGAAACCGGGAGCCAGAAAATAGTTAACAAATATAATGGTAAATGTAACCAAAAGCAAGTTTAACGAAAAAATTAGTGTTTAGGCTTTATGATGAACATTGCCTTGTTAACAGAGGATTTTACGGCGGTGTTTTCGGCTTCGCTCAGTCACCTTAGCTTTGGTTTATCTGGTGCAATGAGCCTGGTTAGTGAGAGGATAACTGCCTTTAGCGCAAGACCAGTGCGTTCCGCAGAAACTCCTGCTGAGCAGCCATCCTATCACTTGCATTAACAGGGCTTCCCCGTACGCGCGCGTTCGCAACGCGTGCCTGTTAGCAAAATTCAAGATGTATTTTTTTTACTGTTTTACATTCCAAAGTTAGTTTTTCAATATCAAGTGCTGCTGCTAATCCACCATAACAAAACAAGACTGTCTGCCCGTGCACTTAGTTAAGCGGTACTAATTTCTTATCGGTTTCGGTGGTTTTGTATTTTTCTGACATTTGAAGCAACGCTAAAGTTTTTTAACAACATTTATTTATAAAGTGTATTTGTTTCTAGTGCACGCGTTGCGAACGCGCGCGTAAGGAGCGGATTTTAGTGATAGGATGACGGCCATTTGCGCAAGGCCTGCGCGCAGTCATCATATCACTCGCATTAATGTATCATCTTTATTATCAGGCATTTTGATTTGTTTACACCGGTAAAATCGAGTTTAAACGTGTACATACCCTGAGCAAGTTCGCCACATATAAATTCAGCGGTATGTTTTCCAACTGCCTGAGATTCATTAATAAGTACACAAACACGTTCGCCAAGAGTGTTATAAACACTAATCTTAACGTTACCATCTTCCGGCAAACAATAATTCAGTATGGCATGACCATTAAACGGGTTGGGATAACCTGATAAGTCAAAACCCGTTTCAGCGCTGTTGCCCTGAACCAGTATCTTTGGTATGATGAGGTAAGTGTCTTCCTGCTCTTCGCCGTATTGGTCACCGAATATGCCTGTTCCGGACAGTTCAAAATCAAGTATGCCTTGAGACATATCCTTCATCGGGCGGAATCCCAGCCTGATGACTTCATCGCCGG
>Ga0209717_1004223_pt1 | contig 11961 bp, 10 predicted proteins | sample AD_UKC048_MetaG_FD_184418 | JGI IMG/M metagenome (GOLD analysis project Ga0209717, IMG submission 184418) | Active sludge microbial communities of municipal wastewater-treating anaerobic digesters from USA - AD_UKC048_MetaG (SPAdes) (version 2) | ecosystem: Engineered > Bioreactor > Anaerobic >... | reverse complement strand
AAATTTTTATCGATATTTTTTATTAAACATTAAAAACGGCAAATGGAAAGAGATGACAACTCATTTCTGAATTGCCACCCCAACTATTGACATTGAACCTTAAAATAAATAGTTCACGGTTAATTTATGGTTGGGCTGGCTAGATTCGAACTAGCGGTGTCAGAGTCAAAGTCTGATGCCTTACCGCTTGGCTACAGCCCAATATATAAATGGGGTAGAAGATGGGATTTGAACCCACGGCCTCTAGTGCCACAAACTAGCGCTCTAACCAACTGAGCTACATCTACCATCAAAGTGCATCAACATGCACTTATTATTTTACCTCATTTAATACTATTTTGTCAACTAATTTTATAATAATTATTAATTTTTTGAACAAAATTGCACTTACTTTTTTACTTCACTTTTTTTTTAAGCAAAATACTTTTAAATTTTTTATTGACTATATACTTTTAAATATATGCTTAACTATATATTTTTAAATCTATGCTTGACTAGTTTTAAATAATATTCTTTTCTTTGGCACATATTATCAATCTATTTTTATTATTATTTTCACAAGTAACTAAAGTAAGTTCCTTAGTGCCATTTGTATTTTTGCTTGCATATGAAAAATCCGAACCGGGTGTAGTATATTTATTATATATTTCGTATTCCACTCTATTACCATTTAAATCTGTTGCATATATACTATCACCAATATTCATTTTTTTATTTTTTCCAAAAAAGGTTCCATTATATGTGTTATGGCCAATAATAACTGTATTTCCAACCTTATTTACACCTGCTCCATATTGCATAGCAATTGAGTAATCAATAGCTTTTGCATCAGTAAGCATATCTAATATAGGGTATTGTAGATTTACACTCGGCATTTCTAATTTTCCTATAACCTTATATCCTCTATAATAAAGTTCTTTTGTATCAATACCTTTATTTATTTCTTTATTTTCATTACTAGGCTCCACACTATTAGTATTGTCATTTAAACTTTCTTCTTTAGGTAACTCAACAATAATTTTATCAAATTCTTGTAAAACACTTGTTGTTTCTTTATTATTTATATATTTTTTATAATATTCATATCCAAAATATCCAGCTATTCCAAGAATTGCAATTAATAGAATCACCAATATTAGAGTTAATACCTTATTATATCTTGTATTAGACATTTTTTCTCCTTTTTATTAATTACTTAATTATTATTTGTATAATTTTTTATTAATACTTATACTTTATATTCTTTTATTTTTAGTAGTAAAAATATATCACTTTTAATTACACTAATTTCATTCTATAATTTTTGAACCCAGATTTCTGCCAGCTAATACATGAAAATGCAAATGCTTTACTTCTTGTCCAGAATCATTCCCACAATTTGTAATAACTCTAAATCCATCATTATCAAATTTCATATTTTTAGCTATTTCATTTATAACACTAAAAATTTTTGAGATAATAAAACCCTCTTCAGGTTTAACATCTATTACAGATACTATATGTTTTTTTGGTATAACTAATATGTGTATAGGTGTTGCTGGATTCACATCATAAAAGGCTAAAATATCATTATCTTCATATACCTTATTACAAGGAATATCTCCATTTATTATTTTACAAAAAAGACAATCATCCATCTATTTTTAGCCTCCTTAAATTTTTTGTTATTATATAATAATTTTCAGAATATCAGTATAAATTTGATATTTTTTTCATTTTAATACTCTTGTAATTATTATATTACTATTACCATCATTTTAACACTATTGCTATTTCAGTATTATTATACGTTTAATCTATTTTTTAAAATTTTCAAACATCACTACTCTTCCAAAATTGCTTTAATTCTTCTTACTCCTGACGAACTAGCTTCTTCCTTTTGAATTTTAAAATGCCCAAGTTCTATTGTATTTTTAACATGTGGACCACCACAAATTTCAGTAGAAACACCTTCTATTTTATACACAGTTACAATCTCTCCATATTTGTCTATAAACATTGCCTCTGCTCCCATGTCTATTGCATCTTGTTTTTTTAATTCGAATTTATCAACATTAATACCTTTTTGTATATATTCATTAACTAATTGTTCTGTAAGTTTTTTCTCTTCATCAGTCATTTTTGAGTCATGTGAAAAATCGAATCTCATTCTTTCAGAAGTTATATTACTACCTTTTTGATGTACATGAGTTCCTAAAACCTTCTTTAATGCAGCATTAAGCAAATGTGTTGCAGTATGATATTTTATTTCCATTTCACCTGTTGAAGATAATCCACCTTTAAATTTTTGTTCAGCTCCAGTTCTTGATTTTTCTTGATGTTCTTTAAACTTTTTATTAAATCCATTAATATCTACTATTAATCCTTTTTCGTCTGCTAATTCTTTAGTTAATTCGATTGGAAAACCAAATGTGTCATATAATTTAAATGCAATATCAGCCTCTATTCTATTACCTTCTATAATCCTTACTATTTTATCAAATTCTCTTAAACCTTTTTCTAAGGTTCTGTTAAATCTTACTTTTTCGTTTTTTAAGACTTCTAATATTTTTTGATGATTTTTTTCTAATTCCTTATAATATATTGAATATTTTGAAATTATCATTTCTGCTAATTCTTGTTCCCAATTATCTTCTATATTTATATTTAAATTTCTGGCATATCTTATCATTCTTCTTATTAATCTTCTTAATACATATCCTTGGTCTGTATTAGATGGTTCAATTCCAGCTTCATCTCCGCTTATTATTACAATTGCTCTTATATGATCTGCTATTATTCTCATACTTCTAGTATATTTCGAATCATTGTAATTTTTTCCAGAAATTAATTCTATTTTAGTTATTATATCTTGCCAAATTGATGAAGCATAATTATCAGTTTTACCTTCTAATATAGCAGTTACTCTTTCAACACCCATTCCAGTATCAACATTTTTATTTGCTAATGGTATAAAATTACCGTCTGGTTCATGATTATATTGCATGAAAACATTATTCCAAATTTCAACCCAGTTTTTATCATCTGGATTATATACCTCTGGAACATCTTTTTCACTTCTCCAATAAAATATTTCCGTATCCGGTCCACAAGGACCAATCAAATCCATATTTGGCCACCAATTATCTTCTTCACCTAGAAAAGCAATTTTATTTTCATTTATACCCAAACTTCTCCATATATTAGCTGACTCATTGTCCGGGCCTACTATATCATTTCCTTTAAATACAGTTACTGCCAATTTTTCTATTGGAATATTTAGTTTTTTTGTTAAAAATTCTAAACTCCATGTAATTGATTCTTTTTTGAAGTAATCTCCTAATGACCAATTTCCTAGCATTTCAAAAAAGGTATGATGTGTAGTATCTCCCACTTCTTCTAAATCATTTGTTCTGAAACATTTTTGAACATCTACTAACCTTTTTCCTTCTGGATGAGGTTGTCCTTTTAAATAAGGAACAAGTGGCTGCATACCAGCAGTGTTAAATAGACATGTAGGATCATTTTCCGGAATAACCGGAGAGCTTTGAATTATTTTATGACCTTTTTCTTCAAAGAATTTTAAATATTTTTCTTTTAGATTTATCTTATCCATCTTTTCTGTTAGATATAATATAAATTATATCTAATCTCCTTTCTATTTATATATGATTTATTGGATTTTTCTACATTTAATTTAAAAAGTTCATTTTAAAATTTTATAACCTTATAACTTTTTCATTTTTAAATTATTTTACTTTCTAATTTTTTTATTTTATAAATTTTTAATATTTTAATTTTATTAATTTTTATTTTTTCAATTTATTAATTTTTCAATTTAATAATCTAATAATTTAATAATCTAATAATTTAATAATTTAATAATTATATTATTTTTATGTATTAATTATATTATACATATATATCAATTACAATATCTAATTATTATTTCTTGGTCTTTATATTAATACTATTTTTCAGCTATTTTACCTATTAAGCAATCTGACTGTGCATCAAAAATTATAACATTTTCTATTTTATTTTGTAAATTTTCTTCATCTGCTTTTATTTTTACCATAAAATAATCTTTTGTATGTCCTTTATAATATTCACCATCATTTTCCTCAAATAATACTTCACACACTTCGTCTATTTTACAATTATTATATTTTAACTGACTTTTATTTGATAAATCTATAAGTTTTCTACTTCTATATTCTTTTACTTTTCCATCAATTTGATTTGGCATACTTGCTGCTTTTGTTCCTTTTCTTTGTGAATATTTAAAAATATGCATTTTATAAAAATCCATTTTTTTCAAGAAATTATAAGTATTTTCAAATTCCAATTCCGTTTCACCCGGAAAACCAACTATAATATCTGTTGTTAGTATCGGTTTATTATATGTTTTTCTAATTATATTAACACAATTTTCAAATTCTTCTATTGTATATTTTCTATTCATTCTTTTAAGAATATCATTACATCCACTTTGAAGAGATAAATGGAAATGTGGACATATCTTATCTAATTTTGATAATTGTTGAATAAATTCATTTGTAATTATTGTTGGTTCTAATGAACTTAATCTAATTCTTTCTATACCATTAATACTGTTTAACTTTTCTAAAACATCTATTATTGTTATAGAATAATCAAAATCTTTACCATAAGAAGCAATATGAATTCCTGTAATAACAATTTCTTTTATACCTTTAGATGCAATTTTTTCAACTTCTTTAATTATATTCTCAATTTTTCTACTTCTTACTTTTCCTCTAGCATATGGAATAATACAATATGAACAAAACCTATCACAACCATCTTGAATTTTAATAAAAGCCCTTGCATTTTCTGCAAAAGTTTCTGTTTTAAATTCAATATATACATTCTGGTGTAATACATCTGTTACATTTTCTATTAAGATACTATCTTTTTGTTCTAGTAGTTTTTCTATATTATCTACTAATTCTTTTTTTTCATTATTTCCTAATATTAAATCAATTTCTTTAATTTTTTGCAATTCATCTTTTCCAACTTGTGCATAACATCCACATGCAACAATTAAAGCTTCTGGATTTATATCTTTAACTTTTCTTATCATTTGTCTTGATTTTCTATCAGCAATATTGGTTACAGTACAAGTATTTATAATATAAACATCTGCATATTCATTAAATTCTGTTACATCATAACCTTTTTCAATAAATTCTTGCATAATAACATTTGTTTCATATTGATTTACTTTACATCCAAGAGAGCACAAAGCTACTTTGTTTTTTTTATTGTTCATATTATTTCCTCTTTTCTCTTAAAACTTCTATTATTTTATCATTTTTTTACTTATATTTCAAGAGATTTAAGGTATTAATTTCCTCATTATTATGTGTACTCATTTTCCAATTGATTAAATAATTTTTAAATTTGTTATTATTTACATTTAATAAACTCCCTAGTTAATGTATTAAATGTTTTTCCTGACATATATCCTATTGTTCCACTTAATAAGTATCCATTTTCAAATGCGTACTTATTCCATTCCTTTTCATTTGGCCTTTTTTTTGAATTTTTTATTAACTTTTTTAATTCGTTTATTGATTGTTCATATTTTTCTAAAAAATCATTTTTCATATTTTCACCACTCAACATCATAAAGTTCTTGAATACTAGTATTCAGTGCTTTTGAAATTTTTACCAACACTACTAAACTCGGCATCTTTAAATTATTTTCTATGTCATTTATATGACTTACTGATACTCCGCATTTTTTTGATAATGTATTTAAAGTAACATCTTTTTCTTTTCTAACTTTCTTCACTAAAATTTCTATATGCATATTTCACTCCTTGTTAAATTTAATATATCTGATAAATATATTTAATCATATATTTGTTTCGCTATGGCGGAAATTAAAAAAAATTATTACTTATTTATTTTTAAATTTATTCTAGTATTTTAATTATAACAATTAAATATGTGTTTATAATGTTTTTTTTATAATGGTTTTATGAACTTAATGTTTAATTATAAGTTCTTAAAAATATCCATTATTAATTACATTTTTACTATTTAAATAATAGTACTTATATTAATTTATATTAATATAATTCTTATTAATATAATATAAAAAATCCAAGCATATTTTCATGCTTGGACTTCAAAGAATTATATTCATTTTCTAAAACTTTTATTTTTTTCAACGTTTTTCAATAATAAAATCAAAATAATCATATTTAATTACTATGATTTATTTAGTAACATCTAAACAAAAAACCCAAGAATTCAATACAAATTCTTGGGATATTAATGGTGCAGATGGCCGGAATCGAACCGGCACGGTTTATTCAACCGCAGGATTTTAAGTCCTGTGCGTCTGCCAGTTCCGCCACATCTGCATATATGTTACTGGCAATTGTTTTATAACGATATTAATTATAACTTGATTTAATTACTTTGTCAATACAAATTTATAATTTTTTAAAATAAAAAATTTTCATTTGTTATTACAAAAGTGCAATTACTTTTTCACTTCAACATAAAAACAATTTAGAATTACAATTATTGTTAAAAATTCGCAATTACTTTTTCACTTCACCATAAACACAGTTTAATTTACTTTATAGAATTGAATCCAACTTTTTACTTAATAATTAACTCAATAGAATAGATGATTTATAAAACATGAATTTATAAATATAAAAAAAGATATAGACTATAAATCTATATCTTTATATGAATTCATATTTTATATAAATTTCATTATTTTTTGTTTACAAGGTCTTTTAAAGCTTTTCCAGCTTTGAATACTGGAGCTTTTGATGCTGGTATTTTAATTTCTTCTTTAGTTTGAGGGTTTCTTCCTTTTCTAGCAGCTCTTTTTCTTACTTCGAAAGAACCAAATCCAACTAGTTGAACTTTTTCTCCTTTAACTAATGTTTCTGTAACAACATCTACAAATGCATTTAATGTTGCTTCAGCATCTTTCTTTGTGCTTCCTGTTTTAGCAGCTAGTGCTGCGATTAAATCAGATTTGTTCATTATACATTACCTCCTATAGTTTCGTATATGTAGACTTGCTTTTTTATCTACTAATATCAATATTCGCCAAAATAATTTAAAATCCTTCTTTTTTTTACTATATTTGCAAAAAATCCTTAAATATCAGGGTTTTACAATATTATGTTTATCAAAATAATCATTTTACAATTTTTTTTATTAATTTATTTAAATTTATCGATTTAAAATTTTTATTTACCTTATTATTTATAATATTATATTCATTTTTTATTATTTTATTCTGTATATTTTTTCTATAATTAAAGTTTTTCTGAATTTTATTATTTTTTTATTTCCTTAAAGTTTTTTCTAAGTTTATTATTTTTTTAATACCTAAAAGTTTTTCTGAATTTTAATGTTTTTTTAATACTTTAATTTTTTTAAAATTTTTTAATACTTTAAAGTTTTTTCTAAATTTTTTATTTTTTAATGCTTTAAAATTTTGATAAATTTTACAATTATATTAAATTTCATATATTAATTCTTTATTATTTTTTTATATATCCCTATTTTTTCTAATACAGAATATATTTTACCTCCATATGGAATCATTAAAATATCTTCTTTTGTAAAAATTTTTAAAATAAATATTGATACAATATAACTTATAACAGCAAAAACCAATGCTATTATTGTAACCAATCTTGAAGGAATTATGCTCTTAAACAAAATAGAATTAATTGTATATGAACCTATTTGTAAAAATAAATTCCCTGAGAATATAATATATATGGAATATGATAATATTACCATAATACCTGTAGCCATAATTGGTTTTACTAACCATTTAATAATGTTTATCTTTAAGTTTACTGTTTTAATCAGAACAGTAAAACCTATTGTAAATGCTATTATTTGGCAAATAACGGTTGCTAATGCTGCTCCTGCTGCTCCTCCAAAAATAAATACATCTGTAGGAATTTGTGTTAACACTACATTTAATATTGCTTTTACTATAACTCCTAATAATAAAGCAATCGCTGGGACAAAAACTTTTCCCAATCCTTGTAATGCTCCATTAATTGTTTGTATCAAAGCTGCAAATACAATTGCTACAGCACAAATTTGTAAAACAAATGCTCCATATGGTGCATTTGGAAATAATAATTCTAAAATTGGTTGAGCAAACACAAACATTCCTATAGTTGAAGGAAGTCCTATTAAAATAGTTATTAATATAGAAAATGAGATTCTTTTTATGCATGATTCCATGTCACCTTTTGCTTTTGCAGCTGAAATCGCTGGTACTAGAGCTGTTGCGAAAGCTATATTAAATGATAATGGTAATGTACCTAATGTATCTACTTTCCCACTTAAAATACCATACTGTACTTTAGCTTCTGCCTCACTTGCAAATTTCTTTATTCCATTAACAACTGTTGCTGCATCAACATTCTTATTTATAGAACTAAGTATAGAACTTAAAGACATTGGCAAAGAAACATATAATATATTTTTAACTATTTCCAATACGCTCTTTTTTTCCTCAATAACTTTTGATGATGATCTAATTAATATTTCATTTCCTATTTCTTTTCTATGAAATCTAAAATATGTAAAAATATAAACAAAACTTACTATTATTGCTAAAGTGGTTGCTAAATTAGCTCCGGCTGCCATAAGTGTTGTATTTAGTCCTGTTGAAATACCAATTATTTCAACAATAATAATTGTTAAAACAGTTTTAAAAAGTTGTTCTAATGTTTGAGAGTTTGCTGTTGTCTTAATAGATCCTCTTCCATTAAAATATCCACGAAACACAGATATTATTGCTACAAAAAAAACTGATGGTGATAATGCAACTAAGGTTAATTCAGCTTCTGGAATTCCATTAAATCTAGAAATTGCTCCAGCTCCAAAAAAAAGAATACTAGCACCTATTAATCCAATTAAAGCAAATGTAAAAAAAGCTATTTTGAATATTCTATGTGCTCCCTTATAATTTCCTAATGATATTCTTTCTGATACTAATTTTGATACTGCATTTGGAACTCCAACTGAAGAAAGTGTTAGTAATAGAGCATATATTTGGTATCCTGAATTATATATTGCATTTCCTGCATCACCAAAACCTTCTTTATTAGTTAGATATAATTTATACATTAATCCTAGCAATTTTATAAGTACTTGTGAAACCATTAATGCAAGTACTCCTTGCATAAAACTTTCTTTTTTAATTTTTTTATTCATTTCTTTTCCCTTCAATTCTTCTTTTTTATTTTATTAGATTATATTAATAATATTCAAGTTATTCAAGTTTTTTACAAAATATTATTTCAGAATATGCATATTATATAGTAGACATTAATATGGATTATTTTAAAAATTTTAGCGAAAACCCTTGAAATTTTAACGATTTTGTAAGATAATAGATGTAATAATTTATTTTAATGAAAGTGGTGGATTTTTTGAAATATATAGATAAATTTTTAAAGCTGTTAAAAACAGATCGAAATACATTTGCAACATTTATACTAACTCTTATAACAGCATATTTAGTAGTTGATAGAGTAGTTGAAATACTAATTATGATCTTTACAGGAATATCAGTTTCTTATTGGGGCCCTATACAATACACATTAGCTTTTGCATGCCCTGTATTTGCTTTTCTTTTTTCCGGAAGCTCAAAATTTGTAACATCAGATAGAATCAAAATTTCATTTTTTTATTCTTATATAATATCATTATATATATTGATACTAGCAATGATAACTCAATGGTTAAATGCTGCATATTGGATGTTTTTATTATCGATTCCTAATTACCCAATAATAGCTACTCAACATAGTGATTTAATACAACCAGCACTTTGTTGGCTTTCAGCATATGTTCCATTATCTACATTTTATCCAATAGTTCAATGGCTAATAACAAAGGTAGATGATTCTAAAGATATTAAGGATTCAATTTTTGATTATAAAGGTATTAGTCTTTCAGGAAAACCTTCTGGAATTGGACCATTCACATGTGAAGTAGCAATTGGAAAAGATACCGGAACAGGAAAAATAATGAAAATTCCTGAAATAAGAAGATTTAATCAAATGCTTGTAGTAGGTGTTTCTGGTTCTGGAAAAACCTCTATGATATTTGAACCAATGATAGCTCAAGATATAGATAAAAAGTTTTTTCTAAAAGAAAATGGTAAAGAACTGGCATTTGTTGCATTAAAAAGTGGATTTGCAAATCTTAAATGCCCGTATGATAATGACTATATAAACAATAATTTTAATTTAAATATGATTAAACCTGTTGAATCAAAACTTAAAGTCTTTCAGGTTTATATGAAAAAAATGATTTATAATATTTATGGTGGAAATATGATATATAGAGATTTAGGACTTACATATATGTGCCCTGATTTCGAATCAACATCTAGAATATTAGAAGTTGCAAAATGCTATAATATGAAAATAAACTTAATAGATCCAAATGATAAAAATTCACCTGGACTAAACCCTTTTATTTTTGAAGATCCATTAAAAACAGCAATTGCTATATCTACTGTTTTATCTGGACTTTATGGCAAAACTGCTCCAGACTTAGAAATTGCGTATAGAGAAAATTTTTCTAATCAAGCAATTGAAAATCTAACCATACTTTTAAAAGAAATGTATCCAAGACTTCATAATGGAGAGTTACCAACATTAGAAGATCTTCTTTCATTATTAAATGATTTTAAAGCAGTTGAATATATGTGTGAACAAATGAAACAAATTCCAACACTAGCAGAAGAATATCCAATGGTAATTAATTATTTCAAAAGAAATTTTTATGAAAATAGTATTGGTAGAGCTGAAACAGAAAAGTTTATATATTCAGCCAGTACACAATTAGATAACCTTCTACGACATCCTGGTGTTCGCTCTATACTATGTAATAGATCTAATAATATAAATTTTGATAAAGCTCTTTTAAAAGGTGAAATAACTTTAGTTTGTACAAGACGTGGAGATTTAGGTGCTTCTGCACACAAAGCCTTCGGATTATTTTTCCTAATGTTAATGCAGTATTCTGTATTAAGAAGACCTGGAAATGAAGATTCTAGAATTCCACATTTTTTATATATAGACGAATTTTCTGATTTTATATGCAATTCTACAGAATCAATTTTTACATTGTATAGAAAATACAAAGTAGGAGCTGTAATTTCAGCACAAAATCTTTCTCAATTAGGAGCTGAAAAAAATAAATTTGGAAAAACTATTATTGCAAATTGTGCAAATAAAATTGTTTTTGGAAATAATTCTCCTGATGATAATGAATGGTGGTCTAAAGAACTTGGCGAAAAACGCGAGTGGGATTGGAATTCTACATATGATATGGCAAAAGGTGAATATGAACCTAAAGCAGGTGGAATAAAGTATAAATTTAAGGATGCATATGCACCTGGTAAAGTTCAATCACTTAAAGGTAAGCACTGCCTATATAAGCTTAGGGATTTAGGAAATAAGAGTGTTGTTGGTACCGCTGAATTAGATTATTTAAAAGCAAAATATAAAGAAAAACAAACAATTAAGAAATTCAATTTCGAAAAATTTGCAAATAGCACAACACAATCAACAACTTGTTCAGTTGATAATGATACAACTTCTACATCAATATTTACAAAAAAGAAAAATTCTATACTAACAGGTTTTTCTAAATATGATAACACAGATGAAGAATTAGATCCAATTCAATTAGATAGTTCTGACTATGAATATGAATTTGATAATGAGGATGCAGTTTCATTTAATATAAAGAAAAAGTTTAAAAATAACAATAAATAAAATTTAAAAATAACAATAAATAAAATTTTAGGTTCAATGTCAATAGTTGGGGTGGCAATTCAGAAATGAGTTGTCATCTCTTTCCATTTGCCGTTTTTAATGTTTAATAAAAAATATCGATAAAAATTTAAATTTTTCTTTCGCTTAATAAACATAT
>Ga0209717_1004220_pt1 | contig 11966 bp, 12 predicted proteins | sample AD_UKC048_MetaG_FD_184418 | JGI IMG/M metagenome (GOLD analysis project Ga0209717, IMG submission 184418) | Active sludge microbial communities of municipal wastewater-treating anaerobic digesters from USA - AD_UKC048_MetaG (SPAdes) (version 2) | ecosystem: Engineered > Bioreactor > Anaerobic >... | reverse complement strand
GGTGACCGGCCGGCCCTCGCCGTCGGCCAGCCAGGCATAACCGCGTGACAGCACCTGCTGCGGGTCGTTGGCGGCCAGCCGCAGCGCCAGCCGGGCCAGCTGCTCGCCCTGGCCATGCACCTGCTGGCGCAGCGCCGCGCGCAGGCGCTGGGCCAGGTCGTCCAGCCGACGCTGGCGCTGGGCCAGTGCCTGCACCAGCGCCTGCTGCTGGCGCGCGCGCAGCCGGTCGAGCCGCGCAGCCTGCTGGTCCAGCAGCCGCGCTGGCCGGCCGATCTGCAGCGCCAGCCGGTCCAGCCGCTGGGCCTGCTGGTCGAGCCGGCGGCCCACCGCCCGCTGCAGTGCCAGCGCCAGCGCCTGCAGGCGGGCCAGGGCGTCGCTGCGCAGGGGCACCGCCAACTCGGCCGCGGCGGTGGGCGTGGGCGCCCGCAGGTCGGCCGCCAGCTCGGCCAGGCAGGTGTCGGTCTCATGGCCCACGCCGCACACCACCGGCAGCGCGCTGCCGGCCACTGCCCGCACCACGGCCTCGTCGTTGAAGGCCCACAGGTCTTCCAGCGAGCCACCACCGCGGCAGACCAACAGCACATCCACCTCTTGCCGGGCATTGGCCTGGTCGATGGCCCGCACGATCTGCGCCGGTGCCTCGGGCCCCTGCACCAGGCACGGGTAGACCACCACCTGCACCTGCGGCGCGCGCCGGACGATGGCGGTCAGCACGTCATGCAGGGCCGCCGCGCCCAGCGACGTGACCACGCCCACCGTGCGCGGGTGCGCCGGCAGCGGCCGCTTGCGCTGCGCATCGAACAGGCCAGCAGCCGCGAGCCGCGCCTTGAGCTTGAGGAACAGCTCATACAGCGAGCCCTCGCCCAGACGCTGCAGGTGCTCGACCACGCATTGCAGCTCGCCCCGCGATTCGTACACCGTGATGCGGCCGCGCAACTCCACCTGCTGGCCGTCGGCGGGCCGGAAATCCAGCAGGCCGGCCGCGCGGCGGAACATCGCGCAGCGCAGCAGCGCCTGCTGGCCGTCGCTGTCCTTCAGGCTGAAGTAGCAGTGGCCGCTGGCCGCGCGGGTGAAGCCCGAGATCTCGCCACGCACGGTGACAGCGCCCAGCCGTGCGGCCAGCGCATCGGCCACCGCCAGCAGCAGCGCGGCCACGCTCCAGGCACGGGCCGGCGCAGGGCTGGTGGTGGTGTCGGGCCAGGCCATCAGCAGCCCGCGGCCTGGTGCCGGCGCGTCTGCTGCGGCAATGGAACTCCACAGGCGCGGCGGGCGTCAGCGGCTGCGCGCACCGCACAGCGGCAACGCAGCAGCCGTGATGCAAGTGCTTGATTCTGATCAGAAAAATGCTGCCTCAATTTTCAGCAATCCAAAGCAGGGCCAGACTTGGCGTGGTTTCTGTCGGGTGGCTGGGCAGTTGCCCACAAGCTTGTCCACAGAAGCGGTGGATCCTTCGGGATGGCGTCCGTGCATGGCGGGCCGGCCCCGCAGCGGCGCCTGCACCACGGGCCATAATCGCCCCAGCCAGCAGGCGGCCCCGCCGCCCTGCCCCCGCCAAGCACTGCCTGAGAGGCCCCTGTTGCTGTCGATCATACAAGCCGCTGGTTGGCCGATCTGGCCCCTGATCCTGTGCTCCGTGGTGGGGCTGGCGCTGGTCATCGAGCGCCTGATGAGCCTGCGTGGCGGCCGGGTGGCGCCGGCCAGCCTGCTGGATGAAGCGATGGCCGTCAGCCGCAGCAGCCTGCCGGCGATGGACGTGGTCAACAAGCTGGCCGACAACTCGGTGCTGGGCGGCGTGCTGGCCAGTGGCCTGCGGGCGATGATCATCGAGCCGCGCACCACCGAGCGCATGCTGCGCCAGACCTTCGAGACGGCCGGCCGCGCCGCCGCCCAGCAACTGGAGCGCTATCTCAACGCGCTGGGCACCATCGCCGCCGCAGCACCGCTGCTGGGCCTGCTGGGCACGGTGGTGGGCATGATCGAGATCTTCGGCTCGCAGGCGCCCACTGGCGCCAACAACCCGGCGGCGCTGGCGCACGGCATCTCGATCGCGCTGTACAACACTGCCTTCGGCCTGATCATCGCCATCCCGGCCCTGATGTTCTACCGCTACTTCCGCGGCCGGGTCGACGACCACCTGATGACCATGGAACTGGCCGCCGAGCGCATGGTGCCGCACCTGATGCGCTTTGCCGTGCGGCCTGCCACCCAGGCAGCACGCTAGCCAGGTTGGCGCCCCATGAACTTCCGCCGCCGCGCCAGCGAAGCACCCGAGATCAACCTGATCCCGTTCATCGACGTGCTGCTGGTGGTGCTGATCTTCCTGATGCTGTCGACCACCTACAGCCGCTACTCCGAGCTGCAGATCACCCTGCCCACGGCCGACGCCGACAAGCTGGCCGAGCGGCCGGCCGAAATCCTGGTCAGCGTGGCCGCCGACGGCCGCTACGCCATCAACCGCGTGCCGCTGGACGGCCGCAGCATCGAGCTGCTGACCGCCGCCCTCTCCCGCGCTGCCGGGCCGGCCGCGGCCACGCCGGCGGCGTCGCCGGTGGTCATCGTGTCGGCCGACGCGCTGGCGGCGCACCAGTCGGTGGTCAACGTGATGGACGCGGCCCGGCGTGCCAACCTGCCGCGCCTGACCTTCGCCACCCAGCTGCCAGCCGACGCGGCAGCGCGCTGAGCGGCCGATGCCCGCTGGCGGCCCCGCGGCCTGGCTGACGGCGCAGCTGCTGGCCCAGTGGGCACGGCCCCAGCCTGGCCTGGCAGCACGGCTGCTGCAGCCGCTGTCGTGGCTGTACGGCGCACTGTCCACCCTGCACCGCGCGCCCTACCGCCTGGGCTGGCGGCAAGCGCAACGTGCACCGGTGCCGCTGCTGGTGGTGGGCAACCTGGTGGCAGGCGGCGCCGGCAAGACCCCGGCGGTGATGGCCGTGATCGACCTGCTGCGCCAGCAGGGCTGGACGCCCGGTGTCATCTCCCGCGGCCATGGCCGACAGGGTGCCGAGGTGCGCGCCGTCACCCGCCAGCAAGCCGCAGCCGACGTGGGCGACGAGCCGCTGCTGATCCACCTGCGCACCGGCGCACCGGTGGTGGTGGGTGCCGACCGCGCCGCCGCCGCCCAGGCCCTGTGCGCAACTCACCCGGCGGTGAACATCCTGGTGGCCGACGACGGCCTGCAGCACCACCGCCTGCACCATGACATGGCCTTGCTGGTGTTCGACGAACGCGGCGCCGGCAACGGACTGCTGCTGCCGGCCGGGCCGTTGCGCGAGCGCCTGCCGCCGCACCTGGGCCCGCACCAGGCCGTGCTGTACAACGCGCCGCGGCCCAGCACCGCCCTGCCCGGTTGCACCGGAACGCGCCGGCTGGCCGGCGTGCAGCCGCTGGCCGACTGGTGGGCTGGCCAGCCATTGCCGGCCGATGGCGGCTGGCCGGCCCTGCGTGCACAGACGGCCACCGGAACGCCGCTGCTGGCCGCCGCCGGCCTGGCACGGCCGGAGCCGTTCTTCCGCATGCTGGAGGCGCAGGGCCTGGCCATCGCCCGCCTGCCGCTGGCCGACCACCACCCGCTGCAGCCGCTGCCCTGGCCGGCCGACACCCCCCTGCTGGTGCTGACCGAGAAGGACGCGGTGAAGCTGCCGCCTGGCGCCAGCGCCCAGGCCGGCCGCACCCAGGTGTGGGTGGCCCGGCTAGACTTCTTGCCCGAGCCGGCGTTTGCCGGCGCCCTGCGCACGCTGTGCGCCCCCTTCAAGACACCGCCATGAGCCTGGACCACCGCCTGATCGACCTGCTGGTCTGCCCGCTGTGCAAGGGCCCGCTGCAGATGGCCCGCGACGCGCAGGGCCGCCCGCACGAGCTGCAATGCCCGGCCGACCGGCTGGGCTTCCCCATCCGCGACGGCATCCCGGTGATGCTGGAGGCCGAGGCCCGGGTGCTGGAAGACTTTCCGGCGCCCGCACCGTCGCCGCTGTAACCGGCGATGGGCTTCACCGTCCTGATCCCGGCCCGGCTGGCCAGCAGCCGCCTGCCCGACAAGCCGCTGGCCGACATCGCCGGCCTGCCGATGGTGGTGCGGGTGGCCCAGGCCGCGGCGCGCAGTGGTGCGGCGCGGGTGGTGGTGGCGGGCGATGCACCGTCCATCGTGGCCGCATGTGAAGCGCACGGCGTGGCCGCCGTGCTCACGCGCGCCGACCACCCCAGCGGCAGCGACCGCCTGGCCGAGGCCTGCACCCTGCTGGGCCTGGACGGCGACGACCTGGTCGTCAACGTGCAGGGCGACGAGCCGCTGATCGCCCCGGCCATGGTCGATGCCTGCGCGCAGTTGCTGCGCCAGCGTCCCGACTGCGTGATGTCCACCGTGGCGCATGCCATCGACGACGTGGCCGAGTTCACCAACCCCAACGTGGTGAAGGTGGTGCTGGATGCCGACGGCCGGGCGCTGTACTTCTCGCGCGCGCCGATCGGCTGGTGGCGCGACGGCTTCGCCCACGGCATCCAGCAGCTGCCCACCGCGCCGGCGCCACTGCGGCATGTGGGGCTGTATGCCTATCGCGCCGGCTTCCTGCGGCGCTTTCCCGGCCTGCCGGTGGCACCGCTGGAAACGCTGGAATCGCTGGAACAGCTGCGGGTGCTGTGGCATGGCGAGCGCATTGCCGTGCATGTCAGCGCCGAACGGCCCGGGCCGGGTGTCGACACGCCCGAAGACCTGGTCCGCGTGCGTGCCCTGTTCAGCACCGGCTGAGCGCCCGCTGCGGCAGGTGTGGCCACGGCGGCGCGCACCGGGCGTCATGGGGGTTTGGCCTGCCTGCAGCCAGCACCCAAGCGTCAGCTTGACGCAGGGCATGCGTGCTAAGCTCAAATGAAGATGTCACACGTCGTGCAGGGCTGTCCCCGCGGCGGCCAGACCCGAGATCCACACAACACGACGAGGCAAGGATGAGACTGATTCTGTTGGGGGCGCCTGGCGCCGGCAAGGGCACGCAAGCCAGCTTCATCTGCCAGAAACACGGCATCCCCCAGATCTCCACCGGCGACATGCTGCGCGCCGCCGTCAAGGCCGGCACCGCCATGGGCCTGGCCGCCAAGAAGGTGATGGATGCCGGCGGCCTGGTCAGCGACGAGATCATCATTGGCCTGGTGAAGGAACGCATCGCCCAGCCGGATTGCGCCAATGGCTTCCTGTTCGACGGCTTCCCCCGCACCATCCCCCAGGCCGACGCGATGAAGGCCGCCGGCGTCAAGCTCGACCTGGTGCTCGAGATCGACGTGCCCGACGACGCCATCATCGAGCGCATGAGCGGCCGGCGTGTGCACCAGCCGTCGGGCCGCAGCTACCACGTCAAGTTCAACCCGCCCAAGGTGGCCGGCAAGGACGACGTGACCGGTGAAGACCTGATCCAGCGCGACGACGACAGCGAGGCCACGGTGAAGAAGCGCCTGGACGTGTACCAGGCCCAGACCCGCCCGCTGGTGGACTACTACGCCGGCTGGGCCGCGACCGGTGACGCGCAGGCTCCGCGTTATGCACGCATCGCCGGCCTGGGCACGGTCGACGAGATCACCGCCCGGGTGATGGCCGCGCTGGCGGGCTGACGCGCCGGGCCTCAGACGTGCCGCACGAAGCGGCCATAGCGCCGCAAGGTGGCGTCGACGGTCAGCAGTGTCAGTTTCTCTTCGGCAGCCTGGGCCACCAGCAGGCGATCAAACGGGTCGCGATGCACCCAAGGCAGCGTGGCCACGCGGCCGAGATGCGCGGCACGGATGGGCAGTTCCGAGAATCCTTCGGCCAACAACGTGCGGTGCAGCAGCACCGGGTCGACCGAAAAGCCAGGCCGCCCGAGCGATGTCTTGATGGCGATCTCCCAGAAGCTGGCCAGGCTGAAGGCAAGCGGCGTCTGCCGCGACTGCAGAGTCTGTCTGGCCTTGGGTGACAGACGGTCTGGATCGAAGGCGGCCCAAAGCAACAGATGGGTGTCAAGCAACAACATGCCAGCGACCGTTCACTGCCCGGCACTGAACATGGAGTCGATGTCGTCGGCAAATGCTGTCTTCAGGTCTGCGGTGATGCTGCCCTGGCCAGCCAGAAAGCCGAGCACACGCGTGGGCGACGGCGCCGTGATGGGCACCACCCGCACCATCGGCTTGCCAGCCTTTGCAATGACGAACTCTTGGCCCTTGGCGGCCTGTTCAACCAAACGCGACAGGTGGGTCTTGGCCTCGTGGATGTTGACGGTGATGTCCATGGCAGCGCAGTTGGTTGAGTTGAGTAAACTAAGTCAATTATAGCTTCGGGCCGACAAAGCCCGCCCCTTCGGCGCATGCCGGCCCACGGCGGCGCCCCGAGCATCCCCATCCACAAGGAGCACCCACCATGGACATCGGCAACAACAAGGTCTTCATCGTCACCGGCGGCGCGTCGGGACTGGGCGAAGGCACGGCCCGCATGCTGGCACATGAAGGCGCCAAGGTGGTCATCGCCGACCTGCAGGTCGACAAGGGCCAGGCCCTGGCGGTCGAACTGGGCGGCGTGTTCGTGCGCTGCGACGTGAGCCAGGAGGCCGATGGCCAAGCCGTGGTGGCTGCCGCCGTGGCACTGGGCCCGCTGTTCGGCCTGGTGAACTGTGCCGGCATCGCGCCGGCGGTGAAGACGGTGGGCAAGGACGGCGCCCACCCGCTGGCCACCTACACCAAGACCATCATGGTCAACCTGGTGGGCAGCTTCAACATGATCCGTCTGGCCGCCGCGGCGATGGTGAACAACACGCCCGAGCCCACCGGCGAGCGTGGCGTGCTGATCAGCACCGCCAGCGTGGCCGCGTATGACGGCCAGATCGGCCAGGCCGCCTACGCCGCCAGCAAGGGCGGCGTGGTGGGCATGACACTGCCCATCGCCCGCGACCTGGCGCGCAACGGCATCCGCAACATGACCATCGCCCCGGGCATCTTCGGCACGCCGATGCTGTTCACGATGCCACAGGCAGTGCAGGACACACTGGCCGCCGGCGTGCCCTTTCCGTCGCGATTGGGAACGCCGGCCGACTACGCCAAGCTGGTCAGGCACATCATCGAGAACGACATGCTCAACGGCGAGGTGATCAGGCTGGACGGGGCGATCCGGCTGGCGCCGAAGTGATGCGCGCGCCAGCGTTCTTGACCAAAGTGCTGATTGACACGTAAACTGTGTGCACAAATTACTTGCTGGCATCAGGCTTCCATGAACATCACCCTGTCCATCGATGAGCGCGTTGCTGAGCGTGCACGCCAAGCGGCGCAGGCCATGGGCAAGAGTTTGAATCAGGCCGTGCGTGACCATTTGGAGCAACTTGCCGGCATGACGCAGCAAGATGCGCAAGCCGAAGCATTTGAAGCCTCTGCCCGCGCCAGCCCCGGCCGTTTGAATGGCTGGCAGTTTGACCGGGATGAGGCCAATGCCAGGAGATGATGTCGAGGCCGCCGATGCGCAGTTTCCTGGACACCAACGTACTGGTCTACGCCGACGCTGCGGATGAGCCGGTCAAGCAAGCGACCGCCATCGCCTTGATCAGCCGCCTGCGCCGGGAGGGCACAGGCGTGATCTCGACCCAGGTATTGCAAGAGTTCGCGAACGTGGCCTTGCGGAAGCTGCGGCTACCGCATGCGCTGGTAAGAGAGCGGCTGGTGTTCTTCGCCGGCTTCGATGTCACCCGGAGCTCGCCCGAACTGATCCAGTCGGCCCTTGACTTGCACATCGCCCACGGACTGGCCTTCTACGACGCGCTGATCGTGCAGGCCGCGCTGGACAGCGGTTGCCAGCAACTGTGGAGCGAAGACCTGCAGACGGGGCGGCTGCTGGGCAAGCTGCGCATCAGCAACCCGTTTGCAAGCGTGCCGACCTGGGAGTGATGCCGCGGGGGCGACGTGCGGTGGCGGCGAGAGAAGGCCAGATCGGATCGGCCGCGTATGCCGCCAGCAAGGGCGGCGTGGTTGGCATGACATTGCCAATCGCCCGCGACCTGGCGCGCAACGGCATCCGCAAGATGACGATCGCCCCGGGCATCTTCGGCACGCCGATGCTGTTCACCATGCCGCAAGCGGTGCAGGACGCACTCGCTGCCGGTGTGCCCTTCCCCAGCCGCCTGGGAACGCCGGCCGACTACGCCAAGCTCGTCAAGCACATCATCGAGAACGACATGCTCAACGGCGACGTGATCCGGCTCGACGGGGCGTTTCGGCTGGCGCCGAAGGGAGGCGGCCCCACAAAACTGGTGATCTGCTGCGCAACCGCATCCCTAGCACGAGGATCGACGCGCCAAAGGACAAAAGCCCACTGTCCCGAAGGACAGTGGGCTCGCAACGGGCTGAATTTTAGAACTTGTACTTCAGGCCGACGCTGTAGTAGCGGCCCACTGCGCCGCTGTAGTCCAGCGGGTTGTAAGACGTGGCGCCGTAGGTATGGGCATCAACGGGGGGAATGCGATCAAACAGGTTTTGAATCGACCCAAACACCTCCAAATTGTTGGATGCCTTCCAGCGCACAGTCAAATCGACTGTCGTGAAAGAAGCCAGACGGCACCCTGCGGGCGCGTCTGTACCGTCCGCATAAAGGGTCGGGCAATCGGTCGACTCCTTGGAGTCTTTGCCCGATATCGATGCGCGGTAATTGGCCACTGCACCGACACGCCATGGGCCCGCAGTCCATGTCACACCCAGGTTGGCCCTGTCCGCCGGGGTTCCAATGCAGTTCGTCACATCACAGTTGCCGTGTGTGCCCGCAAAGTTCACCACCGATCCGTCGAGTTCTTGGCGCTCGAACTTGAAGAGATGCGTCCACTTGAGGTCAAAGTCCAGCTTGCCGCTGGAACCCATTCCAAAAGATTGACGCAGGTCCAAGTCCACGCCACGAACTGTTGACTGCGAAGAATTTACGTAATTCGCCAAAACAGCAGTGATTCCTCCCGGGTCGCCTGGTGTTGCTGTCGCCGTCGATGGGTCACGAGACACTTTGCCCGCCGCGATAGCAGCCGATGTGGCTTCTTGATTGATTTCACCTTTTCGGACGATCTGCCAGAAATCAACAGAAGCACTCGTGCCGGGCATCGGTTCAAACACAAGGCCAAGCGTATAGCTCTTGGACTTTTCGGGCTTCAACGCAGGATTGGGCGAAGTAATCACAGCCACGCTCGACGCCGAACAAGCTGTCTGGATGCCAAGATTGCATCGCAGTGGGTCAGCGGCCGTTGAGAAAGCCGCCAATCCGCCCTTGCCGTTCTCGGCAGCGCTCGGCGCTCGAAAGCCTTCAGCGTACGTCGCACGAAGCGCCAGTTCCCGCATGGGCGTGAACTTCATGCCCAGCTTTGGCGTAAATGAGTTGCCCACGTCTGAGTAGTGGTCGGCTCGAACCGCAGCGGACAACTCCAATTGCTTGCTCACAGGTGCCAACACTTCGGCGTAAGCAGCCGTCAGGGTGCGTGAACCTGAGTAGGCAGAGTAGCCAAGACCGATAATGTTTCCTCGTTCTGTGCCCGAAGTCGGCTCAAGACTGATCGACTCACGGCGAACCTCCGCACCCATGGCCAAACCCATCATACCGCCAGCGAGCGACATCAAGTCACGCGAAACTTTCAAGTCAACCTGTGTGGTTTTGGACTTTGCGTCGTTGGATATCGTCGGCGACAAAGCGCCATACAACGCCGCCGAATTCAGGCCAGCGTTTTCAGCGATGCGCCAGAAAGTCCCAGCTGGCAGTGCAGCGTATCCAGGGTTGTTCGCCGCCGCCACTTCAGCATTGGTTTTGCCTGCGACAAGGGCATTTGCTCCGCCTGGATTCAACAGTGCAAACGTAGCGTCACGCTGAAGGTAGCCTGTGCGTGAGTTGGAGACCTTGCTTTCGGAGTGCAGTACCGCTGAATCAAAGTCCCAGCTGCCAAAGTTACCCTTTGCGCCAGCAACCAAGCGGACAAAGGTGGAATCGACGTTGCTCACGCGCGGGCCAACATCGGCCGCTTGGTATCGCACACGGGCGGCAGACCCAAAGTACGGGTTGTCAGGATGGCTCGCAGCCAGTGAGACGGAGGCGTTGCTAACGGGACCGCCGGGGTACCCGGCATTTCCGTTGACCCCTGACGGGGTGGTTTGCGAAAAGGATTCGTTCTTGTACCAGTTGGCTTCCACATAGCCCTGGACCTGCGGTGTGAGTTGCATAGTGCCGCGCGCGAACAAGTTCAGTGACTCGAGCGAAGGTTGCACCATTCCGTATGCCTGGGCCGCGTCCGTCAGGCAGCCTATACCGCCGGCAAAACCTGGGTCGCCCTGGGGAATCTTGCTGAAATTGCTGCAGTTCGCGCCTGGAAACGTCCTTGTGAAGCCCACGCCATCGAGTTGACTACGGCTATAGTAGTTTGATGTGGTGGGATTGCGAACATTACCGACGGTGGAAGATACTGCCGTGTTGTTGTCGAGGATGGCCCCTGTGCCGCCATTGGCACCTCCGCTGTTGACTGCGTCAAACCCAATGCTTCGCAGATCGGACCGACCTACCACACCGCGGCCGGCGCGGTCGCGGTTGTAGATCTCGTCCTTCTTCGTCACTTCAAAATTCACGAGAAAGTTAAACTTGTCTTTCTCGAGATTGCCAAAGCCATGCGTCACAGTCGCAACCAAGTTGCGCCCGTCTTGGTAGCGAGATTGGCCTGCCGAGGCCTTCAGGGCCGTGCCGACAAAATCTTTCCGAAGAATCACGTTCACCACGCCGGCAATAGCGTCAGAGCCGTAGATCGATGACGCGCCGTCCTTCAGCACTTCAACACGCTCAACCGCTTCCAGCGGTATCATGTTCAGGTCTGCAAAGACCTTCTGGCCGTCATCAGCCAAGCCATACGGCGCGATGCGCCGGCCGTTGACCAACACAAGCGTTGAAGCGGCACCCAGGCCTCGAAGTGAGATGCCCGAAGCGCCAGACGCAAAGCCACTGCCGAAAGTTGTGGGCACTGAGCCCTGGTTGTCCACGGCCAGCGTCTGCAGCAACTCAGCAACGCTGGTCTTGCCTGAACGCTCGATTTCCTCGCGGGTCACGGTCTGCACCGGTGATGCCGTTTCGGCCTGCGCACGCCGAATGTTCGAACCGGTAATTTCGACGCGCTGCTGAGCGAGTGCGGGAAGGGAGGCGATGAGGCCCAGCGCCAGAAGTGCGCCTGTGTTGATCTTGGTCCTGTTGAACATGAAAGCTCCTGATTCAAAACAAATGGGTCCGTAGACCGATAAGCCCGTCATCGCCGTTTGGATGGTTTCGCAAACTGCTGGTGGGTGGGTACGAGCAACGTGTATCGCGATTGTCTCTGTCATCCCACCGGACGCCGCTCTAGGGAAACCCTCGTCGAATCACCTAGCACCGGACACGCGCCGCCCTGTGGCGCTGTCATGCACCGCTGTTGACCGAAAAGATCATCAAAAACAGCAACTTGCGAGGCATTCGAGGCCGGCGGCACACACTAGCAGTCCGCGGCTCTAGGTGGCCCCGCCTAGAACCGCCCGAACACTCCGTTGGTTGTCTGCAACAGGCCTGATCGCAGCGGCTGCCGGCGAGTTCATGCCAAACGATTGACTTCGCCGCTACGCGGTGCCGCCGGCACCGCAACCTACAGCGCACGGGTGTAGTCATGCACCGGGCGCTGCAGCACATCGGCGCAGGCGCCCTGCTCGACGATGCGTTCCGCGCGCATCACAGCCACGTGTTCGGCAATGTGCTACGCCACCGCGATGTTGTGGGTGATGAACAGGTCGCTGACGCCCAGTTCGCGCCGCAGGTCGCGCGGCAGGTTCAGAACCTTCGCCTGCAAGTTGACGCCCAGGGCCGAGGTGGGCGCGTCGCAGACGATCAGCCGCAGGTTCATCGCCGGCGCACGGGTGATGGCGATGCGCTGGCCGCCGTCGTCCAGCGCGGTGTCAGGCGTCAGCGCGGCCAGGCCCGCGTCCAGGAGCTCGGCCACCCG
>Ga0209717_1004215_pt1 | contig 11977 bp, 6 predicted proteins | sample AD_UKC048_MetaG_FD_184418 | JGI IMG/M metagenome (GOLD analysis project Ga0209717, IMG submission 184418) | Active sludge microbial communities of municipal wastewater-treating anaerobic digesters from USA - AD_UKC048_MetaG (SPAdes) (version 2) | ecosystem: Engineered > Bioreactor > Anaerobic >... | reverse complement strand
GCCCACCGCGTCGGTCGGTTCGTCGCAAGCGCCGACCGCCGCCGTGGACAACTCTGCACCGTCTGCAACCCGCCCGCAGTCCACTTAAAAATCGGGGCGTGCTGTTCAGACAAGCGGGGCCACTTCTCTACACCCAACGCGGCGACATCTTCCTGAACCTACACCCCGACCGGCTGGAAGTGGTGAACCCCGGCCGCCTGCCGCTGGGCGTGACACCGCAGACCATCCTGCACGCCAGCCGGCGCCGCAACGCCGGCCTGGCCCGCGTGTTCCACGACCTGGGCCTGATGGAGCGTGAGGGCAGCGGCTTCGACCTGATGTACGAGCAGTTGCTGGCCGCCGACCGCCCGCCCCCGGTGCCCACCGAGGGAGTGGATTCGGTGACGGTGACGGTACAGCGACGCAAACCCCGCCTGCAGATCGTGGCCCTGATCGACGATGCTGACCAGCGCTTCCAACTGAGCCAGCGCGAGCGCATCACGCTGGGCATCCTGGCGCAGGCCGATGGGCTGACGGCCATCGCCCTGTGCAAGCAGGTGGAGGTGGCAGACGCCGACGCGCTCAGGCCGTGGCTGGGGCGGCTGCTGGCGCTGGGCCTGGTGCACACCACCGGCCGCACCAAGGGCCAGCGCTATTTTGTGGCGCCCACGTTGTTGCGCGGGGCCAAAGTGCCCACGGTGACGACGCTGGCGCGGATCGAGCCGCACAGGCTGCGCGCATTGATCCTGGAAGACCTGGCGCGCTACCCGCAGTCGGCCAGTTCCGAGATCAACGCCCGGGTGGGGCCAGAGCTATCGGTGAAGACCATCAAGCGGGCGCTGGACGAACTGGTGGACGCGGGGCAGGTCACGCCAGAGGGTGAACGGCGCTGGCGGCGCTATCGGCTGTGGTCTATAGGACAAACGACCGCCGAATCGGTAGCCGCGCGCTGACAAGCCCTATCGCCCACCGCCGCAAGTGGTTGATTCAAATAGGGAAAGTAAAGGACACTCGCCGGCGTATGTCCGTGAACGGCGCCTCGGCTGTCCTTTAAGTGGCCGCTGTGTGCGGCAAATCGACCAAGCGCGCCGGGCGGTCTGATCAACAGGGGCAGGGAGCAGTGATGTCAGACCAGCGCAAAGCACGCAACAGGCTCGACACCGACCGGATGGCCGCCGACGTGGCGGTTGGTGCTGCACGGCCACGGTCGCGCTGACCACCCGCTTCCATGGCCTATACCGACGTCAACAGCGAAGACCGCCTAGTGCAGGCCACCTTCGCCGAGCACCTGGAACACACGTTGGGCTGGGAGAGCGTCTACGCCTGGAACCAGGAGACCTTCGGCCCCGACAGCTTGCTGGGCCGCAGGGACACGCGGGATGTGGTGCTGGTGCGCGACCTGCACGCTGCCCTGGTCAGGCTGAACCCGGAGCTGCCGGCAGCCGCCATCGACGACGCGGTGGCCCAGTTGACACAGCACGACCCAACGCGGTCGCTGCTGCAGCACAACCGCAGCTTCCATGCCTTGCTGCGTGATGGTGTGCCTGTGCGCTGGCGCGAGGGTGCCGGCCAGCTTCGCCAGACTCAGGCCCGGGTGATCGACTTCCGCGACCCGTTGAACAACCGCTTTCTAGCCGTGCGTGAGCTGAAGATCACCGGCCTGCGCGCACCCAGCTACAACCGGCGCGCCGATCTGGTGTGCTTCGTCAACGGCCTGCCGCTGGTCTTCATCGAACTGAAGGCGGTGTACCTGAACGTGCGCGCTGCCTACGAAGGCAACCTGAAGGACTACCTGGACGAGAACGTCATCGCCCATGCCTTCCACCACAACGCCTTCATCGTGGTCAGCAATGGGCATGCAGCGCGTTTCGGCTCGGTCACCAGCGCCTGGGACCACTATGCCGAATGGAAGCGGCTGGACGAGACCGACAAGGGCAGCGTGGCGGCTGAGGTGCTGCTGAACGGCATGCTGGCGCGCAGCCGCTTGCTGGACCTGCTGGAAAACTTCATCCTGTTCGACGAAAGTCGCGCCGGTGCCGTGCGCAAGGTGGTGGCGCGCAACCACCAGGTGATGGGCGTCAACCGGGCCGTGGCGGCCGTGGTGCGGCAGGAAGAACTGAAGGCGCAGTTTCCGCCGGGTGAACGGCTGCGCCACCGCGTGGTGACGATTCCGCTGGTCGAGCCAGCGGCCGTGAATGCGGACGCCCCTTCCGATGCCGCCAACGCCCCATCGCTGGCGGTGTTGCATGCCGCTGAGGGCGGCCCACGCGGGCGGCCGCCAAAGGAAATCACCGTCATCGAGCGTGTGCACCCTGATCTGGGGCGGCTGGGCGTGGTGTGGCACACCCAGGGCAGCGGCAAGTCGTACTCGATGCTGTTTTTCGCCGAGAAGGTGCGGCGCACGGTGCCTGGCAACTTCACCTTTTTGCTGATGACCGACCGCAACGACCTGGACAGCCAGATCTACAAGACCTTCATCGGCTGCGGCGTGGTGCCGCCTTCCACCCCACGGGCAGAGTCAGGCGAAGCGTTGCGAGAGCTGTTGAGCCAGAACCACCGCTATGTGTTCAGCCTTATTCACAAGTTCAATCAGGACGTGGCGCCTGACAAGCCCTACAGCGAGCGCGACGACATCATCGTGATCTCTGACGAGGCGCACCGCACACAGGCTGGCAGGCTGGCGCGCAACATGCGGATGGCGCTGCCCAACGCGGCCTTCATCGGCTTCACCGGCACGCCGCTGTTCAAAAACGACCATCTGACCAAGCGCATCTTCGGGGGTTACGTCTCGCGCTATGACTTCAAGCGGTCGGAGGAGGACGGCGCCACCGTGCGCCTTGTCTACGAGAACCGCGGCGACAAGCTGAGCGTGGCGCGCAAGGACTTGAACGAAAAGATTGCGGCGGCCATCGAACAGGCTGAGCTCGATTCTGACCAGCAGGCCAAGCTGCAGAAGCTGCTGGGCACGGACTACGAGGTGATCACCGCCGACAAGCGGCTGCTGACGATTGCGCAGGACTTTGTCGACCACTGCGCCGCACGGTGGGAGGCAGGCAAGGCGATGCTGGTGTGCATCGACAAGGTGACCTGCGGGCGAATGCTGATGATGGCGCGGCCGTTGTGGCTTGCAAAGGCTGCCGCTGTGCACCAGGCAGCGCACGACAAGCAGGCCGAGATCGACGCCACAGCCGATGCCGATCTTCAGCAACGGCTGCATGCCCTGCGTGACCGCCTGCTGGCCCAGGCGAAGTGGCTGGACGAGACCATCATCGGGCTGATCGTCAGCGAGGCCCAGGGGGAAGTTGCCGAGTTCAAGGAGTGGGGAATCGACATCGTCCCGCACCGGACGCTGATGAAGCAGGGATTTGAGACCCCCGACGGCAAGCGGGTGGACGTGGAAACCGCATTCAAGGACCCCAAGCACCACTTCCGCGTGGCCGTGGTGTGTGCGATGTGGCTGACAGGCTTTGACGTGGAATGCCTGTCGACGCTGTACATCGACAAGCCCATGAAGGCGCACACGCTGATGCAGGCCATCGCGCGTGCAAACCGGCGCTTTCCGGGCAAGGACTTTGGCCTGGTAGTGGACTACAACGGCATGCTGGCCAGCCTGCGTGCCGCGCTGGCGCAGTACGCGCTGGGTGACGACAACAGTGGGGCGGCCGAGATCGTGGCGCCGCTGCAGGAGCGGGTGGCGGCGCTGGATGACGCGATCACCGAGGCAGAGGTTTTTCTGCGGGCGCGTGGCTTTGAGCCGGACCGGCTAATCGGGGCCAAAGGTTGGGTGCGGATCGCCGCGCTGGCCGACGCGGTGGAAGCTGTCAACGCGCCCTTGCCGCCAGCGGCCGGCACCGTGTTGGCGGCGGGGGCGCCAAACGACAAGCCGGCGGGTGCTGACCACTCCAGGCAGCGTTTCGAGATCCTGGCCCGGGCGATCTTCCTGCGGTTCAAGGCGCTGGTGACGGAACCCACGGTGCACCTCTACGCCGACCGACACGACAACATCGAGGCCATCTACAAGAAGCTGAGCGAGAAGCGCGATGACGCAGACATCACCGACTTGCTGAAAGCCTTGCATCGCATCGTCAACAAGGCGATCGCGACGGATGCCCCAGGCCAAGACCAGGCCCACGGACTGACCGTGGACCTGTCGCTCATCGACCTGGAAAAGCTGCGCGACGAGTTCGCCAAGAAGGTGAAGCACAAGGCCACGGCGATCGAGGACATCCGGGCGCTGATCGAGCGCAAGCTAGCGCTGCTGCTGGCGCAGAACCCAACGCGGATGAACTACGACATCAAGTACCGCGAGATCGTCGCCGCTTACAACCTGGACAAGGACCGCGCGACCATCGAGGAGACGTTCGGGAAGCTGATGGCGGTGTCGCAGGGCCTGGACGACGAGCAGCGCCGCCATGTGCGCGAGGGCTTGAGCGAAAGCGAGCTGGCGATCTTCGACCTGATGCAGAAGTCCACCCTGGCCGCCACTGAGCGCGAGCGCATCAAGCAGTCAAGCCGGGAACTGCTGGCGGAGTTGCTGCGCATCATCGCGCCGCTGGAGCAATGGACCGAGAAGGAGCAGACAAGGGCCGAAGTCGAGACGGCCATCCTCGATCAGGTTTTCATGCTGCCCGAGCCGCCGTATTCGGCGGACGACAAGGATGTGATGGCAAAGCTGCTGTACGAGCATGTTTGGCAGCAGAGTAGGGGTGGGAGGTTTGGCCCAGAGCCGCCGCGCGCCAGCTAGTGGAGCCGTTCACGCACGCCGCACTGGTCTCGTTGCAGACCAGCGGCGTCCACCCCAGGAATAGGTGGCAGCTTTACGTCGCCAAGCTGCCGCTGGCTTGCGACCGCTGGTCGGCAGCACGCGGCCACTTCCTGTCATACGACTGACTAGGAAGTCGCGATGCCAATGACCGGTTTGAAGGACAGCCGCCATAGGACGACGGCCACTTGAACGAGTTCATTCGCCAAAGCGGTCGCTCACGGTACTACCGCAATACCGATCCACAGCCGATGAATACGTACGTCAGCAGGTCGACTAGTGTAGTGTTTCGTTCTTGAGGGAACCTATATGAGGCCGTCCGCTCCAATGCTCTACTTCGGTTTGCATTGGAGCGTGGCCGTGCGAGTTGCCCCCAAGATTGAGTTGACGGACGAGCAAGAGGTGGAACTGAGTCGGCTGTCGCGTTCCGGGCGCACCAGCGTGCGCCTGGCCCAGCGTGCGGGCATCGTGCTGCTGGCTGCCAAGGGGCTGCAGAACAAGGAGATTGCCCTGCAACTGGGCATCGGGCGGGTGCAGGTCGCCCGCTGGCGCGAGCGCTGGCTCGAAGCGGGGCTCGAAGGAATCGAGCGCGATCTGCCGCGTGGCGCACCGCCGGTGAAGGTCGACGTCAAGCACCTGGTCGAACTGACCACCCAGCACAAGCCCGAAGCGGCGACGCACTGGAGCACGCGCAAGCTCGCTGCGCAGTTGGGCGTGTCTGCCAGCACGGTGTGGCGGCACTGGCAGTCGCATGGCCTGAAGCCGCACGTCGTGCGCGGCTTCAAGGTCTCGCGTGACCCGCAGTTCGTCGAGAAGCTCGAGGACATCGTGGGCCTGTACATGTCCCCGCCCGAGCATGCGCTGGTGCTGTGCTGCGACGAGAAGAGCCAGGTGCAGGCGCTGGACCGCACACAGCCTGGCCTGCCGATGAAGAAGGGCCGGGCGCAGACGATGACGCACGACTACAAGCGCCACGGCACGACCACGCTGTTCGCCGCGCTCAACGTCCTGGACGGCACGGTCATCGGCCAGTGCCAGCAACGCCACACGCACGTCGAGTGGCTGAAGTTTCTGCGCCAGATCGACCGGGAGACGCCCAAGGGCAAGGCGCTGCACCTGGTTGCCGACAACTACGCCACCCACAAGCACCCGGCTGTGCAGGACTGGCTGGCCAAGCACCCGCGCTTTCACATGCACTTCACGCCCACCTCGGCGTCGTGGCTGAACATGGTCGAGCGGTTCTTCCGCGACATCACCACCGACCGGTTGCGCCGGGGTGTGTTCACCAGCGTGCCGGAGCTGGAATCGGCCATCGATGAGTACGTCGCCCATCACAACAGCAACCCCAAGCCGTTCATCTGGACCAAGAGCGCCCGCGACATCCTGCAGAAGGTCATCCGGGCGAACTCTCGCTTAAGTTCCAAACAGAACGGAACACTACACTAGCTGGACTGAAGTTGCCGATCCACTGCAGGCACCGACACCCTGCCGAGTCATCACTCGATATCAGTCGCTCAGCTTTGAATCCGCCGAGGCAACTCGGGGCAACCTTTCACGATAGATTGCGGCCGAACGTCGTCGCGCGCGCTGGGAACATTGACGTCGCGCTGGGGCCCCCCTCAAACGTGGGGGGGGAGGGGTGGGTTCATCAAGATTCGGGACACCGCAAACGCTCGCGTGTCGTACCCTAAGATCGAGATGCCAGCAAAAGACTGGTGGGGCGTTAGCCTAGAGGGGAGTCTGATGAGATTAATTGTTCTGGCGTTTGCCGCGTGCCTGCCGCTCTGCAGCCTTGCGCAAGTAAGCGAGTTGTCTGACCACACGCGACCCCGCGCCAAGGTGCAGACCTTCCACGCAAAGTGCGCGAACGGGCGGCTCGGCATCATCCGGTCCGACCCGACCAGCACTCCGCCAAAAGTGTGCGCTGCGGTGCAGGATGGTTCGCGACCAGAACAGTGCAACGCCGCAACCCTGGAAACCTCAGCGGCGGTGAGAAAAGCGATGGCCGAAGCCCTCTGCCGCTAGGCGCCGGGTGTTGATGCGATCGCGTAAGTTCGCTGCCACGACCGCGGTGGTTCTCGCAGTCGCAGGGGCGTCTGCCAGCTCGGGTCAGCCCGGAGCTGGACTGAAGCTGCAGCCGCTAGGCGACGCAGACTCGGCTGACCTGTACACCCGTGTTCCCGGGTGCCGCGCGGCTGTCGTGGATGCGGCCGCCGCGAGACCGCTGGCCGTTGTGGCTCAGGCCGCTTGGGTCATGTTGCGCACCTCGCGCGGCGTGCTGGAGTTGCCAGTGGTTTTTCGCGATCGGGGCGACAAGGCGCCGGAACTTCGATTCAGCGTCACGGACGCTGCGCTTGGTGGCAGCGTGCGAGGAACCTTATCGCAAGCCGGTGAGGGTCGGCGCTGTCCGCTGTCAGCGGGTTGTATGGAGATCCCGGCTCAACTCACCGTAACGCTGCGCGCTGGTTCGTCTGGGGCGCAGACGGTCTTTGACGGCGCCGTGACCGTCGTCGACCAATGCGCGACCGACGACAGTAAGCGCGTATTCCTGACGGTTAGTTGGTGGGATCGTGTCCTGCGTTTGATCTCTGGACACTGATCGATTCATCAGAGCAACAGGGGGATCTATGAAAACTACCAAACTCGCCATATATGCAGTCGCAACGACGCTGCTCGTTGGAGTTATATCGAGCGTCGCGTTCAAGCCCAACGAAACTGATCACGGTCACCGCATGATCACTGAGGGGGTGCTGTTTTCCGGCTACGCCTACGGCGGTCTAAGCGTTCCGGTCTACGGCACGACGCTGTCGGATGGCAAGGCTGTGCGCTTCAGTTCGCTCGCGGCGACGCACGTGATGCTGGGCAACAAGTCGACCGATCTGCCAACCGCCGACTTTGATCTCGACGGCGTCGAAATCGACCTGGTGTGGGAGCTGAGCAACCCGGTCGCCCACTGCGACGACGAAAAGATCGAAGCCTGCTCGGAACGCATCCGCAGCCTGCGCGACGACGTCGTAACGCGCCTCAAGCAACACATCGCGACTGACAGTAAGCTGGACCTCGGGCATGCGCGCGGCGCGCTGGGCAAGGCCCTGCACACGCTGCAGGACTTCTATGCGCACAGCAACCATGCCGACGTGAACGTTGGTACCCAGACCTTCGATGCACTGACTGGCAACGCGGCGGCGACAGCGGGCGCGTATGCGCGCGGCGCGGGAGTCACGGTGTGTCTCGCCCGCGCTCCAACGCTGGCGTGGGTCGTCGCACCGACCTACTCCAACAACGGCGGTAACTGGCAGCTCACCGGCGACGGATTGATCGGCAGCAAGTACACGACCGGGTGGTTCACCCTGGCATCCGCCGCCGGCAATGAAGCAGCCACGGACACCGGTGGTGTGAAGTGCGACCACGGCAACGAAGGAGGTATCGCGGCCACCGGTTTTAGCGTCGTATCGGGCATCTCGAAGGACGTGCCTTACGCCCCACTGGATGATCTGCCGCTGAGTGACAAGAAAGCCCGCGGAGTGCCAAGCACTATCCACGTGCGCGCCTCGCACCAGGCCGCGCTGCATACGCGGGCGTTCGTCGACTCCGTGATCAACGCAATCAAGGCATCAGACGGAAACGCCGACAACCAGGACAAGATGATCAAGGCACTGCTCGGCATCGACTCAGACACCGCAGTGTTCGGCTTCGTGATCGATCGCACTGGCAGCATGGGCACCGTCATTGACGGCGTGAAGACGCAGATCCAGAAGCTCATCGACGACGCTGTTGCGGCTGGCGGCGATGCCGCCACGCGCAAGTTCATGATCGTCGACTACGGCGATCCAGACGTCAGCACGCCGGTTATCGGCAACGCCACTGTGGTGAAGAACTACGTCAGCGGTCTGTCCGCCCGGGGCGGTGGTGACTGCCCGGAAAGTACCAACTCGGGGCTCCTCGCCGCCTTATCACAGGCGCCGAAGGGCAGTAGTCTGTATGTCTTTACCGATGCGTCGTCCAACGACGCAGGCAAGGCCGCCGAGGTGCTCGCGCTGGCGCAATCGAAGAAAATCACAATCAGCTATGCGCTGTCTGGCTCGTGCTCCCCGATCGATCCGTCCTACGTCATGGTGGCCAATGGCACCGGCGGCCAAGTGATCGAGGTTGAGCACACCGCCGCCGCCGTCGCGGCAGCTTTCACGTCGATCAGCATCGACAGCGGGAGCACGACAGCACAGCCGGTCATTCTCGAAGCGGGCTCGATTGGCGCGCCGAAAACGATCTCGATTCCGGTGGAGAACGGCGCTACGCGGTTGTCCGTCACCGCCAACAGCGACTCCGGCAGTATCGTCTTCACCTCGCCGGAGGGTGTGGTCGTCGCCGGTCCGAACGTCGTGCTAAACGACTTCCTGGGCGGCCGCGGAATGAAGGTCACGAACCCGGCGGCCGGGATCTGGTCTGTCACCATCACGCCGACCGCATCCGGCGCCTACGACGTGAAAGCCGACATCGCGGGAGCGCTGGACGTCAATGCGATCGTCTTCACCGGTATCACCCCCTCGGGTCGCACCGGCCATGAAGGTCCGGTCGAATTCGCCAGCGGTCCGCCGCTAGGCAAGAGCCGCGCCGAAGTGGTCCTAAACGGTGAGGTCGCGACTGGGACCGCGCTGGTGCTGAAGGCAATTACGCCGACCGGCAACGTGCTCTCGAGCGTCGCGCTGGGCCGTGCGTCGAGTAACGTCTACGTGGCCGAAGTGGAACTGGGTGCGGAGCTGTTCCGCGTGCAGGTCTCTGGCAAGACCGCTGCGGGTGCCGACTTCGTTCGAATCCTGCCCCGGCTCTACTCGCCGAGGCCGCTGACGATGGAGATCGTCGACGTGTCGAAGTGGGCGACCGGCCTGGTGGGCGAACTGCGGGTCAAGCTGACCAACCACGGCGCTGACGGCACGTTCAACGTCACGGCCACGGCGCCGACAGCGGGAACGGTCGGCGCGATCACGCCGAACTCGGTGACGATCATGCGCGGTGCGTCGGCAGTGGTCTCGGTGAAGCTCGCCGTGGCGCAGTCGGCGAGCCTTACGGCACGCCATCGCCTCGAGGTGGTTGCGAGCGACGGCGCCAGCACCACGGAGCGCTACGGGCACAACTTCGCGCTCTCCGCGGACACTGATGGCGACGGGGTTCCCGACTACCTTGAGCGTGGCGAGGCCGGCACCGACCCGTCCTTCGACGGCAATGGCGATGGCGTGCCGGATTGGCAGCAGGCCAGCGTGGTCTCTCTGTACTCTCGGCTGCAGCGCGGCTACGTGACCCTGGCGCTGCAAGCGCCGGCACGATTCGCGTCGACCTCGTCGATCTCGGCTCCCGAAGGCGCGCCAGCAAGCCTGCCATTGGACATCTTCGACTTCCGCATCCTCGGCGTGGCAGTTGGCGGCACAGCAGACGTAAGGTTTTATCTGCCGACCGGTGTCAGCGCCGCCGGCTACGCGAAATACGGACCCACCAGCAGCAATGCTGCGCCGCACTGGTACGACTTCGCGTCCGACGGTAGCACTGGCGCCACAGTAGTGGGCAACGTGATCAGCCTGCGCTTCGTAGACGGAGGGCGTGGCGACGACGACCTTCAGGCTGACGGCGTGATCATCGACGCCGGCGGTCCGACCGGCGTGGCGGTCGTCGGTATCGCGGCGCCAAAGGATCCTGATCCGACTCCGACTCCGACTCCGACTCCGACTCCGGCCGCCGCTGATAGCGGTGGCAGCGGCGGCTGCACCATCGGCGATCCTCGTCATTCCGACGCGACGCTAGGGATCCTGTCGGCGCTGGCCCTGCTTATGGTGATCTGCCGAAGGTTCGCACGACCATGGCGCCGTGACCATTGAGAGCGCGGCCGGGCTGTTCCTTGCCCTGGCCGGTTATCCCTTGCTCGAAGAGACGATCTTTCGGTGGGGGATGCTCGGTTGGCTCGACCAGCGCGAAGGCGCGTGGCACCAACAAGTCAACAACGTCGTGACCAGCCTGTCGTTCAGCGCCGCCCATCTTGTTGTGTGGGGAGCCTGGCACGCGGTCGCCGTCTTCGTGCCGTCGTTCATTCTCGGATTGGTTTGGCAACGCTGGCGATCGCTGTTGTGCTGCGTGGCACTGCACGGTGTCTTCAACCTAGTGGGGTTCGCCATTGACCGCACCGCGTAGTGCTATCGCGCTGGTGGTGACTCTGGCGTTGGCGGCTTGTGGCAAGTCGTCCGCACCGCACCTGGACGCGAAGCCGGGTGTTTCGGCAGGCGGTGCGCATTGCCTACGCCTGTCGGCCGCGGGCATCCTGACGGTGGTCGGTGGGAACCACCGCGGGCAACTCGGAATCGCCACCGACACATTTGAAGTCCAGCAGCCGAGCACCGTCGTCGGCCTCCCGTCGCTAGTCCAGGCACGTGCCGGCAACGCGCACTCGGTGGTGCTTACGTCGGACGGCAGCGCCTTCGCCTTCGGAGATAACCGGCACGGACAGCTCGGACGCTCCCAGCCCAGCTTCACATCAATCCCGCAGCCTGTCGACATCGGCGAGGCGTTGGTCGACATCGCGTCTGGCGGCGCCCATGTGGTCGGCCTCGGCAAGAGTGGTCAGGCTTATGGTTGGGGCAGCAACGAGCAGATGCAACTCGGCGTCGATGGCGTTCGCCAAGTCTTCCGGCCTATCCGCCTGAGCTCCGAGGCCGATGTAAGGGCAATCGCCGCGTCCGGCGCTCACAGCGCGCTACTGCTGGGTGACGGCAGTGTGCACGTATTCGGCGGCGGCAAGCGGGACCGCCAGTGCTGCTGGGCAGCGGCGACGTCTCTCACATTCGGGCCTTCAGCGCTGATCGTGCGCGCCGATGCGCAAGTCGTTGCCGAGATTCCCCAACTGGCAAGCGCGGTTGAGCATCACTGTGGCTTTTAGCAGCCGCGGTGTGGGCGGCAACTGGCGCATTTGAATACCCAAGCCATTCGGCGCTCCGAATCTGCTCAGAGGTGGCCGGCCGCTTTCCCTGTCATTGCTGACACCCCCAACTCGTCGACGCGAAAGACAGGGCATTGGGTCGGCAGCACCAGTACCCGGCGTTCGACTGCAGTCGTTCACCTCGAAACTTGTTCCGGTCGATGCTTGGTAAGCGTCCGGCGAACCCGTCTTGACCGACGGGTGCGGAGCTCAGGCCGAGGTGATGGGCTGCCAGTGATGCGGCAGGAGTTCGGTGATCCGGCTGGCCGGTTGTGTTG
>Ga0209717_1004213_pt1 | contig 11983 bp, 5 predicted proteins | sample AD_UKC048_MetaG_FD_184418 | JGI IMG/M metagenome (GOLD analysis project Ga0209717, IMG submission 184418) | Active sludge microbial communities of municipal wastewater-treating anaerobic digesters from USA - AD_UKC048_MetaG (SPAdes) (version 2) | ecosystem: Engineered > Bioreactor > Anaerobic >... | reverse complement strand
ATCGGCCAGGGTAATCGGCTGCGTACCCGACCAGGCCAGTTCCAACATAGACCCGTACGAATCCGGTGTCGGCCCGCTGATCGTTCCCGAGCCCATCAAGTCACCCACGCGCACGTTGCAACCATTGCTGGTATGGTGAGCCAGTTGCTGCGCCATGTTCCAGTACATGTACTTGAAGTTGGAGCGGCAAATTTCGGTGCTTACGCCTGTCGCGGTTTCCAAAACAACACTTAGGTGAATGTCCAGGTTTTGGTCGCCTGCATATTCCAGGTAGGGCAACACAGCGGGTTCTTGTACCGGACCCGCTACCCGAAAAGGTTCCAATGCCTCCAGGGTGACCACCCAGGGTGAAATGGAGGTGGCAAAGTTTTTGGCCAAAAACGGCCCGAGTGGTACGTATTCCCAGGCCTGGATGTCGCGTGCTGACCAATCGTTGAGCAACACTTTACCAAAGATGTATTCACTGGCTTCGGCTGTACTGATCCCTTGCCCCAACTGGGTATCCTGGCCAATGATAAACCCCGTTTCCAACTCAAAGTCGAGCCGGGCACTGGGCTGAAATTTGGGCAAAACATCATCTTTCCCTTTTACTTGCCCCCAGGGACGCTGCACCTGAGTACCGCTCAGCACTACCGAAGAAGCCCGCCCGTGGTACCCCACCGGAATGTGCCGCCAATTGGGCAACAAGGCATTGGCCGGATCACGGAACATTTTACCCACATTGGTGGCGTGTTCAATGCTGGAGTAAAAATCGGTGTAGTCGCCAATGTGAATGGGCAGGTGCATGGTCGCCTCGTTTTGGGAAACCAATACCGCCGGGTTTTCGCGCAAAACAGGATGTTCTTCCAGTAACCAACGCTGCAAATCAAGGCGCAGCTTGGAGGTTGTGGTTTTACCCAGTGCAATAAAAGCATTCAAGCTGTTTTGGGCAAAAACGCTCTTGTCGATCTGGGGAAATATACCCAAGTCGGCCAGGGCCAACAAATCAAGAATGGATTCGCCAATGGCTACGCCTACCCGAGGGCTGCGCCCAGTGCTGGAAAAAATGCCAAAAGGCAGATTGTGGATGGAAAAATCGGAATCCGCTTTGATCTCAAGAATCATAATCTGTACAAATTTAGCACCTCGCCTTCGGCGATGGGCGGTAATATTTTTCAGCCACAAATGACACAAATTTTCACAAATTGGGACACGAACTGTGTTTGCGTTGGGAGCACAAACGCGAGTTTGTGCCTTAATTTGTGAAAATTTGTGTCATTTGTGGCTGAATCTTTAAAAAACACTCCACCGCAGGTGGGGTGCTAAACTTTTTCCATAATCTTAAACTATTCCAGCCAAGACTGAAAATACACCCCGTCATCAATCCGCAGGGCAGCCTCGGTGATCATTAGTGGTTTAAAGGTATCAATCATCACGGCCAACTCATCGGTTTTTTGTTTGCCGATGCTGCGTTCGTACGCGCCAGGGTGTGGGCCATGGGGAATCCCACCGGGGTGCAGAGAAATGTGTCCGGCGGCGATGTTGTTGCGGCTCATGAAGTCGCCATCCACGTAGTATAGCATCTCGTCGCTGTCGATGTTGGAGTGGTTGTACGGCGCAGGAATGGCCTGTGGGTGATAATCGTACAAACGCGGGCAAAACGAACACACCACAAATGCTTTGGTCTCAAAAGTTTGGTGTACGGGTGGCGGTTGGTGTACCCGCCCGGTGATCGGTTCAAAATTGTGAATCGAAAAACCGTAAGAGAAGTTGTAGCCATCCCAACCCACCACGTCAAAGGGGTGCGATGTATACGTCAAGGTGTGCAACATGCCCTGCTTTTTTACTTTGAGTATAAATTCTCCCTTTTCATCGTGGGTTTCCAGGTCACGGGGCAATTTGTAATCCCGCTCGCAGAACGGCGAATGTTCCAGCAGTTGCCCAAACCAGTTGCGGTAGCGCTTGGGCGTATAAATGGGATGAAAAGACTCCGCGTACAAGAGCCGATTGTCGGTGGTATCAAAGTCAATCTGGTAAATCATACCCCGTGGAATCAGCAGGTAGTCGCCGTATTCGAAGGGGATATTGCCCAGCAGGGTGCGCAAAGTACCTGTGCCGCGGTGGATGAATAGCAACTCATCGGCATCGGCGTTTTTGTAAAAATAATCGCGGAGGGATTGCTCGGGTGCCGCCAAACCAATGTGGATGTCGGTGTTAACCAGTAGGGGAGTGCGGCTCTCCAAATAATCGGCTTTGGTGGGAACATCAAAGCCAATCAGTTTGCGAGGGTGGATGTTTTTGGCGATCGCAATTTTTGGACTGACATCAACGGCCTCCCCAATGGCCTGGATCATTGTGGGCCGATTGATCTGGTACATCAAGGAAGACATGCCATCGAAGCCCACGGTGCCAAAAAGTTGCTCGTAATACAGGCCACCGCCGGGTTTTTCAAAAATGGTGTGGCGCTTGGGAGGGATTTTCCCCAGCTTGTGGTAGATCGGCATAATGTTGGTTTTATTTGGTACTGCAAGTTAAGGGTTTTTGGAGAAGTTGAGAAGGTTTAGGAAGTTGAGTAGTTTAGGGGGGTGAGAAGTTGAGGCTACCGCGAGCGGCAAACGAAAGCGACAAAAGCTTTTTGAGAAAAAATTGAGCCGCTTTTGAATGTCGCTCGCGGTAGCCTCAACCTCCTCAACTTCTCAACCTTCTCAACTTTTTAAGACTGCATTGTAGATTATTGAGTAAATTTGGTTTCTACAAAGCAATCAACACCATCGACACTGAAATCCCACATATCGACCTACCCTTAGCAGGCCTGCTCACCCGCCTTGAACTCGGGGGATTCAACCTCAGCCCAGCCGAGAAAGTACGCCTATTGCAAGTCATCAGCGGCCCGGCCAGCGTACACTGGGACGAACCCCAGAAGTTGCGCTACCTGCTGGCGCCCGTCATTGCCCATAGCAAAGCCGAGCAAGAACGTTTTTACATCATTTTTGACCAGTATTACGCCGAAATCCTGGCCAACGCGACCGAAGCCGACAAAGCCGAAGCCAAAGGTGCCTGGCTGAAAACCCTGCGTACCTGGCTGCGCAAATGGTGGAGTACCTTTCCGGCACTGCTTGGATTGGCGCTCCTGGGCTACTTCATTTATCCCCTGCTTAAACCTGAACCCCAAACCACTTCCATCGGCATTTCGCACATCACCCCCATTCGGGTAGGAGATACGACGGTGTTTACGCTCAACACCAAAAACATTGATACCGTTGATGTCAACATCCACTGGAGTTTAACAGATAAAGCCAGCGGTACCATCGAAGCAGAAACAGATGGCCTCCGCACCTGGCAGGTACCTTTTACCGTTTTGCAAGGCAACCCCGAAAAAATTATTACAGTTGACATCCACGAAAAACGCCGCGACAGCACCTTCCATTTCGATAGCGACCTGAGGATAGACTGTGTTAATCCGCCACAATTAGATGGACTGGGTTTACCCAACAATTTACCGCCCGGCGAAGATTACACGTTTACCGCCAATGTCATCGAAGCAACGCCGGACTTACAATACCACTGGGATTTTGGCGATGGAGACTCCAGCACTCTGCGCACTCCTACCCACCGCTATGTGGAAAAAGGAAGTTACAATGTTGAACTCAGGGTGACCCGCCCTGGCTTAAGTGGATTTTGTACCACAAGCACCTATGCCACCATGCGCGTAGGAGAGGATCAGGTGAATTTGCCCTGGTACGATTTACAATACGCCCCCGTCCGATTAACTGCCAACTACAACTGGGGCCTTTGGGTGCTCATCGGCTTGTTGGCTGCCGCCATTTTTTATTCTTTATTTCTTTGGGCAAAAACGCAAGCCCCCCAAACCCCCGAACCACCTAAAAGGCAACCGCCAGGGTTGCCACTACAGTCGCCGGACCGCCCGCCCTACGAAATCCCCTTCCGCCCGTTGAATGGCTTGATCCGCAATTTTGCCGGACAATTCCGCCTCGCCGATGCCCTGCGTCGCCGCCAGGAAGGCCAGCGCCAGGAGGTGGACGTCCCCAAAACGGTGGATGTCACCATTGCCAGCGGAGGATTCCCGCGCTTGCAATTCCGCAGCAGCACCAAGCCTGCCGACTACCTGTTTCTGGTGGATGAACAAAACGAGACCAGCCACCAGGGCCGCTTGTTGCGGCATTTGGTCAAGGTGCTGCACGACCAAGACGTACACGCCGAAGTGTTTTATTACCGCAGTGAATTCTTCCATTTTTGGAATGCCCAATATCCGCAAGGCATTACGTTGGAGCAAGTCAGTCGGCTTTGCCCCGAACACCGGGTAATCGTCTTTGGCGATGCCCACGGCTTACTCGACCCCTTTGCGCAGGGCAACAAAGTTTTGCGCAGCGAACCCGTAGCCGATTTGCAACGCTGGAAACGCCGCCTCTTGCTCAGTCCCCGGCCACCACAAAGCTGGGACTACCGCGAGGCCAGTTTGCACGCGGTGCTCCCCGTTTTTCCCGCCGATCTGGAAGGACAAATGGCCGCCGCCAACTTCATCGACAACGGCATGGAACCCGATGACCTGCCCTCGGCCTTCAGCACCTGGCGCGAACGCCTGGCCACCACACGCACCGAACCCGACGTCAATCGTCGTTGGCGCAGTGCTAGCGACCACGCCGAATACCTGGGCTACGGCTCGGATTTGTACCGCTGGTTTTGTGCTTTGGCCTTGTATCCCTCGCCAACATGGGAAATTACCCTGGCCGTCGGTGCAGCGCTGGACATCCCGTTGAATGCCGATAGTCTGCTGGTGCTGGCGCGGATTCCCAGTTTGCAAGAGGGTAAAATCAACCCGCGTTTGCGCAAGGAATTGCTGGCCGATTTGCAATTGTACGACGAAGAACTGGCCCGTACGGCCATCGCCAACGAATTGGAGGCTTCGCTGGCCGAGGCTGCTCCGGGTTTTGCCAATCGGGCACTGCAAACCAACTTGGCCGTGCAACGTTTTGCGTTGACTCCTTCTAGTCCTGAATCTAAAGCACAGGTAAAACTGTTGCTGGACCAAGGCTGGTTCAATCGCGTGCACATAGAAGACCTCGGCGGTGTGGCGGTACGAGAACTGGCTCCGATGCAACGCTCAAGACCTGCAACCAAGGGTGGATTTACCAAACAAGCGCGGCAAACGGAGGAAACTTATGAGCAAAGTTATGAGCAAAACGTCAGCCAAAGCACTTCCTTCGAGCAACCCTTTTATCCGCTGAATGCGGATGAACCGACCTTGCGGCGCTTTTTGGAGGAAAATGAAGAAATTCCGCAGCAAGAAATACCGGAAGTAGAAAAACCGCTCAAGCCCCCCTTCATCAATTCAGCGTTTTGGCGGCTGCTGGCTTTTTTTGTGGCCTTCCTGGTAGTGGTATTCAGTCTGCTCCTGACGGATAACGACCAACTTTACCGCTTGGCTTTCGGTCGTGACCCCGGCCAGCAGCAGTTTGACCCCAAGGCCAAATTGCGCAGCAACTTTTTTGTAAAAGAAATCCCCACAATAGATAGCGCCGTTATTTTAAACAACGAGGCAGTGCAATTGTACATTGACAAAGCATTTCCGGAGATGGAAAAAAACGCCCGGGGGGATAGCATAACCGTTGAACATTGGCCAACAGTAAGTCAAAAGCTGGAGCAGGCGCAGCAGTACGAGGAGAAAAACCGGTCGGTACTCCCGCAACGCACGGCTGCGCTGAATCTGGCACGGTTGAATTACAACCGGGGTGTCATGTATTACAAGGCCTGGCAAGGGGGAACCAATTTGCCAGAACCGATGGACCTAAGCATTGAGCAGTTCCGGTTAAACCGCGATCTGGCGGATCAATATTTCACTGGAAGCAATATCCGTGCCGTTGAGCAGGAAGCCTTCCAAGGCCTGGCTCTCGCCAGTAAACATGCCGAAGGAGTGGTCTCTTTTCTGATCAATACCACCAATGATCCCTCCATGGCCGAAGGCATTCACTATGAACTGGATACCCTCGGTTTTTTTGATACGACCCGCATCAACCCCAATCTGGCGACTTTGTTGCAAAAAGATCCTTCACGGGTCTATGATATTTTTCCGGGTAAAGCCACTAATCTTAGCCTGGAGGTACAGGTTCATTATTCCATCAACCCCACTCGCGACAAAGGCCTGCGCTTACGGTTAGTGGCCGTTGAACGTACTCAGGCCAACAACAATGTACAGCAAGGCCGCAATGCCCGTACCACTCGTGCACCGGCCTTTGTCGCTGCTCAGGAGCTTCCGGCCCAAGGACGGGATGGTAGAACAAAGTTTACTTTGCGCAGCAAGCTCAATCGTCCCGGTGATCTTCACCGTACCGATAGCCTGGTGGCGGAGTTGATCCAGATCAACCCCAATCCAAATGCGACTAAGGTAGTAGCTCGTTTGGCTGTTGCCCACCCCCAGCGCTGGGGCTTGCCCCCCGTAAACATTCCCGAGCCGGAGAATACCGAGACCACTTTGAGTGGGAGAGTACTGGACGACCGCAGCGGCGAGCCCATTCCCCAGGCCACCATGATGTATGAGTGGAATACGACCAGCAACAACATCCCCAGTGACCCTGGCATGAGCGATGCTCGTGGAGCTTATACCTTACGCCGGGACTTAAGACGCATCACCGGCTTGACCATCAAGGTAAATAAGGAGGGATATCAGCCCGCTGAACGCAACTTTAATCAGGCGCAATTGCAGCGCTTATCCAATGGGCGCTTTGAGGATATTCGAATGGTGCGGCTGGATCAACAAACCATCGATCCGCGGCAAAGTGGACAAACCACGACCAATGAGCGAACCGAATACAAACCCATCGTACCCGAAATGGTAAGGGTAAACGCCGGTACTTTTATGATGGGCTGTGAGGACAAACGAGATAAAGATTGTCAAGACAATGAAAAACCTGCGCATGAGGTGACCTTGAGCACCTATTCAATTGGCAAATACGAGGTGACCAATGCCGAGTATGCCGTATTTTTGAATGACGTGACGGTAAACCCCAATCGTGTGGATAACCTTGATCGGTATATTGAAGAACATGAATGGGGCCTACAAAAAACGACCGTAAATGGCCAAACCCGCTGGCAGCCGGCCAAAGGGTATGAAAAATATCCGGTAATCAGGGTCAATTGGGATGGCGCTGTGGCCTATTGCCGGTGGTTGAGCAATAAAATCGGGCAGCAGTACCGCTTACCTACGGAGGCGGAATGGGAGTATGCAGCGCGGGGTGGGGAGTATGGCCAGAAAGTGCGATTTCAATATGCCGGAAGTGATCGGATTGATGAGGTGGCTTGGTATGAGGGGAATTCCAAAGGTACCAATCCAGTGGGGAAGAAAAAAGCCAATCAATTGGGTATATATGATATGAGTGGGAATGTATATGAGTGGTGTCAGGATGGGTATGGAATTTATGAGGGCAAAGCGCAAATGAATCCACTTGGTGCTAATACAGGCTCCGCCCGTGTTATCCGTGGCGGATCGTGGGCCACCGTCCCGATCATTGCGCGAGTTGCCTTTCGCAACTTCTTCAAGCCCGATGTCCAAGGCAACGATATCGGTTTTCGGCTTACCCTGTCGTCCTTGCAGGCCAGTGGTCGGTAAAACAGAAAAAGTAAAAAAGTAAAAAAGAAAAGAAGAAGAAAAAGAAAGTGGGGAACCTGTCTGTGACCGACCAGTGCAACGGAGTAAGTGGCTGCCGGGAGGTGCCGCAAACGCAGTGGAGTAGGGCGGGAGCGTGAGGGGAGGTGTTTCAAATGAAGATGTTACACGTCACTACGTGGGGCGCTCGTCGATCCCAAGTTGCTCGCTGGCGCGAGCGGGATCGACGATCGCGGGTTTGGGATCCTGCGTGGCCGGTGGGGTTTGTTTTAGCTCAAAAAAATAAAGCATTATTTTTCATGGCTCTAGGGCCTACGGCAGGTCAACCTTATTTACGCTTGTTCGACTAGGAGTAGGGTCTAAGGCTCCGCGATCGTCGAGCCCGCTCGCGACAGCGAGCAATTTGGGATCGACGAGCGCCCCACGTAGTGGCGAGTAAGTGGTTCAACACAACCAGGATTTTCCTTTACGTTTGACGTATTACCTCCCACTCCGTGAACTCCTACTGCATAAAAGCGACAACAATGGGAACGCGGATGACGCGGATTAAGCGGATTTACGCGGTTCAAATCCGCGTAAATCCGCTTAATCCGCGTCATCCGCGTTCCCATTGTAACTAATGCGACAGAGCCGAAGGCTCCGAGCAGGGGTTGTACAAACTCAACCTCTCCGAAAGCCTAAAACTTTCGGAGAGGGGTTCGAGATGGTTATTCTACTTCAAGATATACTCCGCCAACCAATCCCCCACCGCTGAGGTTTTGAAGGCTTTGGCCTTATCCGTAGCAATGTCTTCCGTAACCGCATCGGCAACCAGGGAGGCGTCTACTGCATCGCGTACCGCTTTGGCTTCGGCGGGCAGTTTGAGGCCCAGTTCCAACAACAAGGCAGCCGAAAGAACCGTACCAATCGGGTTGGCAATGTCTTTACCTGCCGCTTGGGGATATGATCCGTGGATCGGTTCAAACACCGAAGTATGAACCCCTACCGAAGCCGAAGGCAACAAGCCCAGTGATCCGGTGATCACACTCGCCTCGTCGGAAAGGATGTCGCCGAACATGTTTTCGGTCAGCATCACGTCAAATTTCTTGGGCCATTGGATGATTTGCATGGCCGCGTTGTCGACGAACATGTAATCCACTTCCACATCGGGATAGTCGGCCACCATGCCTTGAACCGTCTCGCGCCACAAACGGGAAGTGGCCAGTACGTTGGCTTTGTCCACTACGGTCATACGTTTGTTGCGCAGGCGGGCGTATTCGAAGCCAAGTTTGGTGATGCGGGTTACCTCCTCTTTGGTGTACACGCAAGTATCGTAAGCTTTTTCGCCATTTTCACTGCGGCCACGGGGTTCGCCGAAATAAATCCCGCCGGTCAGTTCGCGGATGACCACAAAATCAGCACCTTCCACCAGATCGGGGCGCAGGGGAGATTTGTGGATCAGGGATGGAAAAGTATTGATGGGGCGGATGTTGGCGTACAAACCCAGTTTTTTGCGCATGGCCAGAAGGCCTTGCTCGGGGCGCACTTTCGCCTTCGGATCATTGTCGTACTTGGGATCACCGATGGCGCCAAACAGTACCGCGTCGGCATCCATACAAATCTGGTGGGTCGATTCCGGGTAAGGCTCACCTACCTCATCGATGGCATGAGCGCCCGTGATGCCAAAGGTAAAATCAAATTCATGGCCGAACTTTTTGCCAATGGCTTCCAGTACTTTTACTGCTTGCGCCACTACTTCCGGACCAATACCGTCGCCTGGAAGTTTTGCGATAGTGAATTTCATTTAAAACTTTTTTTGGGTTTTAGGGTCTTAGGGTTTTAGGGTTTTAGGGTTATCGATCACTTAATGGCGAAGCAACAACCCTAAAACCCTAAGACCCTAAGACCCTAAAGAAACCCTGTTTTTTATTGATTTTCGATAAGATTCAACATTTTGATCGTCGCCTTAATCGCCGCGATGGCCTGATCAGAGTCCAGCCCGCTGGTTTTAAAGGGACGGCCTTCATCCTGTTGCCAGGTGATGGCGGTTTGGCACAAAGCGTCGGTTTTGCCGCCCGGCGGAATGGTGACCACGTAATCTGTCAGGCGCGGCAGGTTTTTACCCAAAGATTGATAAATCTGGCGCAGCGCACTCATGAAGGCGTCGTATTGGCCGTCACCGTCGGCGGTGCGCTCGTAGGTTTTGCCATCAATTTCAATGCTGAGGGTTGCTACCGAGCGCAGACCTGCGGCTACGGAAAGTGCGTAGTTTTTGATGCGCACCCGCTGGGTGAGGGTTTGTTTGTCCAGTACGTCGGCGATGATGTAGGGCAAGTCTTCCTGGGTGACGACCTCTTTGCGGTCGCCCAATTCGTTGACGGCTTTGGTCACCAAACGCATCGATTCCTGGTCGAGTTCGATGCCCAGTTCTTCCAGGTTTTTGCGGATGCTGGATTTACCGGCCATTTTACCCAGTGCATAAGAGTGCTTGCGGTTGAAGCGCTCGGGACTCAGGTCGTTGTGGTAGAGGTTGCCCTTTTGGTCGCCATCGGCGTGGATGCCGCTGGTTTGGGTAAACACAAACTCGCCAATGATCGGCTTGTTGGTGGGAATTCGCACACCAGAGTAGGTCTCCACGAGTTTGCTCACGGAGTACAGTTTTTTCTCGTCTACCGAAACCTCGCAGTGCAAGTGGTCTTTCAATACCCCCACCACACTGGATAGGGAAACGTTGCCCGCGCGTTCGCCCAGGCCATTGAGTGTCACGTGAATACCCGCCACCCCGGCCTTTACGGCAGCCATGACGTTGGCGGTAGCCAGGTCGTAGTCGTTGTGGGCATGAAAATCAAAACTCAGGTTGGGAAAACGTTGCTGCACATCGGCGCAGTAGGTAAAGGTCTCGTCAGGATTGAGGATGCCCAGGGTATCGGGTAAAAGCACGCGGTGAACCGCGGCTTTGCTCAGACCTGCGAGGATAAAATAAACGTATTCGGGCGAAGTACGCATGCCATTGGACCAATCTTCGAGGTATACATTGGAACGAATGCCCAGTTTTTCGGCCCGCGCCAGCACATCGAGGATGTCGGCCAGGTGTTCTTCTTTGGTTTTGCGCAGCTGTTGGATGCAGTGGCGCTCCGAGCCTTTGGTGAGCAGGTTGAGCACCTTGGCCCCGGTATCGCGCATCCAGTTGAGGGAACGATCGCCATCCACAAACCCCAGTATCTCGATCCGATCGATGAAGCCTTTTTCTTTGGCCCAGTCCATGATCTTTTTCACCGCCGTGAATTCTCCTTCCGAGACGTGCGCAGAAGCAATTTCAATGCGGTCGACCTTGAGCTCTTCCAGCAACAAACGAGCTATCTTCAATTTCTCCTGATCGGTAAACGATACGCCGGAGGTTTGTTCACCATCCCGAAGGGTGGTGTCCATGATCTCGATCTTCCTTCCCATGTGTTAAGTGAAAAACGAAAAACGAAAAATGAAAAATGAAAAACAGGCCGCTTAAACTTCCTGTTTTTCATTTTTCATTTTTCATTTTTCATTACATGATTAAGCTCTGCTTTGTTCGAACTTCGCGATTTTATCTTTCATGTTCAACAAATAATCGATGTCGTCGTATCCGTTGAGCATGCACTCTTTTTTGTAAGAATTGATTTCGAAGTTGAAAGATGCGCCAGTTGCATCGATCGTGAAGGTTTGTGTCTCCAGGTTTACCGTGAAGGTGGTTTGGTGATCCGCTTCGATGGCAGAAAAAATGTGCGCCAGAAACTCATCCGATACCTGTACGGGTAAAAGGCCGTTGTTGAGTGCATTATTTTTGAAAATATCGGCAAAAAAGCTGCTCACTACCACTTTGAAACCATAATCCGTGATGGCCCAGGCGGCGTGCTCACGGCTGGAACCGCAGCCAAAATTTTTGCCACTCACTAAAATGTCGCCACTGTACCGTGGGTTGTTGAGCACAAAATCAGCAATTGGCTGGTTGTTGGAATCGTACCGCCAATCGCGGAAGAGGTTTTCACCGAAGCCATCCCGGGTCGTTGCTTTTAAGAAGCGGGCAGGGATGATCTGGTCTGTGTCGACGTTTTCTATATGAACGGGTACCGCTGAGGAGTGTACCAAATGGAATTTTTCGCGTGCCATTGTTTTTAGTTGAAGGGTTGAAGTGTTGAAAAGTTGAAAAGAAGTTTAAGGGTTAGAAAGCAGATTTGTTCACCAACTAATGGGCTCTAAACCTTTCTAACCCTTAAACTTCTTTTCAACTTTTCAACACTTCAACATTTAAACTTAATTAAAATCTCGTGGATCAACAATTTTCCCCGTTACCGCCACCGCAGCAGCCGTAATCGGGCTGGCGAGCATGGTGCGGGCACCGGGGCCTTGACGGCCTTCAAAGTTGCGGTT
>Ga0209717_1004208_pt1 | contig 11991 bp, 11 predicted proteins | sample AD_UKC048_MetaG_FD_184418 | JGI IMG/M metagenome (GOLD analysis project Ga0209717, IMG submission 184418) | Active sludge microbial communities of municipal wastewater-treating anaerobic digesters from USA - AD_UKC048_MetaG (SPAdes) (version 2) | ecosystem: Engineered > Bioreactor > Anaerobic >... | reverse complement strand
GGCCAGCTTCAGCAGCTCGCTGGGCTGGATCACCACGCCCACGTTCAGCCAGCGGGTGGCGCCCTTCTTGGTGATGCCGAACAGCGCCGTGGCCACCAGCAGCGCCACGCCCAGCGTGTACAGCGGCACCGCCAGCGCCATCAGCCGCTGCGGCGGCACCTGCGCCACGATGAACATCAGCGCCCCGGCCAGCAGCATGTTGCGGCCATGGTCGACGAAGCGGGTGCCGTGGTCATAGCCCACCGAGTACATGGTGACCATGCCCAGCGCCGCCAGCGCCAGCACCACCGCCAGCAGCGGGCCGTCGAACCCGCTGACCACCGGCTTGATGCGCAGCCACAGCGACGGGCGGTCGACCACGGCGATCATGGCGTGGCCCGCCCCGCGCCAGGCAGCGGTGCCGCCGCCGGGGCCAGCGCAGTGGTCTGCACCCCCGGCGGCAGGCTGCCGGCCAGCAGCGGCAGGCCCAGCTCCGACATCGGCACCTCGTCGGCGCGGCGCGGCGTGCCCATGGGCGCCACGCTGCGGCCTTCACGCGTGGCGGCGATGTCTTCGTCGCTCGGCCATTGCCCGGCCAGCACGTAGTCGAACACCCGCCGGGCGATGGGGGCGGCCGCGGCGGCACCGAAGCCCGCGTTCTCGACGATCACCGCCAGCGCGATGGTGGGGACGTCCAGCGGCGCGAAGGCGGTGTAGAGGGAATGGTCGCGCTGGAACTCCGACAGCCGCGACGCGTTGTACTTCTCGTTGGCCTTGACGCCCACCGCCTGGGCGGTGCCGGTCTTGCCGCCGGTCTTGTAGGGCGCACCGGCAAACACGCGGGTGCTGGTGCCCTCCTGCGTGACGCCATGCATCGCATTCATCACCAGGGCCACATGCTCGGGCTTGAACGGCAGCGGCGCCAGCGCCTGGCCCGCCACCGGCGTGGCCTGGTGGGTGACGATGTTGCGGATCTCGCGCACCAGCCGCGGCTCGAAGCGCTGGCCGCCCGACACCAGCGTGGCGGTGGCGCTGGCCAGCTGCAGCATGGTGAAGTTGTTGTAGCCCTGGCCGATGCCCAGCGAGATGGTCTCGCCGGCATACCACTTCTGCTGCTCGGGCTTGCGGTAGGCGCGCTTCTTCCAGGCGGTGCTGGGCAGCAGGCCGGTCACTTCGCCGTCCAGGTCGATGTCGGTCTTGCGGCCCAGGCCGAACGGCAGCAGCTGTTCGTGCATCAGGTCCACGCCCATCTCGTTGGCCAGCGAGTAGTAGTAGACGTTGCTGCTCTGCACGATGGAGCGGCGCATGTCCACCGGGCCCAGGCCGTGGTCGCCATGGCTGCGGAATTCATGTCCGCCGAAGTGGAAGCTGCCGCCGTCGTGGACGATGGTGCCGGGCCCGCGCTTGCCGCTGGTCAGCGCGGCCATCGCCATGAAGGGCTTGAAGGTGCTGCCCGGCGGGTAGGTGCCGCGCAGCGCGCGGTTGAGCAGCGGCTTGTCGATGCTGTCGTTCAGCGCGCGCCAGTTCTCCTGGTCGATGCCGTCGACGAACAGGTTGGGGTCGAAGGTGGGCTTGCTGACGAAGGCCAGCACCTCGCCGTTGCGCGGGTCGATGGCCACCAGCGCGCCGCGGCGGTCGCCGAACAGCTGCTCCACCAGCGCCTGCAGCTTGATGTCGATGCTCAGCACCAGGGTGTTGCCGGGCGTGGCCGGGTGGCTCTTGAGCCGGCGCACGGCGCGGCCGCCGGCCGAGGTTTCCACCTCTTCGAAGCCGGTGGTGCCGTGCAGTTCACGTTCATAGCGCTGCTCCAGGCCGAGCTTGCCGATGACCTCGGTGCCACGGTAGTTGGCCAGGTCTTCGTCGGCCCATTCCTCCATGGCCTTCTTCTCGGCGGCGTTGATGCGGCCGATGTAGCCGATCAGGTGGCTGCCCACCTCGCCCGCCGGGTAGCTGCGGAACAGCCGCGCGCGCACGTCCACGCCCGGGAAGCGGAAGCGCTGCGCGGTGAAGCGGGCCACCTCCTCGTCGGTCAGCTTGGTGCGGATGGGCAGCGATTCGAAGTTCTTGCTCTCGTCCTGCAGGCGCTTGAAGCGGCGGCGGTCGCGGGTCTCGATGGGCACCACCTCGGCCAGGCTGTCGATCACGGCGTCGATCTCGCCCTGCACCCGCGACGGCGTGATCTCCAGCGTGTAGGCCGAATAGTTGGTGGCCAGCACCACGCCGTTGCGGTCGACGATCAGCCCGCGGTTGGGCACCACCGGCAGCACCGCGATGCGGTTGGCCTCGGCCTGGAGCGCCAGCTCGTCATGGCGCACCACCTGCAGCACCACCATGCGCCAGCCCAGCAGGCCGAAGCACAGCAGCACGAACAGCGCCGCCACCAGCAACCGGGTGTTGAACCGGTCGAGGTCGCGTTCGAGGTTCTTCAGCTCTGCCATCGATGCTGCCAGCCCTTCAGAGAGGTCGATTCTTGTCCGGATCGGGCGCGCGCCGTTGCGGCGCCAGCAGCAGCAGCACCACCAGCGGCCACAGCAGGGCCTCGAACACCGGCGCCAGCAGCACTGTCCAGCCCGGGAACATGCCGCCAGCCGCCAGCCGCGCCACCATCGCCACCGCATGCGCGGCAAAGAACACCGGCAGCACATGCAGCGCCTGCGCCGGCAGGCTGAACCACAGCACGCGGCGGTGCACGGTGATGGCCAGGTAGCTCAGCAGGGTGTAGGCCAGCGCGTGCTGGCCCAGCACCGCGCCCTGGTGCACGTCCATCACCAGGCCGAAGGCGAAGGCGAAGCCCACGCCCACGCGGCGCGGCTGGTGCACGTTCCAGAACACCAGCACCAGGGCCAGCAGGTCGGGCGCGGCCGGGTGGCGGCCACCGGGCAGCATTTCCAGCAGCAGCGCGCCCAGCAGCGTCAGCGCAATGAAGAACGGGTTGACCGGCAGCAGCAGCTGGTCGGTGCCGCGGGCCATGATCATCGCGTCAGCTCCTGGCCCGACGCCGGCACGCCCGGCCGGCCGGCGGCGCTGGCACGGCTGCCGCTCCTGGCGGTGCCAGCAGCCGGCGGCACGGCTTCGGCCGGCCGCGGCGGCATCTGCACCGCCAGCGGCTCCAGCACCAGCATGTGGCGCAGGTTGTCCATCGCCGCCATCGGGGCCAGCACGATGCGGGCGAAGCCGGCGTCCGACCGGCGCTCCACCCGCGCCACGCGGGCCACCGGCAGGCCGGGCGGGTAGACGCCGTCGACACCGCTGGTGGTCAGCGCGTCACCGGCCTGCACGTCGGCATTGCCGGCCATGAAGCGCAGTTCCAGCGCGCTGCCGCCCTCGGCGCCGCCGAAGGCCGCGCCGCGCTGCTGGGTGCGGGCGTTCAGCACCGGGATCGCGGCATCGCGGTCGGTCAGCAGGGTGACCACGGCCGACAGCGGGTAGACCTCGGTCACCTGGCCCAGCACGCCGGCCTCGTTGACCACCGGCGCGCCGGCCACCACGCCCTGGCGGGCGCCGCGGTTGATGAAGATCTTGCGCGAATACGGGTCACCTGCCTCGTACAGCAGTTCGGCCGCCACGCTGCGGACCTGCAGCGCGGGCTGCAGGTCCAGCAGGGCGCGCAGGCGCTCGTTCTCGGCGGCCAGCTGCTCGGTGCGGGCGGCGCGCTCGCTCTGGCGCGCCAGCTGCTGGCGGGCGGCGGCTTCGCGGGCCTGGGCGTCCTTGATGCCCTGCAGGTAGCTCAGGCCGTTGTCCAGCAGCGCCGTGGGCACCTGCAGCGTCTGCTGCAGCGGCAGCAGCGCGGTGGCCAGCGCGGCGCGCATCGGCTGAGTGAGCTGCCAGCGGGTGTCGGCTGCCATCAGGAAGACGGCCAGCGCCGAGAACAGCGCCAGCTTGGTCAGCGCCGACGGCCCCTGCCGGAAGAACGGCGGCGGCGCGCGGTCGATGGTGCCCAGGGCCATGGCCGCTCAATGCCTGACCTGAATGACAAAGGCCGGCAGCATCTGCGATGCGCCGGCCGGGGGGCAGGGCGTCACGGCTTACTCGGACGTGAAGATCGAGCCGCGGCCTTCCATGCGCTCCAGCGCCATGCCGCAGCCACGCACCACGCAGGTCAGCGGGTCTTCGGCCACCAGCACCGGCAGGCCGGTTTCCTCGGCCAGCAGGCGGTCGAGGTCGCGCAGCAGGGCGCCGCCGCCGGTCAGCATCATGCCGCGCTCGGCGATGTCGGCGCCCAGCTCGGGCGGGGTCTGTTCCAGCGCGTTCTTCACCGCAGAGACGATCTGGTTCAGCGGGTCGGTCAGGGCTTCGAGGATCTCGTTGCTGCTGATGGTGAAGCTGCGCGGCACGCCTTCGCTCAGGTTGCGGCCCTTGACCTCGATTTCCTTCACCTCGCTGCCGGGGAAGGCGCTGCCGATGTTCTTCTTGATCATCTCGGCGGTGGGCTCGCCGATCAGCATGCCGTAGTTGCGGCGGATGTAGTTGATGATGGCTTCGTCGAACTTGTCGCCACCCACCCGCACGCTGCCCTTGTAGACCATGCCGCCCAGCGAGATGACGCCCACCTCGGTGGTGCCGCCGCCGATGTCGACCACCATCGAGCCCGAGGCCTCGCTGACCGGCAGGCCGGCGCCGATGGCCGCGGCCATGGGTTCCTCGATCAGGTAGACGTCCGACGCGCCGGCGCCCAGGGCCGATTCACGGATGGCGCGGCGCTCGACCTGGGTGCTGCCGCAGGGCACGCAGATGATGATGCGGGGGCTGGGCCGCAGGATGCTCTGCGGATGGACCATCTTGATGAACTGCTTGAGCATCTGCTCGGTCACCGTGAAGTCGGCGATCACGCCGTCCTTCATCGGCCGGATGGCCTCGATGTTGCCGGGCACCTTGCCCAGCATGGCCTTGGCTTCCTTGCCCACGGCCTGGATGGTCTTCTTGCCTTGCGGGCCGCCTTCATGGCGGATGGAGACGACCGAGGGCTCGTCGAGCACGATGCCCTTGCCACGCACATAGATCAGCGTGTTGGCGGTGCCCAGGTCGATGGCAAGGTCGGTGGAGAAGTAGCGGCGCAGGGATCCGTACATGGGGCGGTCAAACTGTCTGGCAACCGGTGCGGGAAGAGCCGCCAAGGTGCCGGGCGACAGGACCGGAGCTTGGCGGACGCTTGGCGGTAGGGGCTGATCTTGGAGGCGCGCTCGGCGCACGCGCGGCGCTGGCCGGCAGGGGCGCCGGGGCTTCTGGATAACCATAGATAATACCCCATCACCCCGCTGTTCCTGGCTGCAGGAACACGCTGCCGGACACCTCTTCCCCATGGCCTTGACCCCCCAGGACACCAGCCGCATCGCGCATCTGGCCCGGCTTGAACTCTCTGCCGCCGAGGCGCCCGAGATGCTCAAGCAGCTCAATGACTTCTTCCGCATCGTCGAGCAGATGGGCGCCGTCGACACCGCTGGCGTCGAGCCGCTGTACACCCCGCTGTCGGCCATCCAGCAGGTGCAGCTGCGCCTGCGTGACGACGTGGTCACCGAGCCCGACAACCGCAGCGCCAACCAGCGCAGCGCACCGGCCGTGGAAGACGGGCTGTTCCTGGTGCCGAAGGTGATCGAATGAGCGCGGCGCTGCATGATCTCGGCGTGGCCGGGCTGGCCCGCGCGCTGGCTGGCAAGCAGGTCTCCAGCGTCGAAGTGACGCAGCACCTGCTGGGCCGCATCGCCGCGCAGCCCGCGCTGGGCGCCTTCCTGCAGGTGGATGCGGATGGCGCCGCCGCCGCCGCGCAGGCCGCCGATGCCCGGCGCGCGGCCGGCGACGCCGCGCCGTTGCTGGGCGTGCCCATCGCCCACAAGGACATCTTCGTCACCCAGGCCCTGCCCACCACGGCCGGCAGCAAGATGCTGGCGGGTTACCAGAGCCCGTTCGATGCCACCGTGGTCGCGCGCCTGGCAGACGCCGGCGCCATCAGCCTGGGCAAGCTGAACTGCGATGAGTTCGCGATGGGCTCGGGCAACGAGAACTCGGCCTTCGGTCCCGCCCACAACCCCTGGGATGCGGCGCGGGTGCCGGGCGGGTCGTCGGGCGGCAGCGCTGCGGCGGTTGCCGCCCGCCTGCTGCCGGCGGCCACCGGCACCGACACCGGCGGTTCCATCCGCCAGCCGGCCAGCTTCACCGGCACCACCGGCATCAAGCCCACCTATGGCGTGTGCAGCCGCTACGGCATGATCGCCTTCGCCTCCAGCCTGGACCAGGCCGGCCCGATCGCCCGCAGCGCCGAAGACTGCGCGCTGCTGCTGTCGGCGATGAGCGGCTTCGACGAACGCGACGCCACCAGCGCCCAGCGCCCGCCGCAAGACTTCCATGCCCAGATGCTGGCGCCGCGCGACGGTGCATCCGCTGGCAAGCCGCTGGCCGGCCTGCGCATCGGCCTGCCGACCGAGTTCTTCCCCGCCGGCCTGGCCGCCGATGTGAATGCCGCGGTGCGCCGGGCGCTGGCCGAGCTGGAAGCGCTGGGCGCCACCCTGGTGGACGTGCACCTGCCGCGCACCGAGCTGTCGATCCCGGTGTACTACATCATCGCCCCGGCAGAGGCCAGCTCGAACCTGAGCCGCTTCGACGGCGTGAAGTTCGGCCACCGCGCCGCGCAGTACGCCGACCTGCTGGACATGTACAAGAAGAGCCGCGCCGAGGGCTTCGGGCCCGAGGTCAAGCGCCGCATCATGATCGGCACCTATGTGCTGAGCCATGGCTACTACGACGCCTACTACCTGCAGGCGCAGAAGCTGCGCCGCATGATCGCCGACGACTTCCAGGCCTGCTTCCGGCAGTGCGACATCATTGCCGGGCCGGTGGCGCCCAGCGTGGCCTGGAAGATCGGCGAGCAGGGGGCCGACCCGCTGCAGGCCTACCTGGCCGACATCTTCACCCTGCCCGCCAGCCTGGCCGGCCTGCCGGGCATGAGCGTGCCGGCCGGCCTGGGCGCCCACGGCATGCCGGTGGGGCTGCAGCTGATCGGCAACTACTTCGCCGAAGGGCAACTGCTGCATGCCGCCCATGCGCTGCAGCAGGCCACCGACTGGCACCAGCAGGCACCGGCCGGGATCTGACCGCATGAGCAACCCACCCCTGATCCGCGGCTACGAGGTCGTCATCGGCCTGGAAACGCACGCCCAGCTGTCCACGCAAAGCAAGATCTTCTCCGGCGCCAGCACCGCCTTCGGCGCCGCGCCCAACACGCAAGCCTGCGCGGTGGACCTGGCCCTGCCCGGCACGCTGCCGGTGATGAACCGCGCCGCGGTCGACCGCGCCATCCGCCTGGGCCTGGCGGTGGGCGCCAAGGTGGCGCCGCAGTCGATCTTCGCGCGCAAGAACTACTTCTACCCCGACCTGCCCAAGGGCTACCAGATCAGCCAGTACGAGACGCCGGTGGTGCAGGGCGGCAGCATCAGCTTCCTGCTGGGCGATGAGCGCAAGACGGTGCACCTGACCCGCGCCCACCTCGAAGAAGACGCCGGCAAGAGCCTGCATGAAGACTATGCCGGCCAGACCGGCATCGACCTGAACCGCGCCGGCACGCCGCTGCTCGAGATCGTGACCGAGCCCGACATGCGCAGCAGCACCGAGGCGGTGGAATACGCCCGTGCCCTGCACGCCCTGGTGGTGTGGCTGGGCATCTGCGACGGCAACATGCAGGAAGGCAGCTTCCGCTGCGACGCCAACGTGTCGGTGCGCAAGCCCGGCGCGCCCTTCGGCACGCGGCGCGAGATCAAGAACCTGAACTCGTTCCGGTTCATGCAGCAGGCCATCGACTACGAGATCCAGTGGCAGATCGACCAGATCGAGGACGGCCTGGCCATCCAGCAGGCCACGGTGCTGTTCAACCCCGACACCGGCGAGACGCGGGCCATGCGCACCAAGGAAGACGCGCACGACTACCGCTACTTCCCCGACCCCGACCTGCCGCCGCTGGTGATTGCGCCCGAATGGATCGAAGCGGTGCGCGCCAGTCTGCCCGAGCTGCCGGCCGCGATGGCCCGGCGCTTCCAGGATGTGGACGGCCTGCCCGCCTACGACGCGGCGATGATGACCCAGAGCCTGCCGCTGGCCCGCTTCTACGAGACGGCGCGGGATGCCTCCAGGCAACCCAAGCTGGTCGCCAACTGGCTGATGGGCGAGGTGAGCAAGCGGCTCAATGCCGAGGGCAAGGCCATCGACGCCAGCCCGGTGGATGCCGCCACGCTGGCCGCGCTGATCGGCCGCATTGCCGACGGCACCATCAGCCACAACGCCGCGCGCCAGGTGTTCGATGCGCTGTGGACGGGGGAATCCACCAGCGTGGACGCGCTGATCGAGTCCAAGGGCCTGAAGCAGATGAGCGACAGCGGCGCGCTGGAAGCCATCATCGACGCGGTGCTGGCCGACAACCAGAAGTCCATCGACGAGTACCGCGCCGGCAAGGACAAGGCCTTCAACGCCCTGGTCGGCCAGGTGATGAAGGCCAGCAAGGGCAAGGCCAACCCCGGCCAGGTCAACGCCTTGCTGAAGGCGCGGCTGGGCTGACCTGGGTGGGCGCCACCGGGGGCAACGACCCCGGCAACGCGCCCGCCCACAGCCTGCGCAGGCGGTCGAGCTCGGCGTCGTACAGGCGGTTGATGCGGGCCAGTTCCAGTTCCTGGTTGATGGTGGCCTGGCGCTGCGCCGCCACGGCGGCGTCGTTGGCATCGAGCTGCTGCCTCAGCCGGGCCGGCATGGGCCGGCCGGCATAGAACTCCGACTCGTCCATCAGCGGCTTGCGTTCGGCGGCCAGTTCCTTCACCCGCAGCGCGGTGGCGGTCATGGCCAGGCGCACCGTGTCCAGCGCGGCTTCGCGGGCCTTGTGGTGGGCCGCCTCGTCCGGAAAGCGTGCCATCAGATTGCGGTCGCGCCGCACGGCGTCGGCCTGCGCAGCGCGGGCGAGTTCAGCCTTGCGCTCGGCGGCATCGCGCTCGGCCCGCTCTTCGGCCGTCAAGGTGGGCGGCAGCACCCGCTGCACCGAGCCGTCGCTGTTGAGCACGCGCTGCTCGCGGTTGACGCAGGCGGGAATGGGGCGGTCTGACGTGAGCCGGCGGCCCTGGGCGTCGACACAACTGTAGATGCCTGTCGCCGGGCGGCTGCCCTGTGCGGCAGACAGCAGCGGCAATGCCAGCGCGCACAGCGCCAAGCCACCCCACCGCCACTGCAGCACCAGCATCAGTTCAGACCCCGTATGTATCGCGATACGCCTGCACCCGCGGCAGGTGCTGCGCCAACTCGGCCGCGCCGGAGTGCTGCAGATACTGCAGCAGGTCGGCCAGGGTCGCAATCGACGCAACATCCAGTTTCAGTTGTTCCCGCACGTACTGAACCGCCGACCAAGGGGTGTCTTTGCCCCCTTCACTGGCCTTTTCCTGCCGGTCCAGGGCGATGGCCACCGCGCAGGGCGTGGCGCCGGCGGCCTGGATCAGCGTGATCGACTCCCGCACCGAGGTGCCGGCCGAGATCACGTCGTCGATGATCAGCACCCGCCCACGCACCGGCGCCCCCACCAGGGTGCCGCCCTCGCCGTGGTCCTTGGCTTCCTTGCGGTTGTACGCAAAGGGCAGATTGCGGCCCAGGCGCGCCAGTTCCACCGCCACCGCCGCCGCCAGCGGAATGCCCTTGTAGGCCGGGCCGAACAGCATGTCGAACTGCAGGCCCGAGGCGATCAGGGCGCGTGCATAGAATCCCGCCAGACGGCCCAGCTTGGCGCCGTCATCGAACAGGCCGGCGTTGAAGAAATACGGCGACAGGCGCCCGGCCTTGGTCTTGAACTCACCGAACCGCAACACCCCCGCCTCGACGGCGAACTGCACGAAGTCCTGCGCCAGCGGGTTGGCGGCAGCGCGGGTGGTGGGCTGGTTCATGGAGATCCCTTGGCATTTCGACTGGTCACACTCAACCTGAACGGCATCCGTTCAGCCGCCAGCAAGGGCTTCCTGGAATGGGCAGCACAGGCGGGCGCGGATTGTATGGGGGTGCAGGAGGTCAAGGCCCAGGCCGCCGACCTGGCCGACCGTTTCGAGACGGTGGCCGGCATGCCCGGCTACTTCCACTTCGCCGAGAAGAAGGGCTACTCGGGCGTGGGCCTGTACAGCCGCAAGCGCCCCAGCAGCGTGGTGGTCGGCCTGGGCGACGCCTTCTTCGACGCCGAGGGTCGCTATGTGGAGGCGCGCTACGACACGCCCAAGCGCCAGCTCAGCATCATCAGCTGCTACTTTCCCAGTGGCTCGTCGGGCGAAGAGCGGCAGGCGGCCAAGTTCCGCTTCCTGGACGTGGTGTACCCGCACCTGCAGGCGCTGCGGGCCGAGCGTGAGTTCATCCTGGTGGGCGACGTGAACATCGCGCACCAGGAGAAAGACCTGAAGAACTGGCGCAGCAACCAGAAGAACAGCGGCTTCCTGCCCGAAGAGCGCGCCTGGATGACGAAGCTGCTCACCGACGGCGGCCTGGTCGACGTCTACCGCCAGCTGGAGCCCGATGCCACCGACGCCTGCTACACATGGTGGAGCAACCGCGGCCAGGCCTATGCCAACAACGTGGGCTGGCGGCTCGACTACCACCTGGCCACGCCGGCGCTGGCCGCCAAGGCCAAGACGGTGTCCGTCTACACCACGCAGAAGTTCAGCGACCACGCGCCGCTGGTGGTCGACTACGGGTTCACGCTCTGACGGCTGCCGTCGGCGCGGTGGCCGGGCCGGCCCGGCGGCGACAATGACGGGATGAACCCGCCGCCGCCCCGCCGTCCTTCCGCCGGACGCCCGCCCGGCCGCCCCGCAGCCCGGGCGCCCCGCCCCGCCGCTGCTGCGCCGGCGCTGGTCGCCTTGCAGCCCCTGACCGAGGCCGAGCTGGCCCAGCTGCAGGGGTTGATGGATGGCATCCCCGACACGCTGGAGCCGCTGGACGTGGTGATGATCGACGGCTTCCTGTGCGGCGTGCTGCTGCAGCCGCAGCCGGTGCCGCCCGAGCGCTGGCTGCCGCTGATCCCCGATGTGGATGGCCGCCCGCCGCCGGCCCGCTTCGATGTGGCCACGATGCGCGCCCTGGTGCTGCGCCGCCACGCCGAGCTGGACGCCGCCATCGCCCGCCGCCAGTGGTTCGACCCCTGGATCTACCAGCTCGACGACGAGGCCACGCTGACCGAGACCGTGCTGCCCTGGGTGGCCGGCTTCGCCACCGCCGTCGACGCCTTCACCATGCTGATGGACCGGCATGAAGCTGCGCTGCTCGAGCCGCTGGCCACGCTGTACCGCCACCTCGACCCCGACGACCTGGAAGACGCCGACGACCTGCTGGCCGAGATCGAGACCCTGGCCCCGCCCGAAACCCTGGCCGAGGCGGTGGAAGACCTGGTGCGCAGCGTGCTGCTGATGGCCGACGTGTCGCGCCCGGTGGCCGGTGCCCTGGCGGCCGGGCCGCGGCTGCGGCCGGGCCAGCGGCCGGCGCACAGCGCACCACCCGCCCGCAAGGGCCCGCCACGCCGTGGAGGTTGAGGCAGGTTTGAGTCGGAAAAGGCGATGCGATCGATCATTGAATCAGATGGATTGCGACAAAGCGGGTTCGAAAGCACGACACTTCGGCGGGTGACGACGACGAACGATCTCCCACATGCCGCCGTGGCCGTTGCAGCGCCCACGCCGCCCCAGCCGCAGCTGACCGTCTACTTCGACGGCGCCTGCCCGGTCTGCAGCCGGGAGATCGCGCACTACCAGCGCCAGGCAGGCGCCCAGGCCTGTCAGTGGGTGGATGCAGCCCATTGCCCGCCCGGGGCGCTGGGCCCGGGTCTGGCGCGTGACCGGGCACTGGGCCGTTTCCATGTGCGCCTGCCCGATGGGCGGCTGCTGGACGGCGCGGCCGGGTTTGCCGCACTGTGGCGGGTGATGCCTGGCTGGCGCTGGCTGGGCTGGCTGGCACAGACGGCACCCGTGCGGCCGCTGGCGGCGCTGGCCTACAGCGTGTTTCTGCGGCTGCGGCCGCTGT
>Ga0209717_1004207_pt1 | contig 11997 bp, 9 predicted proteins | sample AD_UKC048_MetaG_FD_184418 | JGI IMG/M metagenome (GOLD analysis project Ga0209717, IMG submission 184418) | Active sludge microbial communities of municipal wastewater-treating anaerobic digesters from USA - AD_UKC048_MetaG (SPAdes) (version 2) | ecosystem: Engineered > Bioreactor > Anaerobic >... | reverse complement strand
TTTCACGCCGCAGTCGATCGTCGGGGTCTACCTCGGTCGTTTCCAGCGACCGTCGCGGGGCGAGGATGTCACCTACTTCCGCATTGCCTATGCCGGTACCGTCGGGGACCCCTTGCCCGGCCGGGCCCTCGATGACGGCATCGTGCGCACGGTCTGGATGACGCTGGAGGAATTGCGCGAGTGCACCCCGCGCCACCGCAGCAGCATGGTGCTGCAGAGCATCGAGGACCATGTGGCCGGGCGGCGGCATCCGCTGGAGCTGATCTCCACCGAGGCGAGCGTGTACAGCCCGGCGATCAAGACATGACCGTGCGCAAGCGCATCGTCGTCGGGCTGAGCGGCGGCGTCGATTCGGCAGTCAGTGCGCACCTGCTCAAGCAGCAGGGGCACGAAGTGATCGGCATCTTCATGAAGAACTGGGAGGATGACGATGACAGCGAGCACTGTTCGTCACGCCAGGACTTCCTCGACGCTGCCTCGGTCGCCGACGTGCTGGGCATCGAGATCGAGCACGTCAACTTCGCGGCCGACTACCGGGACCGGGTGTTCGCGGACTTCCTGCGCGAGTACCAGGCCGGCCGCACGCCGAATCCCGATGTGCTGTGCAACGCCGAGATCAAGTTCAAGGCCTTCCTCGACCATGCGATGCGGCTGGGCGCGGAGGCCATCGCCACCGGTCACTATGCGCGCGTTCGCCAGGTCGATGGCTTTTTCCAGCTGCTCAAGGGGCTCGACCCGCTGAAGGATCAGAGCTATTTCCTGCATCGCCTGAATCAGGCGCAGCTCTCGAAGACGCTGTTTCCGGTCGGCGAGCTGCCCAAGACCGAGGTCCGGCGCATTGCAGCCGAGATCGGGCTGCCAAACGCGAAGAAGAAGGACAGCACCGGCATCTGCTTCATCGGCGAGCGGCCGTTCCGCGAATTCCTGAATCGTTACCTGGCTCACACGCCGGGTCCGATCAAGGACGACCGTGGCCGAATCATTGGCGAACACGTCGGCCTGAGCTTCTACACGCTGGGTCAGCGCAAGGGCATCGGGATCGGCGGGCTGAAGGCTCGCGGTGCTGCGCGAGGTGGCAGTGACCATGCACCGTGGTTCACCGCCCGCAAGGACATGGGCACCAACACGCTCTATGTGGTGCAGGGGCACGACCACCCGTGGCTGCTGTCTTCGGCACTGGTGGCCGACGATGCAAGCTGGACCGCCAGCTTCCCGCCTCCCGCCGGTTCGCTGGCGGCCAAGACGCGCTACCGACAGGCCGATGCCGCGTGCCTGCTGGCACCGCCGGCGTCGCCCGAGTCCCGTCCGCAGGCCTTCGAACTGCGTTTTGCCACGCCGCAGTGGGCTGTCACACCGGGGCAGTCGGCCGTGGTGTACGACGGCGAGGTGTGCCTCGGCGGTGGTGTCATCGCCGAGGTCCAGGTCGACCGCTGAGTCGCGGGCCGCAGGCAGACCCGCACTGGTTGAAGGTGCTGCCTGCGTTGCTGTCGGCCCGCTCGCTTCCCCTACAGTCCCAGGCGGCGTCTGCTAGCTGGCCTGGGGCGTCCGAGGCGCAGATGAGAAAGGCCAGTTTGATCCGCAAGCCTCCGTTGCGGCTGTGGCAATCTCTGCGGTCTTCTCCACCCGATCTCGCCCGTCATGTACCTGCCCGCTCATTTCGAAGAGACGCGCCTTGAGGTGCTCCACGATCTGATGCGGGGTCATCCGCTCGGGTTGCTCGTGACCCAGGGGCACGGGGAGCCACCGGAGCTCGAGGCCAACGCGCTGCCTTTCCACTTCGATCCGGCGCGGGGGGCCCATGGCACTCTGGTGGCCCACGTGGCCCGCGCCAATCCGCTTTGGCGAGAGACGCGCGCCGACATCGAGGTGCTGGTTGTGTTCCAGGGGCCGCAGGCCTACATCTCGCCGGGCTGGTACGCGACGAAGGCCGAGACGGGCAAGGTGGTGCCGACCTGGAACTACATCCTCGTCGAGGCGCGTGGCCGGTTGCGGGTGCGTGACGATGCGGCCTGGGTCCGTGCGCTGGTGTCTGGCCTGACAGACATCCATGAGGCTGCGCAGGCGCGACCCTGGAAGGTGGCCGATGCGCCTGCCGACTACATCGCCGAGACGCAACGCGCGATCGTCGGCATCGAGATCGAGCTCACTGCCTTGAAGGGCAAGTGGAAGATGAGCCAGAACCGATCAGCAGCCGACCTTGCTGGGGTGGCACGGGGTTTGGCGACATCGGGGCAGGAAGACGTCGCCGTCTGGGTCGATCCGGGACCAAGAGCCCCAGGCTGAGCGGGCGGTCCGCTTTGGGGCGCTGCTCATTCGCTCCGCCCCATCACCGTGCAGCACAGCCGGATTCCGCTGAGTGGTGGATGGAGGGGGAGCCGGCCTCCATCGGATAATCAGGGATAACCCGTCCGATTCCCGCCATGCACCACACGACATTGACCGTTTTTCGAACCCTGGCGCGGGGTTGCAAGACCAGGGTGGCCGCCGCGATGTGCGTTCTTGGTGCGTGTCTGTCGGTGTCGTTTGGGGCGTCGGCCACTCCGGCGTTCGAGGACACGCTGGCTCAGCGGCTGCAGGCCTGCACGGGCTGCCATGGCGAGCAGGGGCGCGCCTCACCCGGCGGTTACATGCCTCGCCTGGCCGGCAAGCCTGCCGGTTACCTGTTCCACCAGTTGCTCAATTTCCGGGATGGCCGTCGCGGCTACGGGCCGATGACCTCACTGGTCGATCCGCTCAGTGATGATTACCTGGAGGAGATCGCGGCGCATTTCGCCTCGCTGGACTTGACTTATCCGCCACCGCAGCCCGCGACCGCCAGCGCCGCGACACTGGAGCGCGGAGAGCGGCTGGTGCGCCAGGGCGATCCAGCAGCGCAGGTGCCGGCCTGTTCCCGGTGCCACGGCGACGCGATGATGGGTGTTGCGCCGGCTATCCCGGGCCTGCTGGGACTGCCACGCGACTACGTGAACGCGCAGCTCGGTGCATGGCGCACGGGCAAGCGGCGTGCGCAGGCGCCCGATTGCATGGCGCATGTGGCCAAGCAGCTGAGTCTGAGCGACATCCACGCGGTGTCGCAGTGGCTGGCCATGCAACCGGTGCCGCCCGGCGCCAAGCCGCTGGCCGCGTGGCCTGCGGGCCAAAGGCTGCCGGTGGCCTGTGGTGGCGTGGGTGTGGATGCCGTTGAAGCAAGCGGAGCGTCGCGATGAGCCGCCTGGGCTGGCGGCTTCTGGCCGCGATATTCGCCGCTGTGGCTGCACTGCTGGCAACGGTTGTTGCGCTCAACCTGCGCGGCGAGGGCAACCTGAGTGCCGAAATCGACAGCGCCTCGATACAGGTGCCTGGTCCGGGGTCAGACCCCGATGCGCTGGCGCGGGGCGCCTACCTGGCGCGCGCCGGCAACTGCGAGGCGTGCCACACGGCGCGCGGCGGTGCGCCTTATTCAGGTGGACGCGCCATCGACACCCCGTTCGGCACGGTCTACAGCACCAACCTCACCCCCGATCCCGACACCGGTCTCGGGCACTGGTCGGCGCCCCAGTTCTGGCGCGCCATGCACCATGGCCGCGGGGCCGACGGGCGCCTGCTGGTGCCGGCATTCCCTTACACCAGCACCACGCTGGTCACCCGCGCCGATTCGGACGCGCTGTACGCATACCTGCGCAGCCTGCCCTCGGTACAGCGGGCCGCCAGGCCGCACGAGCTGAGGTTTCCGTTCAACACGCAGGCCGCGCTGGCAGTCTGGCGCGCGCTGTACTTCAAGCCGGGCGTGTTCGAGCCGGATGCGGCCCGATCGGCCGATTGGAACCGCGGGGCCTACCTCGTCCAGGGACTGGGCCACTGCAACGCCTGCCACGCCAAGCGCAACGCGCTCGGCGCGACAGAGGGGCCGCTCGACCTGGGCGGCGGCCTGATACCGATCCAGAACTGGTATGCGCCGTCGCTGACCGATCCATACGAGGCTGGCGTGGCAAGCTGGTCCGCCACCGACATCGTCGCGCTGCTGAAGAACGGTGTGGTGGACCGAGCCGGTGCGCTGGTCACCGCGTCGGGTCCGATGGGAGAGGTCGTGCTGCGCAGCACCCAGCACCTGAGCGAAGCCGATCTCGGCGCGATGGCTGCCTATCTGAAGACGCTCGGAGCAACGCACGCCGACGCGGCGGAGCCGGCGGCTCAGGCCGCATCTGCACCGCCATCAGCGGCGGGACGCGGTGCGACGCTGTACGCCGATCACTGTGCCGCCTGTCATGGCGATCAGGGCGCCGGAATTGCCGGGGCCTATCCCCCGCTGGCTGGCAACCGCGCGGTGACGATGGCGGTGCCTGCGAATCTCGTGCGCATCGTGCTGGAAGGGGGATTCGCTCCGTCGACAGCCGGGAACCCCCGGCCCTATGGCATGCCACCGTTCTCGCCGATCCTGAACAACGACGACATCGCCTTGCTGCTGTCGCATCTGCGCGGCAGCTGGGGCAACCGCGCTGGTGAGGTGTCGGCCGCGGACGTGAACCGCTACAGGGGCAGCGGCGCGCGCTGAATCAGCGCGCGCGGTGGTGCAGTCGCCGGGCGGTGTGGTGACTCAGAAGGGAATGTCGTCGTCCATGTCGTCGAAGCCGGTCGACGACTTCGGAGCCGGCTTCGAGGGGGCCGGGCGGCTCGGCGGGGCGCTGCGTGCTGCCTGGGCCGGGCGCGCATCACTGCGGCCCTCTCCCCGGTTGTCACCGCGGTCGTAGCCGGAATCCCCGCCCACATCGCCCCCGCCCATGCCTTCACGGCCGCCCAGCAGCTGCATGTTCTCGGCAATCACTTCGGTCGTGTAGACGTCCTTGCCTTCCTTGTCCTGCCACTTGCGGGTCTTCAGGCGGCCCTCGACGTAGACCGGACGCCCCTTCTTCAGGTACTCGCCGGCGATCTCGGCCAGGCGGTCGTAGAAGACGACGCGGTGCCATTCGGTTTCCTCGACCTTGTCGCCGCTGGTCTTGTCCTTCCAGTTGCGGGTGGTGGCGACGCTGATGTTGCAGATCGCATTGCCGTTCGGGGTGTAGCGCACTTCGGGATCGCGACCCAGGTTGCCGATGAGGATGACTTTATTGATCGAGGCCATGGTGCGAGCTCCGGTGACAGGGTTTCGCGACGATTATCGACGCAGCCGCGTTGGCCGGGCCTCCGATTGAGTGCAGCTCGGGCACTGCTAAGGTAGCAGCCATGCACGATCCGCAGCCCGATGTCTGGCACAAGTTGCGCGCCGAGTTCGCGGCCGGCCGGCAGTGGGTCGATCGGGGCGTGGTGCTCGGCTACGCGGTGCTCACCGGCTGCATCGTCGTTGGCTTCACGCTGCTCGGCGAGCGCACTCGGGCCCTGGCTCACCCTGCTGTGGACACCGGCCGTCGCGGTCGCGGTGCTGTGGTGGACGCGGCGTTTCGTGCCCGGTGCGGCGGGTTCGGGCATCCCGGCGGTGATCGCCGCGCTCGACGACCGATTGCCCGAGGAACGGCGCCCTCGCTTCGTCTCGCTGCGGCTGGCGATGCACAAGATCGGACTGGTCTCGGGCAGTCTGCTGGCCGGGTTGTCGGTCGGTCGCGAAGGGCCGACGGTGCAGGTCGGCGCCGGCGTGATGCTCCATGCGCAGCGCTGGCTGTCGCCGCGTGCCGGCATCGATGCCCACGACCTGATGGTGGCCGGTGCGGCGGCCGGCATCGCGGCGGCCTTCAACACGCCGCTCGGCGGGTTGATCTTCGCACTGGAGCAGCTGTCTCGGCGGCGCCAGGCGACGCACAGCGCCACCGTGCTGATCAGCATCGTGCTTGCCGGGCTGGTCGCGGTGTCGGTGTTCGGCAACGTCAGTCACTTCGGGCAGTTGCGGGTGCAGCACCTGGGCCTGGAGTTGCTCGGTCCGGGGCTGCTCGTAGCGTTGTCCGCGGGCATCGCGGGCGGGCTGCTGTCGCGGCTGGTCGTCGCGTCGGCGCGCGGCCTTCCGGATCGCTTCAGCCGCTGGCGGGCGCAGCATCCGCTGCGTTTCGGCGCGGGCTGCGCGCTGGCGGTGGCAGTCATCGGCATCACGTCGAATGGCGCCACCTCCGGGGCGGGGTATGAACCGACGCGGGCGTTGCTGGAGGGTTCGAGCGAGGCACCGGGCGTTTTCACCCTGCTGAAGTTCTGCGCCACCTGGCTGTCGGTGTGGTCGGGCGTGCCGGGCGGCATCTTCGCGCCGTCGCTGGCGATCGGCGCGAGCCTGGGCCACGACATCGCGCTGGTCACCGGGGTCGGGGCGGAGGCGGCGATCCCGTTGATCGCGCTGGGCATGGTCGGCTTCCTGGCGGCGGCGACACAGGGGCCGATCACCGCCTTCATCATCGTGATGGAGATGGTCGCCGGCCATGCGATGGTGCTCAGCCTGATGGCGAGCGCCCTGCTGGCCAGCGGCGTGGCGCGCTGGATCGCCGGATCCCTGTATGTCGATCTTGCCGGCTTGCTCATGTTGCCGACGGAGCCACCCGACACGCGGCGCTGAACCGGGCGGAGCCGAGCGCCCGCTTACCATCGGCACCATGCCTGCGACTGCCCCATGACCTCCGAATTTGACGTGATCGACGCGAGGCTGCACGAGGGCTCGACTGACCCACACGATGCGCCCACCGCCCATGGTCGCGCCGCGCTGTCGGTTCTGCAGACCGTATTCGGCTACACCACGTTTCGCGGTGCGCAGGCGCAGATCGTCGACCACGTGTGCGCCGGCGGCGACGCGCTGGTGCTGATGCCCACCGGCGGTGGCAAGAGCCTGTGCTACCAGGTGCCTGCCATCGTGCGGCATCGCGCCGGGCAGGGCGTCGCCATCGTCGTCAGCCCGCTGATCGCACTGATGCACGACCAGGTCGGCGCGCTGGAAGAGGCCGGCGTGCATGCGGCCTACCTGAATTCGAGCCTGACGTCGGAAGACGCCCAGCGCATCGAGCGCGAGATGATGGGCGGGCGGCTGGTGTTGCTGTATGCGGCGCCCGAGCGCATCACCACGCCGCGCTTCCTCGCGCAACTCGATTCGCTGCACGAGCGCGGGCTGCTCAGCCTGTTCGCGATCGACGAGGCGCACTGCGTGAGCCAGTGGGGCCACGACTTCCGCGAGGATTACCTGTCGCTTAACGTGCTGCACGAGCGCTACCCCGGCGTGCCGCGCATCGCGCTCACCGCGACGGCCGACGACCTGACCCGGGCGGACATCATCGAGCGCCTGCAGCTCGAGGAAGCGCGCGTCTTCATCAGCAGCTTCGATCGGCCGAACATCCGCTACGGCATCGTCGAGAAGGACAACGCACGTGCGCAACTGCTGCGCTTCATCCAGGACGAGCACGACGGCGACGCGGGCATCGTCTACTGCCAGTCGCGCAAGAAGGTGGACGAGACGGCCGCGTGGCTGAGCAGCGAAGGCATCACTGCCCTGCCGTACCACGCCGGGCTCGATGCCGATGTGCGGCGCCGCCATCAGGACCGTTTCCTGCGCGAGGAGGGGCTGGTGATGGTGGCGACCATCGCGTTCGGCATGGGCATCGACAAGCCCGATGTGCGCTTCGTCGCTCACCTCGACCTGCCGAAGAACATCGAGAGCTACTACCAGGAGACCGGCCGCGCCGGCCGCGACGGCCTGCCTGCGGACGCCTGGATGGCCTACGGCCTGGCCGATGTGGTGAACCAGCGCCGGATGATCGACGACAGCCCGGCTGGCGACGAGTTCAAGCGAGGGCAGGTCGGCAAGCTCGAGGCGCTGCTGGCGCTGGCCGAAACCCACGATTGCCGCCGCGTGCGATTGCTGGCCTATTTCGGCGAGCCCAGCCAGCCGTGCACACGGCTGCAGAACGCCTGCGACAACTGCCTGAGCCCGCCCGTCACCTGGAACGCGACCGAGGCGGCGCGCAAGGCGCTGAGCTGCATCTACCGCTTCCACCAGAACGGCGGGCAGCGCTTCGGTGCCGGGCATCTGATCGACGTGCTGCGCGGCAAGTCGACGGACAAGGTGACGCAGCACGGGCATGCGTCGCTCTCGACCTTCGGCATCGGCTCGGATGTATCCGAGGGGCAGTGGCGCGCGGTGCTGCGCCAGCTGATCGCGCTGGGCTACCTTCGCACCGAGGGCGAGTACCACACGCTCGAACTGACCGGCAGCGCCCGCGATGTGCTGCGCGGCGAGGTGCAGTTGCTGCTGCGGGAGGCGAGTGCAGCCTCTGCGGGCGGATCGGGTCGCCGCGGCAGGGGTTCATCGCGCGGCGGGGCTTCGAAGGACAAGGCGCCACCGGTTCCGCTGGATGCCGATGCCACCGAGCGCTTCACTGCGCTGAAGGCCTGGCGCGCCGAAGTGGCACGGGAGCACAACCTGCCGGCCTATGTCGTGTTTCACGATGCGACGCTCGCCGAGATGGCGCGTGCCTGCCCGCAGACGCTGGACGACATTGGCGAGATCAGCGGTGTCGGTGCGAAGAAGCTCGACGCCTATGGACGCGAGATCCTGCGGGTTCTGGCGGGCTGAATCCGCCCGCCGAGCCCGTGCCACGCACGCAGCGGTTCAATCCACTCGCTGAACCCGCCAGCCCGCCCGCGCCAGTCGGGCGAGCAGGCCCTGCTCCCCAGTGAGGTGCAACGCACCCATCGCCGCGAAGGCTCCACCGGCTTCGAGCTGCGGCAGCAGCGTGACCAGCATGCGTTCGTTGCGGCGCTCGAGGACCTGTTCCATGAAATCCGCCATCGGCTGGCGCAGGGTCGGGTCGTCGCGCACGGCCGACTCTTCGAGTCGGCGCATTCCGGCGAGGTCTTGCGCGAGGTAAAGCTCGACGAGCTGGTCGACTTCGGCCAGGGCTGCGTCGTGATCGCGCGCCAGTGCGGCCACCAGCGCCAGTTGCGACGGGACTGGGACCGCCTCCATGGCAGCGATCTGCTGCGCCACCGTTTCCAGTGGCCGCACCGCCAGGCCCTGCTGCTGCGCCAGGCGGATCAGTGCGGCGTCGACGATCTCGCCCATCGGCCTCGCCGGTTGGCTCAGATAGACGTAGGCAGCCCAGGGCTTCAGCCTTGAGGCCACGGATCGGGGCACGCCGTAGCGCGTTCCCAGGCGCCCGGCGATGCGCTCGAAGTCGTCCGGAGCTGCCAATGTCTCGAGCGTCTGCCCCGGGGCGGCGTGCGTGGCCGCGATGAATGCCTGCGCGCTGGCCGCATCGGGCAGCAGTTCGGGGAGGAAGACGCGCGACTGTTCCAGCGCGCGAAGCACGTTCGCGCTGAACGCGGTGGCCCGTGGATCGTCAATGTGGACCGTGCCATACAGGTGACTGGGGTTCGGGCCCCGACCCGGGGCCGTCGCCTTGTCGATGCGCCAGAGCAGGCCGCGATCGAATTCGACGACCGTGGCTGTGCCTTCGGTCGTCGGGCTCGCGGTCTCCGCCCGCGCGACTGTGGTCGCGCCGCCACAGGCGATCAGCAAGGCCAGCGCAACGAGACGGTACCCCGCCGACCGACCCGGAGTGCTCCGCCCGACAAGCGAAATCAACCGCGTGATCGGGGCAAAGCCAGGCCATCTGAGCATGTGCAGAGTGTGCCCGGCCGGGCCACGGCCCGGGATGTCCATTGATGTCATCCCGGCTTGCGCTGGCCTGGGGGTGTTCCTATCGTGTCCCGTTCTGGTAACGGAATGTGCGCCCCTGCGGCATCATCGAGCAATGAAAACAAGAAACACCCGCACGACCGCTGCCGTTTTGCAGCGCACCTCGGCATCGATCCGATGCGCATGCGCGCTCCTGGCTGGTCTGTGCGTGAGCCTTGGCGCTGTCGCGCAGACCACGCCAGCGCGCGCTCCGCAGTCCGCTGACGCCAATTCTTGGACTTTCGGCCTGGACAACGACTGGCTCGCGCTCAGTCACCGCGATGCCGACTACTCCGGCGGCTTCCTGTTCACGATGTCCGGGCCGGCGTCGGCGCAGTTCCTGTTGTCGCTGGATCCGGTCCTGGGGTTCATCGACGGCCTGTGGATGCCTGGATCGGCGCCAACGTCGAAGGCGGCACTGCAGTTCGGCGCGCAGGCGTACACGCCGAAGGACAAGAAGTCCCGCGACGTCGTGCGCGACGATCGTCCCTACGCCGGTCTGTTCTCGCTGACGAGCACCCGCATGACCGTCGCCGGCGAAGCCGACCCGGTGTGGTCCTCCGCGTTCACCCTCGGATTGCTGGGCACCGGGCTCGGAAAGAACCTGCACCGAGGCTTTCACCGGCTGATCGGCAGCGATACGCCCAACGGCTACGACCACCAGATCTCCGACGGCGGCGAGCCGACGCTCAAGTACACGGTGCGGCGCCAGGCGCTGGCGCTCGACAGTCGTGACCTGCTCGGACAGCGCGCCGATCTCAAGTGGGGTGTCGAAGGCAGCCTGGGTTACATCACCGAGGGCGCTCTGCTGGTTTCCGGCCGATTCGGCAGGTTCTCGACCCCATGGTGGTCGCTTTATCCCGAACGCTCGGAGTACTACGCGCCGCCGAGCTCGAAGTACGGGGGGGACCTGTACCTGATGTACGGCGTCGGGGCCCGCGTGCGTGGCTACAACTCGCTGATCCAGGGGCAGTTCCGCGACTCCGATCACACGCTGGGCGGAAGCAAGCTCGAGACCTTCATCGGCGAGGCCTATGCCGGGGTGACCTGGGGCATCACCAGCTCGACGAGCCTGAGCTATCTGGTCCGCTACCAGTCCTCGGAGATCAAGCACGGCACCGGATCCCGAGACATCTACAACGGCAGCCTGTACCTCAACATCGGGTACTGAAGGCTGACGCAGCGAGGGGGTGGCCCCTTCTGCGCGGGAGGTCGGCCCGTATGATGGCTGGCTACCCGTTTTGCAGCCGATGCCCACCCCACCGCCGAGCCCGACCCAGGTCACCCAGCCCCAGGCCGCGGGCCGTTCCTCGTCGCTGGAGGCGCACTCGATCCGGGTGCGTGGTGCTCGCACCCACAACCTCAAGAACATCGACCTCGACATTCCTCGCAACCGCCTGGTGGTCATCACCGGCTTGAGCGGCTCGGGCAAATCGAGCCTGGCGTTCGATACGCTGTATGCCGAGGGACAGAGGCGGTATGTCGAGAGTCTGAGCGCCTATGCGCGGCAGTTCCTGCAGCTGATGGACAAGCCCGATGTCGACATCATCGAAGGGCTGAGCCCCGCGATCAGCATCGAGCAGAAGGCGACTTCGCACAACCCTCGCTCGACGGTCGGCACCGTGACCGAGATCCACGATTACCTGCGCCTGCTGTATGCCCGTGCCGGCACGCCGTTCTGTCCCGATCACCGCATGGCGCTGCAGGCGCAGAGCGTGAGCCAGATGGTCGATCAGGCGCTGGCCCTGCCGGAGGGCACGCGACTCATGGTGCTGGCGCCGGTGGTGCGTGACCGCAAGGGTGAATTCGCGGAACTGTTCGCCGACATGCAGGCGCAGGGCTATGTGAGGTTTCGCGTCGATGGCACTGCCTATGAATCGGCCGACCTGCCCAGGCTGAAGAAGAACGAGAAGCACGACATCGATGTGGTTCTCGATCGGGTCAAGGTGAGCGCCGCTGCGGACGGCGGCCTGCAGCAACGGTTGGCCGAAAGCTTCGAGGCGGCGCTGCGCATCGCCGATGGGCGTGCGATGGCCTTCGAGATGGATCACGATCGCGAGCACCTGTTCTCGAGCAAGTTCGCCTGCCCGGTCTGTGGCTACTCCATCGCCGAGCTGGAGCCGCGACTCTTTTCGTTCAACTCGCCGGTGGGCGCGTGCCCCGCCTGCGACGGCCTGGGGCATGTCACGGTCTTCGATCCGCAGCGCGTGGTCGGATTCCCCGGCCTCAGCCTGGCCAGCGGCGCGATCAAGGGATGGGACCGTCGCAACAGTTACACCTTCTCGCTGCTCGAATCCGTGGCCAGCCACTACCGGTTCGACCTCGACGCACCCTTCGAGACGCTGCCCGAAGTGATCCGGCAAGTGCTGCTGCATGGATCCGGC
>Ga0209717_1004199_pt1 | contig 12018 bp, 8 predicted proteins | sample AD_UKC048_MetaG_FD_184418 | JGI IMG/M metagenome (GOLD analysis project Ga0209717, IMG submission 184418) | Active sludge microbial communities of municipal wastewater-treating anaerobic digesters from USA - AD_UKC048_MetaG (SPAdes) (version 2) | ecosystem: Engineered > Bioreactor > Anaerobic >... | reverse complement strand
AGGTTTGCGCCAACATGCCCGTTGGCTCCTGTAACTGCAATTTTCATGCAGCGAATTTAGTCAATTTCTTTTGTGAAAGAAGGGAATGAAAGATAAATTGACTGCACATGTATGCAGGCTCAGCCGACGGTTAATGCGATCATAATCAATCCTATTCGTGATAATTAATGAATAGAAAAATTTACAAAGTATGGTTTTGAGGTGCTTGATTTTGTGTGACAAATGGTTAGCGCTGAACAGGAACCGGGTAAATAATTCAGGTAATGCCATTGTCGTCCGACCTGCTGATTTATTGAAAAAAACAATTTTTGGCTCTGGTTCGCCGGAAGGAAGAAAGGTTTCATTTACCTGGTTCTCCCCATTATCCAAAACATCAAATTCAAGGCTTATAAGGATTCTTTTTCTAATAGTACTTAAAGTGTTAATGAATTTATGTGATAATAACTTACTAAAGAAGAATGATATATCATTAATCATGATGTCTTCAATTCCCTGGTGAAGATCCCACTCCATGTAGATTAAGTTTGCATTTGCATCGTTGGATTTTATGTCATTATTGGTTCCCGGGATTTCAGTTTTCCCCTGAAAGAATTGGTTTAAGGATTCATAAATACGATCGGAAGCAGACCTAATTAAACCACGTATAATTAAACAGACTTTCATTTTTAATTTTTTTACTTAAATGAATATCCAGTATTAAAGCAAAAATAATATTGGTAATTGGTTAATATCAAGTAATTTAAGTGAAATCATCGTACTTAATATTTTATAAAGAATATTTAAGGAAAGAATTAAACAGATTAAGAATAATTTTAAATATACTTAAGAATACTTAATTTTTGTATTAACTTTGTTGAAACTCAACCAACCATGCCGGCTTTGTTTTCGTTCATAGGAAATGAATTTGAAAGCCTGTTCCAGCATTCCGACCTGTTTTTGCCTGGAATCGAGAAGTTGGCTGGAATTTATTATCATCCTGAATCCCGTGAATTGAAAATAATTTCCAGGTGGCGGAACGGAGCTGACCCCTATTCCAATGATTTTGTTCAGAAAAGGGAAAATTTGGTAATCCTTCAAAAATATCGTTCAGACGAAAAGCCTTATTCCTGGATCAATAAATCTGATCTTCCGTTTGAAATTCCTGACAAAGAGCATCGGTTATCACCCGACCTTTTTTCCGAACTGGATAATGTAATCCTTTTACTTAGGATGCCTAACGCCTTTGATCATCTTAGCGATTTGCTCCTGATTTACTTTAACCGTAATCTCGGAACTTTTGGCCTGAGCAAGTCCGATAAGGTATTAACCACTGAAAATAAAACAATTATAGGCTATCTGTTATACCATCAGTTTAAATCAATTATGCAAATTAATTCCGGGAATAAGGAAGTCCTGAGTACCCTGAACACCGTAGTCAATTCTGTCGTAACAGAGAATATCGGCCTCAGGGAATATTTGAAACAACTTCAAGCCACCCATACCGACAATATAATCGGTATGGCCAATCAGCATCTTGCCTCCCTTTCCCGCTCGACCGGAAGAAACTACATACTGAACGAAGAATCCATCCAAAAACTGAAGGAATATAAAGGTAATCTGAGGCATATCGGATCCATCCTTAAAACAGCCGTGATCTTTACCGAGAATCTATCCCCGGCAAATTTGGACGATCCTGTCATAATACGCCCGTTCAGCATCAGCTTTGATAGCTACCAGGTAGATGACAAACCGGAATATGCCGCAAGGAAAATTGACAGCAGAATGTCGAAAGCTATGCTTCTGCTGGATAAGCTGGAAAATGCAGCAAGAGTGCTGAGAAGCAATAATCTTCCCCTGATCGGGACGAGAATGGGACAGGCTTTGGATCCGCCGGTAACCGCTCCGGCCATTACGGATGCCCTTGGCAAGAATGCAAACCTTATCCGCCAGCTCCTGATGAAATATCCTGAAAAATGGGAAATCATCCGGAAAGATTTCAAACCGCTGCTAAACCAGCTCAGGAAAATTGAACCTGGCCTCTCTGAAACCGGAACCGATTGAAAGTATTACCCTTATCTTTGTTAAAATTGTCATATGAAAAAGTTAAACTATTTCATTTTTCTTATAATATGTCCATTAGTAATTCATTCACAGGAGTATACATTAACTCATGATGGAATTACACGAACTTATCGACTTCATTTACCGGTAAACTTTTCACCGGATAGCCTTTATCCATTGGTTATTAATATGCACGGCCTGGGTTCTAACGCATGGGAGCAGGAGATCTACTCGGCCTTTAATACTGTTTCGGATACCGGCCGGTTTATTGTCGCCTGTCCCAATGGCCTGAACTCTACCTGGAACGTTTCGTCATCGGGTGGAACCGATGATGTTGGATTTATTTCTGCATTGATAGACACACTTAGCGTTCTGTATAATGTTGATTTGCAAAGAGTTTATGCAACCGGAATGTCGATGGGAGGTTTCATGAGTTACCGCCTGGCGTGTGAACTCTCCGACAGGATCGCCGCTATTGCTTCGGTTACCGGTTTGCTGGCTTTTTCGCCTTGTATGCCTTCACGGCCCGTTCCTGTGGCCCAATTTCATGGTACTGACGATCCGGTGGTGCCATATGCCGGAGTGGCATCAACCATCAATTATTGGATTTCAACCAATCAATGCCCTGATTCAGCTATAGTTACAGACCTGCCCAATATTGACACCACCGATAATTCAACGGTAATCCTTTACGATTATTCACCTTGCACCGATTCTGCCAGCGTACTGCTTTACAGCATAATGAACGGAGAACACACCTGGCCGGGAGCAGATATACTAATAGGTGTAACTAACCAGGACATAGAAGCCAGCAATGAGATATGGAACTTTTTCACCCGGTTTACCCTTCAAGGACCAGTGAGTATCGATGAAAATGAACCCTTTGCGGTAATCAGCCTGGATATTTTTCCTAATCCTGTGGAAGGCCTGGCTACGGTTGATATTTCCGGTTTGGAGTCTGATGGGTTCATTTTCAGGCTGATGGATATAAATGGGAGAGTCTGCAAGGAGCAGAACAATTTCCGTGAAAAAAGATTCTTGCTGGATGCTTCCTTACTTCCTGCCGGATTATATCTGGCTCAAATTGTGCAAGATAGAAATATTGTTGTCAGCACCAAGCTGATGATCAGGTAATCAATCTATACTGCTGAAAACCTCCAGGCTTCGGGCGAGCAATTGATCATCGAAGTCGAAGTGTGTTACCAGCCGTATCTTGTCATGGCCGAAACCCACAGCCCATAGCGACCGGTCTTCAAACAAACGCAGCAACTGGGGCTGTGTGTATTTGCTGTTTAGCTTGAAAATGATGATGTTCGTTTCGGCAGGATAAACTTCTTCAACATAACTCATACGGGCCAGATGCCCCGAAAGTACCTTTGCACGCCTGTGATCCTCTTTTAAACTGCTGATATTATGATCAAGGGCAAATATTGCCGCGGCGGCCAGGTAGCCCGATTGCCTCATCCCGCCACCGAATACTTTTCTGATTCTCCTCGCTTTTGTGATGAATTCCCTGCTTCCGATTAAAGCCGATCCGACCGGTGCCCCCAATCCCTTTGAAAAACAAACAGAAACAGAATCAAATAATCTTCCGTAATCTTCCGGCTTCTGACCCGTCTCCACCAAAGCATTGAATATCCGGGCTCCGTCGAGGTGAAACCTGAGGTTCTTTTCTTTGCAAGTTGCGCTAAGTTCAACCAGGTCAGCGTAATCGTAAATGCTCCCGCCGCCCATGTTGGATGTGTTTTCAGCAACTACCAGCCGGGTTTGAGGATAATGGACATTATCAGGGTTCAGGTTTTCCAATACCTGATGGGGTTTGAGCCGACCGCGGTCACCCTGGATCAGTCGTACGGAACAACCTGAATTAAAGGCCATTCCTCCAGCCTCAAACCGGTATACATGTGAAGTTGATTCGCAGATCACTTCATCGCCCGGTTGTGTGTGGACTTTAACTGCAATTTGATTGGTCATGGTGCCGGAGGGACAAAAAAGCGCATCTTCTTTGCCAAACATACCGGCAATCCGTGATTCCAGCTTAATAACCGTCGGATCATCGCCCAGGACATCATCTCCGACTTCCGCATTGAACATGTATTCAAGCATGGCAGGTGAGGGGCGCGTTACAGTATCGCTTCGTAAATCTATTACGCCAGACATATTATCTTTGTTTAAAATCAGGTTATAAAATTATAAATGTATGATGAGGTAATACCAAATTAATCGAAATGAAATCAGGAAAAAGCCATTTATATGTATTAGCGGTAATCGTTTTAGTAATAACAGCCTGTTACGAAGAATGGAAGACCATTGTTGTCGCTAAAGGAAACCACTCTTCCAATGAAATCAGCCCGATGCTATTTCAAACCGACAGAATTGACTTTTATTTTATAGCCGATTCCAGTTGGTATTATCCGCCACCTGTTTCTCCAGGATGGAATAAAATACGTGGTTTGAGCCATGGTCATCATCAGAATAACTCTTCGGCAAGGCTTGTATACCAATGTATCGGCAACACGCTGCTGGTTGTCGGCGCATATTGTTATGCTGATGGAATCAGCCCGCAGCAGAATCCTGCACTTAAAGGAATAATCGACACAATTCAGCCTGGAATTAAGTACTTTTGCAGTATACACAGAAAGGACGATCAATACATATTTAAGTTTGAAGATAAAACCTGGATTGGCCCGGCTGGAAAGTATTTATCATGGGGCTACCTGCTGAATCCATATATCGGCGGGGAATTTACGCTGGAAAAAGACTGGGTTGTGAAAATCAAAGATGAAAAAATCAGTGAATAACGAAAATCTGAAGCCATGAACCTATATCCCATACTGATACATTTGCACAGCATTTTTCGCTGGGTAGTGCTTATATTGATTGTTATGGCCATAATTGATGCGGTCATAAAGCTGAGAGCGAAATACAAACCCGTTGTTAAAGACAGCAAGTGGAAATTATTCGCCATGATCGTCCTGCACGTTCAGTTTATCATCGGGCTGATACTCTATTTTATTAGTCCTAAAGTCATTTTTGATGCTGCCTCCATGAAAAACAGCATGCAGCGTTTTTTCCTGGTCGAACACATTGCCCTGATGATAATCGCAATTGTGTTGATAACAGTAGGGCATGTAAAATCCAAACGCGCGGTCGACAATATCAGAAAGCAAAAGTTGGTCATAGTCTATTACGGAATCGGTTTGCTATTGATCCTGCTTTCCATTCCATGGCCTTTCCGGAACTTTGGCGCCGGCTGGCTATAGAAATCTTTTTTTTGCATTCTTTCCCCGGAACCGAATAACCTTTACCGGTCTTTGGTGATTAATCATGTCGTGTTGCAACCATCTGCAGGGTGCACCGTAAAAGTTTAAATCACTTATGCAATAACCTTAAACCAAAAATCAATTATGAAAAAGCTTGTAATTTTATTAATTATCAGCGTTTTGACAGGCACAGGTTATCTTGGGGCACAAGACCAACCCATCCAGCCATCCATCGTGAAAACCGGTGTTTACCATGGGATTTCGCCTGCTTTGCGGGATCTTCCGGCTATAACAGATGCAGAGTTTCAGCAGCTTGTAATTAAGAGCGAGCAGAAAATGTTGAACAAAAAACTTCGCGAGCGGCATTACCCATATGCGAGCACCGCTCAGCCACAGGGGCCTGATCCGGTCTGGCAGGACCAGATGGGCAAAACGCCTGGAATGAAAGCCCCGATCATGAATTTCAGTGGTCAGACGTCGCCCTATTATCCGCCTGATGCCAATGGCTCAGCCGGACCGAACCATTACATGCAGACGATCAATACTGTGTATACCATATATAATAAATCTACCGGAGCCCTGGTTGCCGGGCCCACCAATCTGAACCTGCTTTTCAGCGGCGTGACCGGTGCGGAATATAATGACGGGGATCCGATCTGTTTGTATGACGAACAAGCCGACCGCTGGCTGGTTGCCGAGTTCTCCATCAGCGGATCCAACGACTATATGCTGATCGCCGTTTCTACCACCAACGACCCGACAGGGACCTGGCACAAATACTCTTTCGATGTCGCCGATATGCCAGACTACGAGAAATTCGGCATCTGGCAGGACGGTTATTACATGGGAACCAATAACAGTACCGGTAACGATATTTATGTTTTTGAAAGGTCGAAAATGCTGGATGGACTCACCGCACAAATGGTCGGTTTTAACAACCCCTGGAGGCCCACCACGATTGACGGTTTTATGTGCGTTCCTCCGGTAGATAACGACGGCACATTTGCTCCGGCCGGCTCACCCGGATTGTTCATCACCATTAATGACGATGCTATCGGCGGTGGTACCGACCAGCTCTGGATTTACGAACTGGCAGTCAACTGGACCACACCATCAAATTCCACATTCACCCGGAGCCAGCAAATCAATGTGCCTGCATTCGATAGCAATTTCGGCAGCAACTGGGATAATATCAAACAACCTAACACAACCCGTGAACTCGACGCCATACCCATGGTGATCATGAATGTTCCGCAATACCGGAACTTTGGATCCTACCAGACGATCGTTTGCTGCCATACGGTCGATGTCGACAATACCGATCATGCCGGTATTCGCTGGTATGAACTCCGCCGGACAACTGGCACCTGGACTGTCAGACAATCAGGTACCTATGCGCCGGATGCAAATTCCCGGTGGATGGGAAGCATCGCCCTGAACGGCAATAACCAGATCGGTCTCGGATACTCCATCTCCAGTTCAACCGTCTATCCGGGAATCCGTTATTGCGGTCAGTCGGCCAGCGCTTACACCTCCGGAAACGGGGTGCTCGATATTGCCGAGGAGGTCATTCAAAATGCAACCTCTTCACAAACATCCTACAACCGTTGGGGCGACTATGCCGGTATCTGCGTTGATCCCTCCGATAATAACACATTCTGGTTTACCACACAGTATGGCGGAAGCCGTCAAACGCGCATCGCATCGTTTGCATTCTCCAACCCGCCTTTGACAGCCGACTTTAGCGGCACACCGACAATAGCTTGCACCGGAAGCCAGGTTACCTTCACCGATCAGTCGCTGGGCTCTCCGACCTCCTGGACCTGGAGTTTCCCCGGAGGAACACCTTCTTCATCCACACTGCAGAATCCTGTTATCGCTTATAACATCCCGGGAACGTATGATGTGACCCTGACGGTTGGAAATGGTTCCACAACCGACGTTCTTACCAAAACCGCTTACATCAATGTGGCCGATATTACGGCTAATTTCTCCGGCAGCCCAACTACCGTAACGGTTGGAAACTCAGTGGTCTTTACCGATAATACCAGTTGTAATCCGACCTCCTGGAACTGGTCGTTCCCCGGCGGAACGCCTTCCTCCTCAACCAGCCAGAATCCGACCGTTTTTTATAATACCATCGGGACTTATTCCGTCACGCTGACGGCAACCAATGCGAACGGAAGCGATTCGGAAACCAAAAGCAATTATATTACTGTCAATGAAGTATCTATCAGCTATTGTGCTTCGCAGGGTAATGATCCTTCGGATGAATGGATTGCCCGTATTCAGTTCAACACCTTCGTTAATCCTTCCGGAGCAACCGGCTACAGCGACTTTACCAGTCTGGTAATCCCGATGACACCCGGCACCAGCACTTCAGTGACCTTAACGCCGGGATTCTCATTATCATCTTACCGCGAATACTGGCGGGTATGGATTGACTATAATAAGGACGGAGACTTCCTGGATGCCGGCGAAACCGTGTTTGCACCGGCCGGCAGCAAAACCGCCGTCACCGGTAGTTTTACTGTCCCATCCGGACTTACCGGTACAACCCGGATGAGGGTCTCCATGAAATATAACGCCGCCCCTGCATCCTGTGAAATATTTCCATATGGAGAAGTAGAGGATTATACTGTTTCATTCGGGACGCCCCAGCCTCCGGTGGCCAACTTTTCTGCGAACCCGACCACAGCTATTACAGGACAAAGCATACAGTTTACCGATTTATCGACCAATGCACCTACGTCGTGGGCCTGGACGTTTACCGGTGGAACCCCTTCCACAAGTACAGCCCAGAACCCGGTGGTGTCATATGCCAATCCCGGTGTATATGACGTTACCCTGACAGCCACAAATGGCGCAGGCTCAGATTCCGAAACCAAAGCCGGTTACATCACCGTGGTTGAGGTACCCTCCTGTACGAGCCCTGTATCACCGTTAAATGGCGCATCAGGAGTTGGTATTGCCGCAATCCTTCAATGGAACAGTGTTACGGATGCTACTGGATACACATTGTATTTTGGGACCAATAATCCGCCTACTAACATTTTAAATGGAACAAATGTCGGCAATACAATATCTTATGATCCGGCAGGCGATTTGCTTTATAGCACAACCTACTACTGGAAAGTGGTTCCTTACAACGCAAACGGCTCGCCATCCGGTTGTTCCGTCTGGTCGTTCACAACCGAGGCATCACCCTATTCAACGGTCGAATTAAGCTATTCCGATTTTGAATCGGGATGGGGTATCTGGACCGACGGGGGCGGTGATTGCGCAATGTACACGGGCGGAACCTATGCTTCCGGTGGAATAGCCTCTATTGACATCCAGGATAATTCTGCCACCGCTTCGTCATTCTATCATACCAATGGCGTTGATGTCCATACTCCGGGCTATGTACAGATTGATGTTCAATTTGATTTTATCACCGTAAGCATGGAAGCCAACGAAGATTTCTGGGTGCAGTATTTCAATGGTACTACCTGGTATACAGTAGCTTCATTTAAAAGCGGGACAAATTTCAGCAATAACATTTTTTACCAGGCCAATGTTAGTATTCTCGAATCCAACTATACTTTCCCGACAGCGATGAAGATCAGGTTCATGTGCGATGCCAGCGATAATAATGATGATGTATATGTTGATAATGTTAAAATTACCGCTTCAACGCTGGCCAGTCCGAATAATTACCTTATTCCGCTTGCCGGCCCGCAAAAAGAGCTTGATCAGCAGGAATCGGAAACGGCTTCTGTAAATATTTATCCCAATCCCGCCGGAGATAATATTAATATTGACCTGAGCGACCCCAGGCAGGCAGAGATATTTATCTATGACATTCAGGGAAAAGTGGTTTATCATGGTCTGACGCAAAACCAAAACAACAATATCAGCCTGATGGATTTCAGGAATGGATTGTATATGGTACTGGTCATCACCCGGGAAGAAAGCTTTAAAGGTAAGTTTGTCAAAAAATAAAGGTTCTTTCTGATTTTGTTCAAAGAGGCTGTCTCAAAAGGATTTAACCACAAAGGAACACCAAGGAATTCACAAAGGCGCACAAAGGTATATTAATTGATATTCAACTACTTAGTGTTCCTTCGTGATGTACTTTGTGCGCCTTAGCGGTTAATAAAAAGCCTTTTGAGACAGCCTCTTTTTCATTGGTTATGATAGTATATAAACCGGATAAATGTTAATTTTACAGCGTATCAAAATTCAATGTCATGAAAATTTTCAGTTTTAATCAGGCTTTCCCGACCAAAGGGATGATAACCTTCTCCATGTCGGTCTTATTCTTAGGTGTTTGCTCCGGGCAGGTAAGCCAGGATGAAGTAATGAAGAATGCCAGGGCGTTGCATCACGAACGTCCTGAAGGAGAATATATTCCGTCTGATCCCGCTACCCGGGAGACATCTCCGGCTTACAAATTCTTTTCAACCGGGTTCTCTGTGGTTCAGGCCAATGTGGATAATAATGGCAATAATATTTTGAATGATGCGGCCAATGAGCCTTCCATCGCATTCAACGCTCAGGATCCTGATCAGATAGCCATTGGCTGGCGGCAGTTCGACAATATCAATAATTCCTTCAGGCAGGCTGGCTATGCATTCAGCACGGATGCTGGCGAAACATGGACTTTTCCCGGTGTGATTGATCCCGGAGTATTCCGGTCGGATCCGGTACTGGGTTATGACCGGAATGGCAATTTGTTTTACAATAGCCTGACGGCCCAGGATGACCAATACTGGACCAATACCTATAAATCGACCGATGGGGGAGAGACCTGGGAAATGGGAACCTTTGCCCAGGGCGGGGATAAACAATGGATGTCGATAGATAGGACCTCAGGAATAGGAGAGGGGAATATTTACGAATTCTGGAACGGGTATTACAGTGTTTGCTCACCGTACAACTTTACCCGGTCGACTGACGGTAATGAAAGCTATGAGAACTGCTCCACCATCCCCGGCGATCCTTACTGGGGAACGACCTGCGTCGGACCTGATGGCGCGGTTTATATGTGCGGCAGCTATTGGGCCGGTGGGTTTATGGTGGCTAAATCTTCCAATGCACAGGATCCGGATGATGGCGTGATCTGGGAGCAGACGGTACAGGTTAACCTGGCAGGGGAGAACAGCAGCAACAACTGGAATTCGCCGAATCCCGGAGGTCTTCTGGGCCAGGCCATCATAGCGCTTGATTCGACCGGAGGAGACTTCGATGGTAATCTGTATTTGTTGTGTTCGGTGGAACGCAATAATACCTCAGATCCGCGTGATGTGATGTTCTCACGCAGCACAGATGGTGGCTGGACCTGGAGTGCTCCCGTCAGGATCAATGATGACCTGGGCAATAACGCTTACCAGTGGTTCGGAACGATGTCGGTTGCCCCGGATGGCCGGATTGACGTAGTATGGCTCGATACCCGCAATAACCTCGGGTCGGTGAATTCGGCGCTCTATTATTCCTATTCGCTGGATGGCGGTGTCACCTGGACGCCAAACGAACAATTGTCGGAAATATTCAATCCCCATGTCGGCTGGCCCCAGCAGAACAAAATGGGTGACTATTTTGATATGTATTCGGATGAAGAGGGCGCACACCTGGCCTGGGCCGCTACATTCAACAATGAACAGGATGTCTATTATTCGGTTATTACACCCGATTATATTGGGGTGGATGAGAAATACGGCATAACCGGGATCACTTTGCTGCAAAACTACCCGAATCCGTTCAAAGGGTCGACAACCATAAGGTACAATTTAACAGACAATACGCAGGTTGCTTTACAGATTTTTACAACCGACGGGCGGGAGATTGCCACGCTGGTTGACGGCTATGAGCAGGCGGGGTCTCACCAGGTAAGCTTTGATGCCGTTAACCTGAAAAACGGGGTTTACCTCTATAAGCTGACGACGGATAAATCATCCATTACCAAAAGATTTACTTTAATTAATTAGTTATAATTAGTTGAATAACAATTATGAATGATCTGATCCGGATTGCCATAGCCTACGACTTCGACGGCACGCTGGCGCCGGGAAACATGCAGGAGCATTCCTTTATTCCCAAACTGGGCCTGGATAAAGATGGGTTCTGGCGGGAATCCAATGCCATGTCGAAGGAGCACGATATGGACGATATTCTTTCGTATATGCAGCTTATGTTGCAGAAAGCCCGGGAGAGGAATATACCGGTGACTCGCCGGGCGTTGCTGGATCATGGCCGGCAGATAAGGTTTTTCAGCGGTGTGGAATCTTATTTTGAAGAGATCAACCGGTATGCCGGATCGAAGAATGTGGTGATCGATCATCATATCATTTCTTCGGGGGTAAGGGACATTATCAAAGGGACCGTGATTGCGCCGTATTTCAAGAATATTTTCGCGTCGGGTTATGTGTTTGATAACAAAGATGTTGCGATCTGGCCGGCGCTGGCGATAAACTACACCAACAAGACCCAGTATTTATTCCGGATCAATAAGGGGATCGACAATTCTTTCGATAATTCGTTGATAAACAAATATGTAGAAGAAGAGCGGAGGCCGATCCCGTTTTCCAGGATGATTTACCTGGGTGACGGGGAAACGGATGTTCCGGCCATGAAGATGATCAAATTTAAAGGCGGGACGGCGATTGCAGTATACGATGAAAGCAAACTCCAGGATCACGGGAAAGCTTCAGCGCGGGAGATCTGTGAGGACCTG
>Ga0209717_1004191_pt1 | contig 12030 bp, 9 predicted proteins | sample AD_UKC048_MetaG_FD_184418 | JGI IMG/M metagenome (GOLD analysis project Ga0209717, IMG submission 184418) | Active sludge microbial communities of municipal wastewater-treating anaerobic digesters from USA - AD_UKC048_MetaG (SPAdes) (version 2) | ecosystem: Engineered > Bioreactor > Anaerobic >... | reverse complement strand
GTCGTCGAACCACTTGCCATCGTATTCACCAGCAACCGCAGCGAACGTGGCCCGGACCTCCCAGTAAGGCCGGGAGACGTGCTTGCGGATCTTTTCCTCGCGTTCGACGACCACGCTCAGGGTGGGGGTCTGAACGCGCCCGACGGTGGTCAGGAAGAACCCGCCGTCGCGCGAATTGAAGGCGGTCATCGCGCGGGTGCCGTTGATGCCCACCAACCAGTCGGCCTCGCTGCGGCTGCGCGCCGCGTCGGACAGCCCTTGCATCTCGGTGTCGCCGCGGAGCTTCTCGAAGCCGTCGCGGATGGCCTGCGGCGTCATGCTCTGCAGCCAAAGCCGGCGGATCGGCTTGTCGATCGGCTTCTTTTCGCTACCGGCGTACTGCACGATCAACCGGAAGATCAGCTCGCCCTCGCGTCCCGCGTCGCAGGCATTGATGAGGTCGGTCACGTCCTTGCGCTTGACCAGCTTCACCACGGCGGAGAGCCGCGACTTGGCCTTGTCGATCGGCGCCAGATCGAAGTGCGGCGGGATCACCGGCAGGTTGTTGAAGCTCCATTTGCCACGCTTGACATCGAACTCCTCCGGCGCCTTGATCTCCACCAGGTGGCCGACGGCCGAAGTGACCACGTAACGCTCGTTCTCGAAGTGGTCGGCCTGCTTGTCGAACTTGCCCGCGACGGGTGTGAGAGCGCGCACGATGTCCTGCGCGACGCTGGGCTTCTCGGCAATGATCAAGGTCTTGGTCATGTTTCTTTCAAGGAAGGCTTAACTTTGGCGCAAGCTTCGACGTGTACCTCTTCTAGTCAGCAGCACACGTCTCTACAATTCGACATCTCGCGCGCATGCGCACGGGCACACGCACTCGCGCGCCCACAATTTCAATGTACCCAAAGAAGTCGATGACGCAAGTGACCGTTGGAAAGTCTCTCCATCGCTCTTCAGGCCGACGCATCCAGGTGCGTCGCAGCAGCGTCCACGGCAAAGGCGTCTTCGCCGTCGCGCCAATCGGCCGCAACGAATCGATCATCGAATACACCGGCGAGGTCATCGACTGGCCCGAGGCCCTGCGTCGCCACCCTCACGATCCGACCGATCCGAATCACACCTTCTACTTCAGCCTGGAGGGTGGCTGGGTCATCGACGCCAAGCACGGGGGCAACAGTTCGCGCTGGATCAACCACGCCTGCGAGCCCAACTGCCAGGCCGACGAAGTCGACGGTCGCGTGTTCATCCGCGCGCTGCGGCCGCTGAAGCCCGGCGATGAATTGTTCTACGACTACGGTCTGGTGCTCGACGAGCGCCAGACCGCCAAGCTGAAGAAGCAGTACGCCTGCCATTGCGGCAGCCGCCACTGCAGAGGGACGATGCTGGCACCGAAAGCGCGATGAACAACTCCTCGACGATGATCTCCGAAAGCGGCCTTCAGTGGAACGTGGAGCAGCTCTATCACCAGTTGGCGCCCAGGCTGCCCAACCTCAGCGTCGAGGTGGTCTCGCAGATTCCGTCGACCAACACCGCGCTGCTTGAACGCGCCCGGATTGCCACGCGCCTGTCTAGCGAAGGTGACCTCGCCCAGGTTCGGCGCAGCACCGAGAGCCTCGCCTTCGGCCGGCGCACCGCCGATCACCAGCCCTGCCTGCTGGTGGCCGAGCACCAGACCGAGGGCCGCGGTCGACAGGGGCGCGTTTGGCAGTCCGAGGCAGGCGCGTCACTGACGTTCTCGCTGGCGGTGCCGCTGGCACCTGTCGACTGGTCGGGCTTCTCGCTGGCAGTGGGCGTCGCGCTCGCGGATGCGCTGGACCCGACCGGCACGTCGACATCGACGCCGTGGATCGGCATCAAGTGGCCCAACGACCTGTGGCTGATGCCGCCCGGTGGAACCGCCAACAGCGGACGAAAGCTCGGCGGCCTGTTGATCGAAACGGTGCCGGCCGGTGCACTGCGCCTGGCTGTCATCGGGGTGGGTCTCAACGTGCTGCCGCTGTCCATCGACCGGAGCCAGGTCGCGAGCGGCTTCGCCTGCCTGGAAGAGCTCGACCGACAGGCCACTGCGCCGCAGGTGCTGGCGCGTATCGCCCTGCCTCTCGTGGAAGCATTGCAGCGCTTCGAACGCGAGGGATTTGCAGGCTTCGCCGAACGGTTCGCAGCACGCGATGTGCTGCGAGGTTGTGCGGTGCAGGCAGGCGCGGGCCTGTCTGATCCAGCGCGAGCGGCGACCGGTGTCCACGGTGTGGCCGAAGGCGTTTCCGGCAACGGGGCCTTGCGTTTGCGCGTGCTCGACGAATTGCGCGAAGTGATCGCTGGTGACGTCAGCGTGCGGCTGCAACCTGCACTGGATCGCCCGTGCTGAGATGGGTGGTGCTGGCCCTGCTGCTGGCCAACCTGGCTTTCTTCGCGTTGACACGTGGACAGGCGTTGCGTGCCGAGCGGGAGCCCGATCGACATGCCCAGCAGGTTCACCCCGAAGCCGTGCGCCTGCTGACGCCGGCCAGCGTCGCGGCGGCCAGCGCGGCATCGGCTGCAGAGGCCGCCTCGGCGGCTGAAGCTGCGGACGCCAGCGCATCGTCGGCTATCGCCACTCGCTGCTTCGAGGCCGGTCCGTTCAACACGGCGGAAGTGGCCGTGGCGGAGGCTGCTCTGTCAGCCAGCCCGGCCGCCAGTGCCCTGGCACAGCGCTGGTCTCGGGTCACTGCCGATGTACCCGGCGCGCCGAGTGCGGCCTCCGCAGTGCATCGCCTGCGGATCGACGCGGCAACGCCGCAGGAATCGGCCGCGCTCGAGGCCCTGCCAGCCAACCTGCTGATCCACGCATTTGCCCCCTGCGCACTGCGCTGACATCCAGGACACGAAGCGCAGACCAGACTCCGATCAGGCCTGCGGTCGTCGCGTGGCCGCCACGGCCCTGATCGCCACGCCCAGCGCCAGCAGCCAGCCCAGACCGAGCGCTCCGCCGCCTCCGTCCTTGTCATCGTCGGCTTTCGAGAGTGCGACGGCAGCGCCGGCATCGAGCATGCCGGCGCCACAGGTCGAAGTGGTGCAGTAGCACTCGAACTGATCGATCGGCTCCCCGGTGCTGTCGACCTGCGGAGCCTGGCAGGTTGGCACACTCGCGCTGTCGCCCGAGGTTGGGAAGGGCCGCGACGATCGGCGCAGCAGGCTGCGAATTTCATCAGGCGAGAGACCGGGCCCGACAGCCAGCATCAGCGCGGCAGTGCCCGCCACCAGCGGCGCCGAGAAACTGGTGCCGATCGTGGCGTTGGTCGCATCGGTGTAGGCCTCGCTGGATGGCACCGGCGTGGTGACGCCGGCGTTGGTCGTCGTCAGCAAGGGGTAGAGGCAGTCGCCGGTCAGGTTGACGCAATTGCCGCCCGGTGCGCTGATCGTGATCTCCGGACCGAGGTCGGAGAAGCCCACCTTCGAGCCGAGGTGACGCAGGCCACCGACGCCGATCACCCCTGCGCAGTTGGCCGGTGTGTTGACCGCATGGCCGGTCGTGTTGCCGGCAGATGCCACCACCACGACGCCAGCCTGGTTGATCTCGCGAACGGCGTCCTGGTAGGCCGCGTTGCACGCTCCCGTGCCACCGAGACTGAGGTTGATGACGCGCGCCGGCGTCGGGTTGGCGGGAACTCCCGGCACGACGAGGCCGGCGGCCCAGCGCATCGCCGGAATGATGTCCGAATCGAATCCGCCGCATTTGCCGAGCACACGCACCGGCAGCACCCGAAGTGCCCGACCGGGGCCGGTCAGGCCGGCCATGCCGACCCCGTTGTTGGTGAGTGCGCCGATCAGGCCAGACGTCTGCGTGCCGTGCCAGGAACTGTCGCCGATCTCCGAAGTCGTGCAGCCGATGGTGTTGGACGGGCTGATCACGTCATCGGAGCTCACCCAGTCGCCGGGATCGGTCGCATCGCTGTCGCGGCCAGGTGTGGCGTCGTTCTCGATGAAGCCGTTGGTCACGAAGTCATAGCCGTCGAGCAGGTTGCCTCCATCGGCCGCGCGCTTCAGATCGGGGTGGTCGTACCGGATGCCGGTGTCCAGAACCGCGACGACGATGTTCGGGCCGCCAGCAACGACGGCCCAGGCAGCTTCGATATTGATTGCTGACCGCACCGCACTGGCTGGGGCGCGCAGATACCACTGACCGGCCGCCGGTCCCGGGGCACTCAGCCCCTGCGCATAGCGCGGGTCGTTCGGCGGGGCTGCGCGGTGGCGCAGCTCGTCGGGCACCGCATATTCGACGGCGCTGTCCTGCGCCAGCCGGGCGGCGAATTGCTGCGAACTGAGGCCACTGGCCATCAGCAATTGCGTGCGGTCGGCAAGTGCCAGGCCCTGCCTCACGGGCAAGCCCAATCTACGGGCCACGCCGCCCACCCGTGCTGGCAGTTGCTCTGCCGAAGTCGCTGCAGCATCGACGCCCACCCTGAACTTGACGATCACACGCGCTGTGGGCTCCGGCACGGCCATTGCGGCGCCAGTCGCGAATACTGCAGGCAGCGCCAAGGCAAGGCTGCAAATACAACGCACCCGGCGCGCAATGGAAGACTGGAGTCGCATGGTGGGGGTTCCGGTTGAGGAGTCATCAGCGACGGCGAAGCTCGTCGCGCTGAACGACCAGAAAACCTGCGCGGTCGGCGGTCAACCTTTGCAGCGCAGCATCACATTCGGTGGGAGAGCAGATCAGCATCAATGCGTGCCATCGAGCGCCGCTGGCAGCAACATATCGCACAGGAACTCCCGCACTCGCCGTGGCACGCCGCTCGACCGAAGCGGGTCGCTCGTCGGACGCGCCGCCGGATGTAGCTTCGGGCGCCAGCTCCACCAGCACGCGCAGGCCATCGGTCGCATCGGCGGGCAGGTTCGGCGGCGCTGCCGCGCAGGCTGCGAGGCAGATCACGAACGCCGTCAAAGCAAGCGGGACTCGGTTCATCGGGTCGAGTCTAGGCGCCGGGCCGTGTCTTGGATGTGAAGCGAACTTGTCGACCACATCAAGGTTCGTCAGAAACGCCCGCCATGAAAGACGGCCCCGGAAAGGGGCCGTTTCGCGGTTGGGGATGAGGAGCCTTACTTCGCCACCACTCGCACCATCTCGAGCACCTTGTTCGAGTAGCCCCACTCGTTGTCGTACCAGGCCACGATCTTGACGAACGTGCTGTCGAGCGCAATGCCCGCATCGGCGTCGAACACCGACGTCATCGGCTCGCCGCGGAAATCGGTCGAGACCACCTTGTCCTCGGTGTAGCCGAGCACCCCCTTCATCGCGCCTTCGGACTGTGCCTTCATCTCGGCGCAGATTTCCTTGTAGCTTGCTTCCTTGCTCAACTCGACCGTCAGATCCACGACCGACACGTCAGAGGTGGGCACGCGGAACGACATGCCGGTCAGCTTCTTGTTGAGTTCAGGAATCACCACGCCGACGGCCTTGGCAGCGCCCGTGCTTGACGGGATGATGTTCTCCAGGATGCCGCGGCCACCGCGCCAGTCCTTGTTGGACGGGCCGTCGACGGTCTTCTGCGTGGCGGTGGCAGCGTGCACGGTCGTCATCAGGCCGCGCTTGATGCCCCACTTGTCGTTCAACACCTTGGCGACGGGTGCCAGGCAGTTGGTGGTGCACGAAGCGTTCGAGATGATCGCTTCTCCCTTGTAGGCGCCATGATTGACGCCGTAGACGAACATCGGCGTGTCGTCCTTCGAAGGGGCCGAGAAGATCACTTTCTTTGCGCCCGCGGCAAGGTGCTTGGCACCCGTTTCCTTGGTCAGGAACAGGCCTGTGGCCTCGACCACGATGTCCGCGCCGATCTCGTTCCACTTCAGTTCGGCCGGGTCCTTCACAGCCGTCAGACGGATCTTCCTGCCATTGACGATCAGCGTGCTGCCTTCGACCGAGACCGTGCCCTTGAAACGCCCGTGCACCGAGTCGTACTGGAGCATGTAGGCCAGGTAGTCGGGCTCCAGCAGGTCGTTGATGCCGACGATCTCGATTTCCGCGAAGTTCTGTACGGCAGCACGAAACACCATGCGCCCGATGCGGCCGAAGCCGTTGATACCGATCTTGATGGTCATTGGAGGGTCCTGTCTTTTCTGGGTTTTGAATTCGGGGAGTAAATCGGCGCGCGATTCAAGGCGCCTGAACTTCGATCAAGGTGCTGTGGTTGCCTCCGCTGCACGCAGGCACCTTGCCCTTGGTCACGGGTTGCACCGACACGACGTAGTCGCCACCCTGCGCGTACACATGAGCGAGCATCAGCGGAAGTTCGGTCGCATCCTTGATGAGAACGTCCTGGGTCGGTGTCTCGTCACCGAAGTCCACCCGCACATTGCAGTTCGGAGCAGCGGCTCCCGGGCCGAACCGTCCTGCCAGCGTCGCGGGCTCGCCTGCTTTCGGCTTGGCTGGCACGACACGGATCTGCAGGATCGTCTGCGCACAGACTTCGGCCACTGCGCTGACTCCGGTCAGCACCACGGCAAGGGAGAGCCAAGCAGCCTTCATCGCGAAATTGCACGCAGCACGGTGGCCACGACGTTCTCGGCCGTGAAGCCGAAGTGCTTGAAGAGCACCGGCGCGGGCGCCGACTCGCCGTAGGTATCGATACCGACCACTGCGGCGCAGCCGTACTTCCACCAACCGTCACTGACGCCCATCTCGACCGCGATGCGCGGCAAGCCCGCAGGCAGGACGCTGGTCTTGTAGCCCACGCTCTGACGGTCGAACACCGATGTCGAAGGCATCGAGACCACGCGCACGGCAACCTTCTGCTGCGCCAGCAGTTGCTGTGCATGCAGCGCCAGACTGACCTCGGAGCCGGTGGCAATGATGACGGCCTGGGCCTTCTTCTTCAGCCCGACCTCGCTCGGTTCGGCCAGCACGTAGGCGCCCTTGGAGATGTCGTCGAGCCCGCTCTTCGGTGCATACGGCAGGTTGTGACGCGAGAGGATCAGCGCGGTCGGCCGTTGACGGCTTTCAAGCGCGCAGGCCCAGGCGATGGCCGTCTCGGCGGTGTCGGCGGGACGCCAGACATCGAGCCCGGGAATCAGCCGCAGCGACGCAACATGCTCGATCGACTGGTGAGTCGGGCCGTCCTCTCCGAGACCGATGCTGTCATGGGTGAAGACATGCACCACGCGCAGCTTCATCAGCGCGGCCATGCGCACCGCATTGCGGCTGTAGTCACTGAAGGTCAGGAAGGTGCCGCCGTAAGGGATGAAGCCGCCATGCAGCGCGACGCCGTTCATGATCGCGGCCATGCCGAACTCGCGCACGCCATAGTTGATGTGGCGCCCGCCGTTGCTCGAACCGTCATCGCCAAAACGCAGCGCAGGCGTGCTGCTGGTGTTGGTGAACACCGAGCCCGTCAGGTCGGCGCTGCCGCCGAGCAGTTCAGGCATGGCTTTCGTGAACGCCTCGAGCGCGATCTGGCTGGCCTTTCGGCTGGCCACGGTTTCGGCCTTGGTGTGCGCGGCCAGGGCGGCGTCGACCGCCACCTGAGCGAAGTTCTTCGGCAGATGGCCCTCGACGCGGCGGACGTACTCGAGTGCCAGTTCGGGATGAGCCTTGCCATAGGCCTCGAAGGCATCGACCCATTTCGATTCGGCGGCCAGCCCACTGTGGCGCGCATCCCACTGCTCGTACACGGTCTCGGGAATCACGAACGGTTCGGACGTCCAGCCCAGCGCCTCACGCGTCAGCTTGATCTCCTCGGCGCCCAGCGCCTCGCCGTGCGCCTTGGCGGTGCCCCCACGATTGGGCGAACCCTTGCCGATGGTGGTCTTGCAGCAGATCAGCGTCGGCTTGCCAGCACTCTTGGCCTGCACGATCGCGGCGTCGACCGCGTCGACATCGTGGCCGTTCACATTGGCGATGACGTTCCAGCCGTAGGCCTCGAACCGCTTCGGCGTGTCGTCGATGAACCAGGGCTTGACCTGACCATCGATGCTGATGCCGTTGTCGTCGTACAAGGCGATCAACTTGTTCAGGCGCCAGGCCCCCGCCAGCGCGCAGGCTTCGTGGCTGATGCCTTCCATCAGGCAACCGTCGCCCAGGAAGGCGTAGGTGTGGTGATCGACGATGGTGTGGCCCGGCCGATTGAACTCGGCTGCGAGCAGCTTCTCGGCGAGCGCCATGCCTACCGCGTTGGTGATGCCCTGACCGAGCGGGCCGGTGGTGGTCTCGACACCCGGTGTCACGCCGACTTCCGGGTGGCCCGGTGTCTTGCTGTGCAACTGGCGGAAATTGCGCAGCTCGCTCATCGGCAGGTCATAGCCTGTCAGATGCAGCAGGGCGTAGATCAGCATCGAACCGTGACCATTGCTCAGCACGAAGCGATCGCGATCGGCCCAGTGCGGATTGCCCGGGTTGTGCTTCAGGTGCCGGCCCCAGAGCGCCACCGCGATGTCGGCCATGCCCATCGGCGCACCGGGATGCCCCGAGTTGGCCTGCTGCACGGCGTCCATGGCCAGTGCACGGATGGCATTTGCCATCAGGGAGGTGTTTTGGTCTGACGCTGCTGCGGCCATGGGTATCCCTGATGCGAAGGTGTTGCGGAACCCGGCATTTTAGGCAGGAGCCCGCCGGGCTTTCGGTCGGACCGGACCGATGGCCGGACAGGCGCTCCGATAATGCGAGCAATGTCTGGCGCATCCCTCCCCGTCGATCGCTTCATGCTGCTTCTTGGCACCGCAACTTGCTTGGGCGGGCGCCCTCGGTGAGGGCCATCGTCCTGGCCGCTGGTCGCGGCGAACGGATGCGCCCTCTGACCGACGCCACGCCGAAACCGCTGCTGGCGGTGCACGGCAAGCCACTGATCGAATGGCACCTCGAAGGTCTGGCGCGCGATGGCGTGCGTGACGTGGTGGTCAACACCGCTTGGCTCGAGGATCGAATCGTCGAGACGCTGGGAGACGGTTCACGCTTCGGCCTGACCATCCACTACTCGTGCGAGGGCCGCGACCACGGCGGTGCACTCGAAACCGCGGGCGGCATCGCCACCGCACTGCCGTTGTTGCGCGGCATGGCAGGCCAGCTGGATTCAGACTGCTTCTGGGTGGTATCCGGAGACATCCACGTGCCCGGATTCCGGTTCGATGCCGAGGTGGGGCGACGCTTCGCTGCAGGACATCACGATGCCCATCTGTGGCTGGTACCGAATCCGGTTTACCACCCGAACGGCGATTTCGGCCTGTCCGCCGACGGCCACGCGCTCGCCGATGGACCGGGCCCTGACGGTTTGCGCTGGACCTACGCCAACATCGCCTTGTGCCGCGCTGCCCTGTTTCGCGAGGTGGCCCCCGGCACCCGTGCCGCGCTCGGACCGCTGCTGTACGCCGCGATGCGCGAGCGCCGCATCACCGCCGAGGTCTACCCAGGAGCGTGGGAGAACGTGGGAACGCCGGCTCAGCTGGCAGCGCTGAACGCCGACGCGGCCTGACGGGAGCAGTTCAGTGCCGCTTCACGAGCGGCAGCGTGGTCAGGGATTCGGCCGCAGGTTCGGCGTCACATTCATCGGCACGAGGACACCGGTTGACCTCCAGCGACAGGTGCGCCAGCGCGCCATATTCCGCAAGCCGGGTGCGGTAGACCGCAGGAGCGAACGGAGCATCGGCAACGATGCTGACGATGGCCGCGTAGTGCTGGCGGCCGACACGCCACAGATGCAGGTCGGCCACGCGTGCATCGCCGTCCGACTCGATCGCCGCGCGGATCTGCGCGGTCAGCGGATGATCCATCTCGCGGTCGAGCAGGACTGCCGCGGTCTGACGCATCAGCCCGGCCGCCCACACCCCGATGACCACGGCGCCCAGCACACCGACCAGCGGATCCAGCCACCACCAGCCCAGCCAGAGAGCGCCGGACAGCGCGGCGATCGCCAGCAACGACGTGAGCGCGTCGGCCAGCACATGGACATAGGCAGCACGCAAGTTCAGGTCGTGCCCGCCGCCCACAGGTGCGGCGGCAGACTGCGCCTGGGGATGGGCGTGGGCGTGATCTTCAGCACGGGCATGGTGGTCGTGTCCGTGATCATGCGGATCGACCGGCCCATGCGCGTGATCATGGCCATGCGCATCGTCCGCGCCGTGCAGCAACCATGCCGACACGAGGTTCACCACCAGCCCGATGACCGCCACCCACAGCGCGGTCACGGCCTCGATGGGCTCGGCACGCCACAGTCTCAGGGCAGACTCCAGGGTGATGCCCGCAGCGACAAGAGCCAGAACCAGTGCGCTGGCAAAGCCACCCAGCACCTCGATCTTCCAGGTGCCGAAGGCATAGCGCCCATCGAGCGCCTGGCGCCGCGCCAGCGCGTAGGCCACGGCCGCCACACCGAGCGCCAGAGCATGGGTACCCATGTGCCAGCCATCTGCCAGCAACGCCATCGAACCCGTCCACCAGCCGCCAACGATCTCGGCGACCATCGTGATCAACGTGACCGCAAGCACCACCCGCGTGCGCGCCTCGCCCCGCCGGTTTCCGCTGTCGAACACATGGCTGTGCTGCCACGGGCTCATGTCATGGGTGTGGGCTTTCATCTGCATCCTGGCAACGATCGATCCGTGAAGCGTAAACGACCGCGGTACGGGTAATCCGCCAGAAGCTTCCAGAGCTGAGGCATCGCATGGAACGCTGGCAAGCGGCGCATGGCTATAGTGGCCCGATGACCCACTCGACCCATGCCGCGCGCCGCGCGATGCTGGCGCAGAGGCTGCACAGCGTCGGCATCGACATCGCCGTCGTTCCCACGGCTCCCGAGCGCCAGCGCAATGCCGACAGCCATCACCCCTATCGGCATGACAGTCACTTCCACTACCTGACCGGCTTCGACGAGCCGGAAGCCTGGCTCGTGCTGCACAGCGATGGTCACAGCACGCTCTTTTGCCGCCCGGTCGACCCTGCCCGCGAGGCCTGGGAGGGCCCGCGGCTGGGCGTCGAGACGGCACCCGCCGCACTCGGCGTCGACGAGGCGCGGCCCATCGAATCGCTGGACGCTGAGTTGCCGCTGATGCTCGCGAACCGGCGAGCGGTCGGGTTGCCGTTCGGTCGCCATCCCGAGTTGCAGACGCAGGTCGAGGCCTGGCTGACCAAGGTGCGCACGCGGGAACGCGTGGGTGTCGAATGCCCGACCGTTCTGCACGACCTGCACCCGCTGATCGCCGAAATGCGACTCCACAAGGACGCCGAAGAGCTGACCACGATGCGGCGCGCAGCGACGATTTCTGCCGGAGCCCACCGGCGTGTGATGCGCTTTTGCGGCCAGCGTTTCCGGGAAGGCGCAGCCAGCTTGCGCGAGTACGAGCTCGAAGCCGAACTGCTGCATGAATTCCGCCGGCTCGGCGCCCAGAGCCCGGCCTACCCGAGCATCGTCGCGGCTGGCGCCAACGCCTGCATCCTGCATCACCCGGCCGGCGCGGCCGAACTTCGACCCGACGAGTTGTGCCTGGTGGATGCGGGCTGCGAGCTCGACGGCTACGCCAGCGACATCACCCGCACCTTTCCGGCCAGCGGCCGCTTCAGCTCGCCACAGCGCGAGTTGTATGCGGTGGTGCTGGCGGCCCAGCAAGCCGCGATCGAGGTCACGCGGCCGGGGCAGCGGCAACGTGATGCGCATCACGCCGCGGTGCGCGTGCTGACACAGGGCATGCTGGACCTCGGGCTGCTGTCGCGCGATCGGCACGGCGACGTGGATGACATCGTCGCCAGCGCCGCCTACCGCCAGTTCTACATGCACGGAACCGGTCACTGGCTCGGCCGCGACGTGCACGATGTGGGCGAGTACCTGTCGCTGGAAGAAGACCCTTTCGAACAGCCCGACGGGTACGGCGGCACGCTGGTCAAGAGGCCGTCACGCGTGCTGTGCCCGGGCATGGTGGTGACGCTGGAGCCCGGACTCTATGTTCGCCCGGCAGCGGACGTACCCGAGCGCTACTGGAACCTCGGCATCCGCATCGAGGACGATGCGGTGGTGACCGACAGTGCCAGGGGTTGCGAACTGATCAGCCGCGACGCGCCGGTCGATCCGCTCGAGATCGAGGCCTGGA
>Ga0209717_1004188_pt1 | contig 12034 bp, 12 predicted proteins | sample AD_UKC048_MetaG_FD_184418 | JGI IMG/M metagenome (GOLD analysis project Ga0209717, IMG submission 184418) | Active sludge microbial communities of municipal wastewater-treating anaerobic digesters from USA - AD_UKC048_MetaG (SPAdes) (version 2) | ecosystem: Engineered > Bioreactor > Anaerobic >... | reverse complement strand
TATTCCAATTCCATTTCACCAGGATGTGCTTCTGCAGCCGGAGCTGCTTTAGATGTTTTAGTCTCTGATGAGGGTCAGCAAATGTTGAATACTCTTGCTAAAAATTTAATTTACCTTAAAAAAGAATTAAAAAACAAAGGGTTTAAATTCGCTGCCAATTCGATTCATCCTATTCAGGCAGTTTTGATTGGTGATACCGCCAAAACCAGAGATTTAACTGAAGCCATGTATCAAAAAGGATTTTTAATCACCAATATTAATTATCCCGTTGTGCCAAAAGGCCGTGATGAAATTCGTGTGCAACTGAGTGCCGCGCACACTAAAAAAGATATTGATAACTTTGTCAAAGCACTGAGCGAAACTGCTAAAAAATTGGAAATTATTTAAAAATCTTTATTCGTAGCGTAGGGCTTCAATTGGAGAAAGCTTGGCCGCTCTCTTGGCTGGAGCTACTCCAAAAATTAAACCAACAGCAGTTGAAACTCCAAAAGCTAATATCACTGCTTCCATGGTTACTTTGGCTGGAAAGTATGGTTGCAATGCCAAAGAACCTAAATAGGCAATTGCTAAACCAATCAAACCACCAATAATTGAAAGCATAGCTGCTTCAGTTAAAAATTGAGCCAAAATAAAATTAGGAGTTGCCCCCAAAGCTTTGCGTAAACCAATTTCTCTAGTACGTTCTGTCACTGAAACCAACATGATATTCATAATGCCAATGCCTCCTACCACTAAAGAAATGGCTGCAATGCCACCCAAACCAACAGTTAACACTCCAAGAATGCTATTAATTGTTGTTAGTAATTGAGATTGATCAAAAACAGAAAATTCATCTTCTTTGAGTTCCTTGCCAAGGGTTTCTTCAATGGCTGAAATAGCCTCTTTAATTTGTTCCTTATTTCTAACTTCAAAAATAAAAGAATCAACCAATTCAGTATCAAAATATTTAAAAAGAGTTTCTAGAGGAATATAGATATAATTATCAAAACTAGGTCCACCAAAACCGCCACCTTTTTCCTCTAAAACACCAATTACTTTATAAGATTGTCCATTAAGTAACACTTTTTTATTAATTGGATCAACTTGACCAAATAACTCTTCAGCAATTTTCGGCCCAAGTAAAATAATTCTCTCGCTTTTTTCCTCTTCTGTTTCATTAAACCATCTACCAGTTTCTGCTTTAGTATTGTAAACAGTTTCATAGGAACTAGTTATGCCATAGAGAGTGGCTTTTTTACTGGTTTGTTTATATTTAGCTTCAGCAACGTTAACTCCTGTGATAACTCCGTCTTTAATTAAGTCCCTGTTGTTGCGTATCACTTGATTATAAAATCTTCTTTTCAAAACCGGTTTAGTACTCTCAATCATTGTAGCTTCACCTCCAAAACCACCATTTTCACCAAAAGGATTGCCTGGCACTACATAAAGAATATTAGTTCCTAAACTAGCAAATTGATCGGTTACGTAAGCTTGTAAACCAGTACCAATACTGGTTAATAAAACTACTGAGCCAACACCAATAATTACCCCCAACATGGTCAAAAAAGATCTAGACTTGTTAAGCAAAATCGACTTGATCGCTAGTGGAAAGACTGAAGTTATTTTCATTTTTTATGATCGTCACTTAAAACTTTACCATCTTTAAAAACAATATGCCTTTTAGCAATTGCGGCTACATCTTCTTCATGAGTAACCATGATGATAGTCTTACCTTCTTTATTAAGATCTTTGAGAATTTTTTTAATATCTTCACCACTTTTAGAATCTAGGTTTCCAGTTGGTTCATCAGCAAAAATCAAAGACGGGTCATTAATTAAAGCTCTGGCAATGGCCACTCTTTGTTGTTGACCACCAGAAAGTTGTGCTGGAGTATTGTGTAAGCGATCACCAAGTCCCACGCGATCTAGCATATCCTTGGCTTTTTGTTTGACTTTATGAGAATCAATTTTTTCACCTGCATAAAACATTGGCAATAAAACATTATCTAAAGCCGAAGTCCTAGCTAACAAATTAAAAGACTGAAAAATAAAACCAATTTGTTTGTTGCGCAAATGAGCACGTTGAATTTCATTATAAGCTGAAACTTCAACATCATTCAGAAAAATTTCTCCATCTGAAGGTTCTGCTAACATGCTTGCCACTTGTAGAAAAGTTGACTTACCAGATCCAGAAGGACCCATGATAGCGAGGAATTCCTTATCTTTAACTTGCAAAGAAATTTTGTCCAAAGCACGAATTATAGTATCGCCAATTTTATAGCTTTTAGAAACTTTATTTAAACGAAGCAACATAAATGATTTTCAATAAACTTATTCAGGTAAAAGCACCTGGTCATTTTCACTTAAACCTTCAAGAACTTCTATTTCATCTTCGCTTTCCAAGCCTACTTTAATTTCTTTTTCTTCAAAACCTTCTTTGTTATCAGCTTTAATACTGACAAAAACCCTATCATCTCTTTCACTAATAGCATCTAAAGGAATAGCGAGTACATTTTTCTTTTCTTCAATTTTAATTAAAGCATCACCATTCATGCCAATGCGATATTTTTCCATATCTTGACTATCGATAGGAAACTCGACTAAGAAGACCGTCCCAGAAGAAGATTCATTACTAGTGTAAGAAACATAAGAAATATAGGTATCAATTTGTTCTCCATCATAAGCATCTAAAACAATTTGTCCGCTTTGACCCTTGCTAATACGGCGCATATCAATTTCATCAATGGCTGCTCGAAAAATCAAAGTTTTTGGATTAACCAATTCAAAATAATCAGTAGCTAAAAGTTGCACTCCAGTTACATTAGTTGGAACCACTGTCAAAATACCTTCAAAAGGTGCATAGATTGTGGTGTTGGCAATGGCAATATTCTGAATTTCAACATTTAAAACTTGATTTTCTAAATCATATTGTTGTTTAGCTACATCTCTGGTTTCTTGTGTATCTAAGGTACGATCTTTGATATCATCTTTGGTATCTTCGAAATCGTATCTTTCTTTCATATAAAGATTTAAATTTTGATCCATTTGTTTTTGCAATGTACTGCGATCAATGGTGGCTATACTCTGCCATTTCTTAACCACATCGCCTTGTTTGGCACCTAGATAAACTAATTTACCTCCAGTAACAAAGCGTAATTGAGCTTTTTCTTTAGCATCCACGCGACCAGAAATAGTGATGCTGGAAACCAAATCTTTTCTAATAGGACTAATAAAATTTAATTGAACTTGATTTTTATTTCGATTTTGTAAAAAACCAAAAATGATTGCCATTATCACTAAAATAAGTAATAAAAGTTTCCATTTTCTTTTCAAAAAAGTCACAATTGTTTTAAATATTTTTTTCATAAACATTTTCTTTATTATTCAAATTTCTTTTTTGCCGAGTAGTTAGTATACAGTATTTCTTGAGCGAGTGAAGGCTTAGTAGCTAAGTATTTAAAAAATTCTTGAACTACTGGATTTTCATGAGCGCGACGAAGATTTTTCTTTTGATCGATGTCGTATAAACCAGCAATACGCTTCTTAATAATGGCATGGGTGCTGGTTAAAGGCTGTCCACCTCCACCAATACAACCCCCTGGACAAGCCATAAACTCAATATAATCATAATCTGTTTTGCCTTTTTTAATTTCTTCCAAAACATTACGCGCATTTCTAGCAGTAGCAACTACTGCCACTTTAACTTCTTTGTCTCCAATTTTAATCGTGGCGCGCTTAATCCCCTTCATCCCACGCACTTCTTCTAAATCTATTTTGGGTAATTCCTGACCAGTTAGAATACGTGCTGTACTACGCAAAGCTGATTCCATCACTCCACCAGAAGCACCATAAATGGCAGCTGCACCACTATATTCACCTTCACTGTCGGCTTCACTGTCGGCCAACTTAGGAAGATCAATTTGATTTTTTTTGAGAAGAGTAGCCATTTCTCTAGTAGTCAAAACATAATCCACTGGTTTTAATTTCAAACCTTTTAATTCAAACTTTAATTTTTCCATTTCTGACTCATATTTCTTAGACGTACAAGGCATGATGGAAACCACTACGATTTTGCTTGGATCTATGCCAGCTTTCTCTGCCCACCAAGTTTTATAAGCCGCCCCAGAGTGAATTTGTGGGGAGCGAGAAGTAGTTAAATGAGGAATCATTTCTGGATAATAAAATTCTAAAAACTTAACCCATCCTGGACAACACGAAGTGAACATTGGTAAAACAGTTTTTTCATCGGCGAATTTTTTCTTTAATCTTTCAGTTAATTCTTGAGCTTCAACCAGAGTAGTAATGTCTGCACCCATGTTAACATCAAAGACTTTATCAAAACCCAATTGACGTAAAGCTGTAAACATTTTTTTCTCCAAGTTAATTCCTGGTTCTAAACCAAATTCTTCACCGATACTAGCGCGCACCGACGGAGCCATTTGAGCGATGATAATTTTATCTGGATCATCTAGAACTGATTCAACTTGCTTTAAATGACTCTGCTCACGAATAGCATTAACTGGACAATGTACAGTGCATTGACCACAATAAATACAGTCTATTTTAGGATCTTCGCTATGAGTTAAATGCGCGTCGGCGCCATTTCCTTCAATTTTCAAAAAATTAATACCTATATCTGCACAAACATTAACACAACGACCACATCTAACACAAAGATTGGGATCAAATTCTGCTGCACTACCCATTTTATGAATGGCTAAATCTAGCATTTTGCGTTCATATTCTTCACCAGTTATTCCATATTTCTGCATTAAAGCAAAGGCTGGACAGGGTTGGTTTTGTTGACATTTGGGACAGTTTTTTTGATGAGAAGCCAAAAGTAAACTTAAATTTTCATGACGAATTTTGACCAATTCTTCATTTTTGGTGTTGATTTTCATGCCTTCACTCGCTTTGAGAGTGCAAGAAGTCGTGGTTTTACCTTCACTTTCTACCAAACACAAGCGACAGTTAGCTTCAATTGGTAAATCCTCATGATAGCAAAGATGTGGTATATCAATCTTATTTTCTAAGGCAATTTGCAAAACACTCTTACCTTCTTCAACCTGGTAAGCTTGCTCATCAATATATATAGTTACCATTTTAGACATATTAAACTTCAATTCCTAAAATATTTTTGGCATAACTTCTTACTGGTAAAACAATCGAACGACCCAAATCACAGAAAGAAGATTTATCCATCGCCTGAATGATTGGAGAAATTTTATTCCAAGGAATTTCGTTGTTTTGTTCTAGTTCTGTAATAATCTTTTTCAATTGCCAAGAACCTTCGCGACAGGGCGTACATTTGCCACAACTTTCTTTGGCATAAAAACTAAAAAGTTTGCTCAAAAATTCCTGAGGCTTGGTTTCTATGGAAAAAACTTCAATTGAACCGCAACCAATTAATTCACGATTTTCAGCTTGTTCTACCGTAAGCACTTCGCCACTGGCTCCACCACCTACCTGCACAAAAAAGGCAAAGTCTGGATAATTATTAGTTTCTCTTAGAATCTCAGTTATTTTTTGAGTATTTAACACCTCATAAACTCCTGGATTTTTCACTCCAAGAAGTGTAGAAAATCTAGTTGATTTAAAAGTGCCATCAGCTACACGAGCTACATCATAAAAAGTTTCTACGTTATGAACTAAGGTTGGGCAACCAAAAATACCAGTAATTGAAGGGCTTGGAGAAGAAGAACGTGGTTCTGTTTTTTTCCCTTCAATGGCATTTAACAAAGCTCCTGTTTCTCCACCGATGTAACTCGGTTCTTCTTCAAAAATATTGATGAGATAACCTTTTTTTTGACAAATACTTACTAAAGAATCGATTTTTTCTTTGAGTTCTCGATAATAATTTTGGTTGATATTAAGATAAGCTTCTTTACTTCCTAAAAAATCCATGGTCAGAAGCATACCTTTGAAAACTTCTGTGGCGAAATTTTTCAAAACATGAAAATCTTTTTTAACACCAGGCTCACCTTCACTGGCATTGCAAACTACATATTTTTTAGGATTACTAAGAGATTTGATGCGCTGCCATTTCAAATGAACTGGGAAAGAAGCTCCACCGCGACCAACTAAGCCAGCTTTTTCAATCTTAGCTAATAAATCATTCTCTAACATACTTTTTTTTCAAACCACTATCAATTAATAAAGCCAAAATACCGCCTAAGATAGCCGTCCACAGTTGAGGCCAAGACATCATGCTGGCAATTTTTGAAGCAAGGGGGGCGACTAGCATATTTTCCATCAATAACTTGGAAACAATAAACAAAAAAGCTGATTTAATAATGGCTGACAGAAAAATTGCTACAAAATTTTTAATCTGGCTAGTTGTTTGTAATTTAGCAAAAGTTAGTAAATAAAGACAGTTACTAATCATGATGAATGGCACCATCGGCGCCAAAGTTAAAGGCAATAAACCTCTAGATAAAGCCACTGTACTCGGAATCAAAGCCAAGAAAAGCGCTTTGTTTTTACCTAAATATAAAAAAGATAAAATCAACAAAGCATTGATGATAGGACCAGTTAAAAATTGTTGATGTACAAAAGCTGGTATAAAAAAGATCAAAAAAGAAAATAAAAGAGAAAGTTGCAATTTTCTATCAATTGTCGCCAACCAAAGACTAGTTAGACCTACTTTATTCATATACTAATAATAACAAAAAAAAGAAAAGTTTACTCCAAGGGAATTTTGTCTTTAAGCCATCCAGCCACTTTTTCATAAGAGCTCAGTGAAGGCTTTTCCTTAATTAGAACCTCTGATAAAACTCTTTCCAAGTCTTCTGATCTGGGAGTTTGACCATCGATTAAAACAAAAGTTAATCTACCTGGAAAACCATGTAGTTCAATTTCTAAAACTTTTTGACCAGCTTTTTCATCAAACCAAAATCTACCCATACCTAGCCAAGAAAAAGCTTCTTTTTCGACATAAATTCCGTAGTTAGTAAGTTTATAGTGCAAATTTTGAGGAGGAACTACAGCGGTGACGTAAACCAAAAAAACTACTGAAATCACTACGGCTACTGGCAATACTTGGCCAGCAAAAAATAAAATTAAAGAAACTAAAATAGCAATAATAATAATGGTGCTAAAAAATTGACGATTACGTTTTTTGAAAGGTCTGGCGGGTGCATTCCATTCAACCAAAATTTCTTCTGGAATTGGTCTATAAAAGCCAGGTGCTACTCGAGATTTTTCCATTTTAACTTGACCAGGCATACGCACACTACTCACCTGATCATCCGCAAACTGATCGTTCATATGATCAGGAGGACCTAGTTTTTCTTCCATCTGATTGCCAAAAAGGGCAGCTTTGACTTTTTCAAACATCATCATCTAATATACACGATTTTAGAATTGTATTGGAGAGGCTTTTTTACTGTAAAATAAGACAAGAACTGATATAATCTAACTCTTGATTAATTAAGGAGGTGTCGCATAGCGGTCAATTGCACTAGTCTTGAAAACTAGAGCCTCACGGCTTCACAGGTTCGAATCCTGTCACCTCCGCAAAATCTGCCATAAACATAAGAGTTTTAGTATTCCAAAACTCTTATAAAAATTTAACTAAACAGAAATAATTCTATGGCAACTAATTTTCAAAAAAAAGTTTATCAAATTGTTAGTAAAATCCCTAGAGGTCAAACAAGAACGTATAAACAAATTGCTAATAGTTTAGGAATAAAAGCTTATCAAGCCATTGGCCAAGCTCTAAAGAAAAATCCTGATCCAAAGAATATCCCCTGTCATCGAGTAATTAAAAGTAATGGTGAGGTTGGTGGTTATTTTGGAGAAAATAACTCAATTGCTAAAGAAAAAAAACTAAAACTATTAAGGATTGAAGGAGTTAAAATTTAGGCTGAATTATTACAAATTATTCTTTACAACAATCAATTGCTTTTTTAACTAATTCACCCATTTTGTCAAAAATACTAACAGAAGCTTTTTCTTTTGGTTTTTTACTATCATCGATAAAAGCTATTTTTGCTGATTCTTGATGTTTAATGTCTTTAGTTCCTACCAAATTCAAATTCAAACCCCAAAACAAAGAATACAATTGATAAGCTTTTTGGAACATTTCTTCGCTATCTTTTTTATCACCTTTAGTTAAGGACTTGGTTCCGACTTCCATAAATCTCATCGAGGCAGCTAAGAGATGTTTACTAATGCACCAAACTTCTCCCTCATAGTCTTTAATAATGCGCTTAAGAGCACTTTTACGCATTTCTCTAATTTCATTGAGCAAATCTAAATACTTAGCATCTTTAGTTTTATTGTAAGTAAAGAAAAAATGCTCTTCCATGGAAATGAGGTTCATGATGGCAATGGACAAATCTTCATCTGAAGAAAGATCCAATTTATGACCTTTTTCCATGGCTTTAACTTTGTTCATAAATTGATTGATATCTGCCTGTGTCGATTGTTTTTTTTTCATAATTTATAGCTTCCTTTAAAAAATTTATTAACTAAAGAGTAATTAAAAATAAAACAAAACTGCCAATGGTTAATAAAAATACTGGAGCAATCACTTTTTGATAATAAATATAAACTTTGCCTTCATTGGTAGTACGCAAATATTGATCAATTTTAACACCAGCAAAAAATAAAACAGAGCCGATGATGGTGCCTAAGACAATTTTATCAATTCCCCACAAAGTATTGTTTGCTACACCAATCATTTTTGCCATATAAAGTGGAGGCAGGACAAAAATAACCATTAATAAAACTGCAAGTGTTTTGGGATAAGGAATTTTCCAAGATTTTTTACTCACCCAATCAGCTAACCAAAAACCACTGGAAAGAATTAGGCCACCAACCCAAATTCCCATTACTGCATCATCTATGCCTATCCAACGCGAAATTCCCAATCCACCAGCCACTGCTACCGTACAGATGGGACAAACAGCTTTTGCTGGAAGAACAAATATCAAAGAGAGTAAAAATAAAAAAAGAGTAAATAAAATTATCATCTTTAAATTCCTTAACCAAAGTATACTACATATAGATGGAGTTAAATATATAAATTTTTCTTTATTCCGGCAAGAGGTATTTCTAGTCGCTACTGTTTCCTTGTATCTTACTTTGATAGAATCAGATTACTATGGAAATTTGGCAAGCATTTATATTGGGAATTGTTGAGGGATTAACGGAATTTTTACCCATCTCCTCTACCTTTCATCTAATTTTTGCAGGTAAATTACTTAATATAGAGCCCAGTAATTTTTTGAAATTTTTTGAAGTATTTATTCAAGCTGGGGCTATTCTCGCTGTTTTATTTTTATACGGCAGAGAATTATGGCAAGATTGCAAGTTGGATAAAAACATTATTTTATCTTTTATTCCGACCGCCATTCTTGGATTTTTATTACACTCAGTGATTAAAAACTTTTTCTTTGAAACTGATTGGCTGATGATTAGCGCTTTTGCGATCGTTGGTTTAATTTTTATTATCTATGAACAATGGCATAAAAAACATCCAAGTAAAGAAAAAAGCATTGTTGATTTGACCTGGCAACAAGCCATACTCATTGGTATTGGTCAAGCCTTTGCCACTCTGCCAGGGGTCTCTCGCGCCGGAGCCGTGATTTTAACTATGATGATTTTGGGTCAAAAACGTTCTGAATCGGCTAAATATTCTTTTTTGTTAGCTTTACCTACTATCTGCGCTGCCGCTGGATACGATGCTTTAAAACTCATTGGTCAGGATCCAATTTCTTCTCAAGAATTTTTCTTGATCATTGTCGGCTTCATTACTGCTTTTGTATCAGCTTTTTTTGTTTTGAAATGGTTTATTGCTTATTTGCAAAAACATACACTTACTAACTTTGGCGTTTATCGTTTAATTATTACTGGATTTTTATTAATAACTTTTGGACCAACAATTTTCTAAAATATCTTTTTGAAGGTGTAAAATAGTTGAGCGTGAAAATAAATCAACTCAAACATCTTTATATCAATCCAATAGAGCAATGTAATTTGAATTGCAAAATTTGTTATACCAAAAAAACTAAAAGTGTATTATCCAAACAAGAAATTCTTGATTTTATTGAACGCTATCAAAAAGTTCAGAAATTAGAATCAATTACTTTTTGTGGTGGTGAAGTCTTTTTAATTAAAGAGTTTTCACAATTGATTAATGAATTAACTGACCAAGATATTTTTATTCAAATTATTAGCAATGGCACCATTGATCGTTTAAAAGAAATTAAAGAACCAAATATGGTCAACTTAATTATTTCTCTAGATGGTTTAGAAGATTATCATGATCTTAATAGGGGAATTGGCAATTTTACAAAAAGTATCGAATTGCTTAAAAAGGCCATTACGATTGGATTTCATACAGAAATTTTTTCTATCGTTACCAAAGAAAATCTGCAGTCAATTCCTCAATTTGAAAAAGAAATTTTTCAAAAATTAGGAAAAACAGTTGAAATTACTTATCATCCACGTAAACCCATCAATTATCTTAATAATCACCCCATTTCCAATATTTTAGGACAAGTTAGAAATTTTAATTTTTTATCTCAAGTTGAAGTAAAAACTTTATTGGAAAATAAAAAAACTTTTCCTCCAAAAAATTTAGGCTGTTATCAGATTGCTTTAATGTCAGATAAACAAATTTATGCCTGCTGTGAAGGTATTAATGCAATCGGCAATATTAATACCGATGTTAAAGAATTAATTAATAATTTTCAAAATCGCCTAATAAATTCATGTCATCAAAATTGTTTAGATTGTACAGAACCAGATTTTGTTTGTGGTTTCAAAGATATTTTTTCTAAGATAGAATAATCGAATGCTAAATATTGGAAAAATTATTAAATTTCCAACTAAAACTATCGATCATAACCAAAACTTATATAACAATAATTTGTTTTATTTGAGGATTCTCAGTGTATTTCGTTCTTTGTTTTTCATGGTACCAGTCTGGGTCTCCATGGAATTAAAATACATTAGTTTAACTCAGATAGCCATCATCGACATGATTATTTTAGCTAGTGCTTTGGTTTTGGAATTACCAACTGGTGCTTTAGCTGATTTAATTGGCAGAAAAAAAAGTATTAGCATTTCTTTTTTAGTAAGCGCCATGGCTTATTTTCTTTTTGCCTATGCCGATAGTTTCTATTTATTTTTAATTGCTGGACTTGGATTCGGATTGGGAGATGCCTTACTTAGTGGAGCTTTAGAGGCTTTGGTCTTCGATACTTTGAAACAAAATGGTAAAGAACATACTTTTAGTGAAGTAAATAATAAAAATTCTTTAATTTTTAATTATAGTATTTTTTGCGCCATTTTACTGGGCGGAGTCATGTTCGAAAAATATTATCATCTACCTTCAATTCTCACGGGGATTTCTTTTCTTATAGCAGGTTTTATTTCTTCAAAATTTATTGAGCCAGATATTGATAGTGAAAAATTTACTCTTAGAAATTATTTATTACAAACTAAAATGGGTTTTAAAGAATTATTCAAAAATAAGCAAGCAAGAGACATTTCTCTTTTTTATATTTTAGTTGGCACTTTTACTTGGCCGATTGTATTAAGTTTTAAAAATTTTGCTTTAGTCGATCTCGGAGTTAGCGAAAAGAATATGGGATTTATTCTAGCTTTTGTTTCTTTACTTGCAGTGCAAATCTTACATGTTTTGATCAGAAAAAAAGTTTTCGAAAGAATGAGAGTGGTTTTTTTGCTCCCGGCTATTTTATTAAGCATTTTTCTACCCCTTAGTTATTTTTATCAAATTCCAAATGTCATCGTCATGATTTTTTTCGTGATGCTAATGTCTTCTATGCGTTGGAATGTTTTAGGTAGACTCAGCAATCAATGTTATAGTTCTAAAAATAGAGCCACTGCCATTTCTAGTTTAAGTATGATGATTAGTTTAACTTATATTATGGTTTTGGCTTTATTTTCTTTACTCAATGAATACACTGAACATTCAATTAAAATCACCTTTTTAATCATGGGTTTTGGGAGTATATTTTTCTTATTACCCATTTCTTTGAAATTGGCAAAAAAGTATCATAATAAAGTTTTTCAAACTTATGACT